>Ga0315294_10005625_pt1 | contig 13744 bp, 15 predicted proteins | sample YL17G13_40_MG_FD_203626 | JGI IMG/M metagenome (GOLD analysis project Ga0315294, IMG submission 203626) | Sediment microbial communities from Yellowstone Lake, YNP, Wyoming, USA - YL17G13_40 | ecosystem: Environmental > Aquatic > Freshwater > Lake > Sediment | place: USA: Wyoming | collected... | reverse complement strand
TCTTATGGTTGCGGAATTACTGCCGCGTTAGGGCTAAACCTATATACTCTCGAATGTGTATCGGGTTTAAAATAAGGGTGTAGTCGATATGTCTCTGAAAGACTTACTTTGTCTATGCGTTGCAATACTTGGCGGCATTCTTTTTCTGTATGGCAGCAATTCTTACAACGCGGTGCTGGGTTGGAGTGGCCTGTGTATCTTGGTTGCGGCTATTTTTGCAGAAATTGCTCTGGAAGTGTATCAGCATATAAGAAAAGGGAAAGTTGGCTAGAAGCCGTACAGCTTCGAGTATTTCTCATTTAGGTAATCTAGGTATGGTTTGACTCCCAGCTCTTTACCTGTTATTTTCTTGATGAGAGCCGGCGGGTCGTAGAGATTTCCTTGACTGTGGACGTTTTTGATCAGCCATTGTTTTGTTGGTGCGAAGTTGCCTTTTTCAAGCTGTTTTCTCCAGTCTGGCACATCTTTTTCCATTGCCGCCAGTAGTTGTCCACTGTAGATGTTGCCTAGCACGTAGCTTGGGAAGTATCCATAGTAGCCGTTAGCCCAGTGAGTGTCTTGCATTACGCCTTCTGAGTCGTTGTTGATCTTGATTCCAAGATAGTCCTTGTAGCTTTGGTTCCAGATATCTGGTAGCTCTTTCACGGTTATCTTGTCAGCAAATAGGTCACGCTCAATGTTGAATCTTACAATGATGTGAAGTCCGTAGGTTACTTCATCTGCTTCGACACGTATCTTCGATGGTTTTACTTGGTTTATGGCGTGCACGAATTTGTCTAGGTCTATGTCTGCGAGGGTTTTTCCAGCAATTTCTTTCAGTTTTGGCAGGAAGTATTTCCAGAACTCTCGGGATCTGCCCACTATGTTCTCTATGGTTCGTGATTGCGATTCGTGGAAGCCTGATGAACAGCCGGTTCCGACTGGTTGATACATCCATTCTGGTTTCAGGTCTTGTTCGTAGATGGCGTGTCCTGCTTCGTGCAGTACTGAGAATATGGATGAAACGAACATGTCCTCGAAATAGTGTGTTGTTATTCGCACGTCGTCGTAGTAGCCGTTGGTGAATGGGTGTTCTGTTTCGTCTATTCTTCCTCCAGCATTCTTTGATGTAACGTCATATTGGACAGCTTCAGCAAGGGCGACAGCTATTTTGCGCTGTACCTCGATTGGCACTTTCCGGTGGAGTATGTTGGCGTCTGGCTGTTTAGGAGCTGCTTCGCACTTTCTAAGTAAAGCGACCAAGCCCTTCTGTAGCTCATCAAAAACTCTGGTAATTTCTTTGGCCGTCATTTTTGGTTCAAAGATGTCTATCAAGGCATCATATGGCGTGGCTGTTTCCTTGACTTTCATCAATATTTCCGCTGCTTTCTTAGCAAGTTCAATGTTCTTCTCAAGTTCAGGTTTGAACATGGCAAAATTTTTAGCTGCTTTGGCTTTTTTCCATGTGTCAATTGCTATGGCGCTCTGTTTTGCCATTTCTGCCACTAGTTCTTCAGGAAGCTTCGTTTGTTCATCGTAATTCTTTTTCACTAGGCACACGTTTCTTTTTTGTACAGCGTCAAGCTTGTCATAGTTTGGGTGGCGCATGATTTTCTCAATCAGAGCACCTACCTCTGGATCAGTTCCCATCTTATGCTGAATGCGACTGAGCAAAGCCAATTGTTGACTTCTGAGTCCAATAGCCTTCGGCGGCATCATCGTTTCCATATCCCACATAATAACGCTTCCAGCAGACATGAAAATCGCAAGATCCTTCGTCCTTTCCATCAGCTTCTTGTAGTCTGAGCCCAAGTTTTCTGTCATATTTCTTTCGTCCTTAGTTTTGAAGAATAGTCGATAGAGAGCTTGGCTTGTATATGAGCCTTTATCCGATAACTGCTCAACAGTAAATCTGAAGCGATCATCAATGCCAGTTTTTGCTCACTAAAACCAGATGCCCAAATCTCTGATTTTCTTTGTTCTATCCCATCAACAAAATTCAATCTTGAAACGCGCTTGTCATGCGTAAACAAACGAAATGGTGCTCCGGCCGGGATTTGGACCCGGGTCTCCGACTCGAAAGGCCGGAATACTTGGCCGGGCTATACTACCGGAGCCCATGTTGCCCGGGAAGCATTCATGCAGAATGTCTTTTCGTTCGAATAAAGCTTATCCTTTGGTTGCGCAGGTTATGCATTCTTTTAGTGGTGCAAGTATGGTCTCGGCTTTGTTCAGTGTTGGCGCGTAATAAGCGGTCTTTGCCGAGTTTGTCATGATCGTTCTTATGCCGAGTTTTTCAGTCCATGACACGATGGTGCACACGCCTGCGAGCACATGGCCTCCGCTTCTCTCTATTTCCTTCACATACTCTTTCGCTCTGTCTTTGACGTATTGAGATGTGCACACCCAGAACTCTTTCCCTGATCTTACTTTCTTGCCTTCCATCAATCTGGCGATCTGTTTGATTTCGCTCAGTGAGCAGTGAGGGCATCCTATAAAAATAAGATCCGGTTCGCTAGATGTTGTGGATAAGTCTTCAATGGTTTTCTTTATGTCTCCCGCTTCCACTTCAATTTTTTGCAATCCTTTTTCAAGTTTCAGTTCCTTTCCGTGGAACATGTTAACCATGCCTGTTGAGGCAAGCGCTGCACCAAGTTGCTTTAAGTCCTTCTTTGATGCGTCCTCTAGGTTTTGAATTGCCGGAACTTTGTCTGCTAGAATTTTGCCTAGATAGATGCCTAGTGCTCCGAACTCTGTTTCGTTTAGCAGTCGCTTGTTCACATTCACCAAAACTTGTGGCTGTCTATTCTCAGCTCTATGTATTCCATAATTAGGAGTCTTTCCAATTACTGATGCTGCTAACGCGCTTGGTCCGCCTTCACGGTTTGTCCAGGCGCCAAGAACTGAATTTGCATACACAACTGCTGAGGATTCAGCCCAGGCGACATGTGAATCTGGTGTTGGTTTTTTCAAGTAATATGGTGTACACGTGAGAGATTGTGTAATATTCATTCGTTCAAACTGCTTTAGAATGTGCAGTTGTTTTTGGCACAGATTTCGATCCAGTTTTTTAGTCAAATATTCGGGATCTAAGCTTTGCGGGTTCAACGTGGTTTTGACTTTAGCTTTTGCTCCTTCATCTGCCAACGCTTGAAGGAACTCTATTGGTGCGTCGCCTAAGGTTTTGTAGGAGACACCTGAAACGTGTGCTGAGCTTATCGGAATAAGCTTGGATGCGTTGAAAAGGTCGCCCAGCTTGGCGAGGATGCGCATGCATATTTGGTTTGCCCAACCTTTTTCGCCATCATATGTGCCTTCTTCTTCTTTTGTCAGGTACATTGTCTATCTAATGCGCTCCTCTCTTCAGGATTTTGACCTCTCCTTTTGCAGCGTCGACTTCAACAAGGTCGCCTGTTTTGATCTTTTCTATGTCTATTTGGTCGATCATGGGAATGTTTGCTATTATTGCTCCAACGACTACTACCGGATCTGCTGTGCGGTTGATTATCGCTTTTGGGGCCAAGTTCTTCTTGGCTAAAGCGTACAGGACATAGCTGCCTACTGTTGAGCCGTGGCCGTGTGGAAAGCAGAATATTTTGTCTTTTATGCATTTCCCGCATAGGTCCTGGTTTTTTTCTGTTATTCGGCCGTCGGCTGGATCGACTCCTCCAAGGAAGCTTATGGGCTTCTTTGAGACAAGAGCCTCAGCCTTGCATTGCCCCTCGACTATTGCCCGGCCTTTCAGAATAATGTCTGTCATTTTGACGCGCTCTAATAGGATATTTTGACGGTTGCTGGTGTCTTTCCGAGAATCTTTGAAGCTGCATCTTCTACCTTTCTGCGGTTTTCTTCATCTGTGTATACGCGCAGTATATTGATGAACCCTTTGAGCGTTTCAAAGATTCTCGAGATTTCGCTCAGTTTTTGCAGAACTTTTTCGCCATCTTGGGTTTTGTAGAATGTGGGTATTTCCATGGGTTCCAAGAGGGCCGCATGATGGTATGGAACTGAAGGAACCGTGGGAACATCAATGATCACTGATTCAGTTTCGACTCCTGCTTTCTCTGCAATATCTGTCTGAAGCTGTTTGCGATGTGCCCCACGACCGAAAATGTTCGAAACCATGGTGTCCTTTTCATAAAAGGTCTTTTCATAGGCGCATTTGAGCAGTTTCCGTCTTTCAAGATTGTCTATAATTTTGTGTGATTGTTTGCAGTTTTTCAGCATTGTCCAGACCGTGTAGTCATCCAGAGCCATGTACTCTTCTGGGGTTTTGAAGTGTGTAAGCCCTAGCTCTTCATTTGCTTTTTCCATAGCTCTCGCGAGCATTATCTGTGCTGCTCTCCCCACGCGGTGGAAGTATATGCTTTTGAATGATTCTATTCTGGCTATTATGAGAGATTCGAGTGCTGAAAGTGCTCCAAGATCTACTGCTAGGTTTTCGTTGATTATGTCTAGTGCATGTATTAGCCGGAAAATGTCTATGAATCCGTACTCTGCGCCAGTGTGATGTGTGTCACGCAGGATGAAGTCCTGCTTGTCGACGTCGACTGCACTGCTTATTATTTGATCGAGAAAAGTCTTCTTTGGTTTGTGGAGTCTGCCTACGGCAAGTTTTGCCATGTCAGACGGGTTGTATCCATTTCGTTTCAGAGCGTCTTTCAGTTCGCTGTTTTCGATTATCCACTGCGTCAGGTCTTCATGCGTCTTGCCCAGTTCTTTATCGAGTAAATGCTCAAAAACATGCGAAAATGGGCCATGTCCAACATCATGTAATAAACCTGCAACAGTAACCATGTTTGCTTCGTCTTGGTTTATGTGACTTGAAATGTTTGGGTTTTCGATCACTCTGCTTGCCAAGTACATGACGCCGATGGAATGTTCAAAACGTGTGTGGTTAGCTCCTGGATAAACGTATTCTGATCCTGCTAGCTGGCGTAATCTGCGTAGTCTTTGAACAGGGTATGAGTCGATGATTTCTTTTTCCTGTCTGGTTATGTAGATGTAGCCGTGTACTGGGTCTTTTATTTCGCCCCAGTGTTCTCTATGGATCAGTGTGTTCGCCTCTGTCTGCTGGATAATTATTAATGCGGCTTCACTCTTATAATGCCTAACGCTTTGAGGAATCTGATCATGGATAGAAAGGGGAAATTTATCTGTCTTGAAGGGTTGGATGGCTGTGGAAAGACAACGCAGGCAAAACTGCTTGTCAGCAGACTGGAAAATACTTACGATGCAATTTATACGGCTGAGCCGAGTGGTGGAAGAATCGGTCAATTCATAAAAGGCTATTGTTTGGATGCTGGACAGCGTGGCTTAATCATTGTTGAAGCCTTGCTGTTCGCTGCGGATCGACTTGAACATGTGAACCGCGAGATACTTCCTGCAATGAATGCAGGTAGGCTCGTCGTGTCTGACCGTTATGTGTACTCTTCTTTTGCTTATCAGGGCGCGGCTGGGCTGGGTTTGGAATGGATTGAACGTGTAAATGAGCATGCGATTTGCCCTGATCTTGCATTGTTTATCGATGTGCAGCCTGAAACTGTTGTCCAGAGGTTGAAACCAAGAAAATCTGTCATGGAAAATCTCGAAACTCAACGTAAAGTGCGAGAAGTATACTTAAAGTTTGTAGACAAGGGCAAGCTTGTGAGAATAGATGGAAATGCCTCAAAAGAGAAGGTTGCCAATGAACTTTTAACCAAAGTTTTGAGTTTCTTGGAGAAAAGCTGCTAGTAATTCTCGACGATGTTCATTATCTGTTTTTGAGATGCTTCATTTACTCTTATCATGATGAACTTGGCAACATCTTTATGTGAAATGTATCCTGGGCCTCTCTCATGGAAAGTCCACAAACTTGTTGACTCTTCATCAAACGCAAAACGTAGCATGTAGTAGTCGAATCTAAGCGGAATCCTTCTTTCACCTTGCATTTTATGATAACGTAGCACACAAAGGAAGTCCATTATTTGGAAGGGCTTCTGCTTGATGCTTTTCACCAATCCGTTCATTCTGTCAACGTTTATGTAATTGAAGACTTTACCCTCTGCTATGCCGAACTCAAAACCAATCAAGCATTGATGCATAATTGGATAAGTAATGGTTTCCAGATCGCAATTTTCATTGTTGAGCTTGAACAGCGTCTTCATCAATGCTTGTTGGAGCTTTTTACTTGACACTTTTACTGCGAAATACGTGGCCTCAATGACATTTTCAGGAAAGCCATCGTAAACCCCAAGCATGGAGAATGCGCTCTTAGGCTTGCTTCACTTTTCTTATTTTCTCAATATTTTCAAGTAATCCTGAAAGGGTTGCGCCCAGTTTCTGCAGTTCTTCGGCGTTGCTCGTGTTCTTTATCTTTTCCTGCAATTCTTGAACCTTGGTCAAGAGTGTTGTTTCAATGCTTTCTAATGCCATTGTGCTTGTCAATCTTGCCGCTTCTTCTCCTTCTTTCACAACAAGGACTTTCTTTTCACATTTTGCACACCACAGGTCTCCGCTTTTGAGCTTGAACAATGGTGAGGAACATGCTGGACAAGCCAAATCTGTTAGTGTTGAGCCTTGGCGTAGCAGATCAGCCATTCGCTTGATTTCTTGGTCCTCGTGTCTTTCTCGCGACAAGTTTTAAAGCCTCAAAGTAAATAGGCATGAAGGCTTATATAACAAGGTTACCGCGAAACCGTTGAGGGTGGCCGATATGGTGAGAAAGAAAAAAATGGAAGAGTATGAGGAACGGATCAGACAGGCTGTCGCTGTTCTTGAGCAAGTTTCTGAAGACACAACCACTCCCCGAAACATCAGAAGAGCTGCAAAGGACTCCGTTAGCGCCTTGCAAGGAACCGAGTTTACGCCCGCGGTTAGAGCTTCGAACGCCATCTCACTTATGGATGAGATTTTGCAGGATCCAAACATGCCACAGTACACACGGGTAAAACTGTGGAACGTAATGAGTGTCATTGAGGCTATAAAAGACTAAGCTGTTTGAGGAATCAAAATGAAAGTTTTTACTTTCAGCGATGTTGAGGCTAAAGAGGCTGATGAAGGAGCGTCCAAGCTGAAAGTGAGGTGGCTTATCACAAAGGAGATGGGAGCACCGAACTTTGCTATGAGATTGTTCGAAATGGAGCCCAATGGTAACAGTCCCTTGCACACGCATCCATGGGAGCACGAAGTTTTTATCTTGGAAGGTGAGGGAATTGTTGTCGCAAAAGACGGTGAGAAGAAGATCAAGGCTGGAAGCGTCATTTTTATTGCTCCAAATGAGCTTCACCAAATCAAGAATAACAGCAAGAAGATTCTGAAATTTCTGTGTCTTGTGCCAATAAGGGACAAATGATTGTTCCTTTTTCTTTGCAGTTGTGCCAGTTAGAATTATATCCTAGTTGGCACATGTAGTTTTGGATTTCAGGGAGACAGACCCTTTGAAGTATGACGTGATAATCGTCGGTGCTGGGCCAGCCGGAATATTTTCAGCTCTTGAACTAACCCAGAAAAACAATCTCAAGGTCTTAATGTTTGATAGAGGACAAGACATTGATCGACGCAAGTGCCCATCAAGCCGCGGGTTTGAATGCATGCACTGTGATCCGTGCGCCATCCTGTGCGGATGGGGCGGAGCCGGAGCCTTCAGTGATGGCAAGCTTACTCTTTCTACGGAAGTGGGCGGCTGGCTCAATCAGTATGTCTCAAACAAAGAGCTGAGCGAGCTTCTGGGCTATGCAGACAAAGTGTATCAGAAGTTTGGCGCGACCGAACACACTTATGGTGATAGTACCGAAGCGATAGACGAGATTGAGCGAAAGGCTTCGCTCGCGGGTTTGAAGCTTATCAGGCAAAGAATCCGCCACATGGGCACTGAATGGTGCGCTCACACTCTCAGAAAAATGAGACAGGAACTGAACGGCAAGGTCGAGTTCAAACCCAAAACCGACATCAAGGGACTAATAGTCAAAAACGACACCATAGAAGGCGTCGAAACCGTAAACGGCGAAAAATTCTTCGGAAAATACGTTATCGCCGCACCAGGTCGAAGCGGCGCGGAATGGTTGCAGACAGAAGCTCAAGCTTTAGGGTTGAAAACTCTCAACAACCCTGTTGACATCGGGATAAGAGTTGAAGTTTTGGCTTCCGTGATGGAAGAATTGACCAAGGTTCTGTATGAACCCAAGCTGATCTACTATTCGAAGTCTTTTGACGATCAGGTTCGCACTTTCTGTGTGGCGCCCTACGGGCAGGTTATAACTGAGTCATATGATGGGGTTTTGACGGTCAACGGTCAGAGCTATGCAGAAAGAAAGACAGAAAACACAAACTTTGCTATTCTGGTCAGTACATCTTTCACAGAACCATTCAAAGAACCGATTGCTTACGGCAAGTATGTTGCTAGGCTTTCTAATTTACTCAGTGGCGGCGTCATAATACAACGTTTGGGCGATCTGGAATCTGGCAGGCGATCGACGCCTGAAAGAATCGATCGGAGCGTAGTGACGCCTACCTTGAAGAATGCGACGCCCGGCGACTTGAGCTTCGTCTTGCCTTACCGTTATCTTGCTGATATTCGAGAGATGCTGCAGGCTCTGGATACTATTGCTCCTGGAATTCATTCTAGAGACACGTTGCTCTATGGTATTGAGGTGAAATTCTATTCCTCAAGGCTTCATCTAAGCAATTGTTTGGAAACGAAGGTGCATAATCTATTCACAATCGGTGACGGTGGAGGCGTTACGAGAGGGTTGATTCAGGCTTCTGCCTCTGGAGTGATTGCGGCCAAGGAGATTATGAAGAGAGAGAAACTGAAGGCATAGATTTATGACGGTTGTAGATGAGATTCGCTGTTCGCACTGTGGCGGGCCCATGTCATTTAAGCCTGGGGAGATAATTGCCACGTGCAAGTACTGTGGTTATACGGTTGTTATAGAAACTGGAAAAGCCTTTACCTTTGAGCATTCTTTGCTGCTTAACAAGTATGACTTAACACAAATTGAGACAACTATCAAGGACTGGATGAGTAACGGTTTCCTGAAGCCTCCTGACTTGGCCAAGAAATCGAGAACCTTGGAAAAAAGCTTGGTTTACTTGCCCTTTTGGATTGCTTCCGTTGAGGCAGAGAGTACGTATAAGGGAATATTTGAACGCATAACTCCCGCCGTCCTCAAGGAAGACAAGGTTGAGAAGGAATACGTTTGGGTTGTTTTAGCCCGAAAAGCGACAGTTTTCCCGACTAGGGAGTATGATGTTCCATTAGGAGGCAAGATTCCTTATGATTTCAGAAAGATTGAGGGTTTTGCGAAGGTTTTGAATAGTGAGATTGATCAGGATGGGGCTGTTGAGCTGGCTAGACAGCAGATTGATGAGCATCATCGGTATTTGGTTCAGCAGAATGTTGACAGAATCATTGAAATGAAGACGACTATTAATGTGAAGCAGGTTGTCTACTTGCATGCGCCCATATGGTTTGTCAAGTTTGAATACAAAGGCAATGCTTATCAGATGCTGGTTGACGGCACGGCTGGCACAGTGATAAAGGGCGATATTCCATCATCAAGATTTTGAACCTCTTAAGAAACTTTAAAAGCAGCCCCTATTTCATGTGTAAAATCGAAAATGAAGTGAGGAATAATTCTTGAGTGAGAATAAGGACATTTATGAGAAAGCAAAGAAAGAAATGCGTCTTTCAGAGAGGATCGTTGCAGCGTTACCTGGTTTCCGCGGCTACAAAGAGAAAGAACTGCGAAGAGAATCTGACAAGCTTATTCGAAACCACTTGTACCATAGACTTGTAACAGCGAGAACTGATCTGAAATTCGTTTATCAGAAGCTGGCTGACCGCCGTGCATTTGATGTTCTGACAGATGCTGATCGCCTTGTTGCAAAGTTCGACCGTGTTGCAGAGAAAATCAATCACGCTTCCTACGGATATACAGGGTTCTTTGACGTAGTCAAGGTTGAAGAAGATGACCTTGATAGGATGATTGATTTTGACAGTGAACTGGTTGACGACGTTGAAAAGATAGTGAGCGACGTTGAAGCATTCAAGGATGAGATTATGAAGCAGAAATTCGACAAAGCCAAAGAACGAGTTCAAGATCTCTCTGACACGATAGAGGCGTTAGACGAAGCATTTGACAAGAGACAAGAAGTAATCTTGGGAGTGAATTAATAATGCCGCAAATCATAGAATGGAAGAATCCGGCTGCCGAAGAAATCGTGTGGCGATACCCAGATGAGGAGATCGTTTGGGGAGCCCAACTAATCGTTCATGAATACGAGGTTGCAGTGTTTTTCAGAGACGGCAAAGCGTACGATGTTTTTGGTGCAGGCCGCCACCAGCTGACTACTCTGAACTTGCCCCTGATAACTGGATTGTTTTCGAGGCTTGTCGGTTTCAAGGAGAAGCCATTCAAAGCTACAGCGATTTTCATTTCCACGAAAGTTTTCGCTGGCAAATATGGAGCACAGGCTCAGACTACTGAACTTGCCCCCTTGAAAGTGCACGGTTCATTCTGGTTCAAAGTTGAGAGTCCACAGCTATTCGTAAACGAGGTCGTTGGCGGACAGAACGCTTACGCAACTGAAGACGTGAACAACTATTTGCGCGGGTTCCTGAACGAGAAAATCATCGACGAGCTGTCGCACTATGACTTGTTGACGGTTTTCACGAAACTTGATGAAACTTCCATTATTGTCAAGAACGCGATTCTTGATTACTTCAAACGGATCGGTTTGGAACTGACTGATCTACGTTTCGAGGGCATTGACACAACTCCTGAATACCGTGAGCGTCTGTTCTGGCTTAGAACAGGAAGAGCCGCACCTGAAGAAGTGCTTCGCATGGAGACCGTGAAGAAAGCTGCTGAAGAACTTGGCAAGTCTTCAGGCGCAGGTCTTGGTACAGGCATGGTGCTGATCCCGCAGGTCATGACTCCTACAGGTCCAGCGCAGGCACCAGCTGCCGCACTAGTGATTTGCCCGAAATGCAACGCAAAGGTTCCTGCAACATCAAAGTTCTGCCCCGAATGTGGTTTAGCGATTACTCCGCCTTCCAGCGGCACTATGGCCTGTCCAAAATGTAGCAAAACGATTCCTTCTGCTTCAAAGTTCTGCCCAGAATGCGGCGAAAAAATATAGCTAGATGGGGGCTTAGGCTTTGGCTGAAAGTGGAAAACGAGATTTGCTGTCTATCGGCGTTGTCCTGATACTCGTCGTCGTCAGCATTCTGCTCTATCAGCCGCTGCAGATCGTGAAAGACTGGACTCTGGTGATTCCTCTGATCATTGCTTTATCTGGCGGCTGGCTTGCAGTTCTTGCTGGAATGAGAGCTTCGAGCCCTCAGAAATACGAGCGAGACGCCTTCAGCACGCTCTCAATGGGACTATTGCTCATAGCTGTTGGCGGTGCATGGCTTGTCTACGGTTACGGCTTCGGATGGCTCTACTCTCTCGTCATAGCACTGCTAGTGCTTGCTGCCTTAGCGATCGCTGCTGCGTTGAAGCGTAAGTAGCTTCCTCTTTCTTTCTAAACACTTTTTTATTCTATCATACATCTTCTAGTTGTGGCTGGTCGAACAATGAGTGAGAAGACTATTGGACGGGGCACATGGTATGACAAAATGGCCGCAAGAATAATCGAGAGGGAGCGAAAGTTTGGCAGAAGCTTGGATTTGATTAGAACTGAGATGGGATTGGGTGCTTCTGGTTTTCCGCACATTGGCAGTCTTGGGGATGCGGCTCGTTCTTTTGCAGTCACTTTGGCTTTGAGAGAGCAAGGTTTCCGTTCGGAGCTTGTGGCTTTTTGTGATGATAAGGATGGTTTGCGGAAGGTTCCTGCCGGGTTGCCGGATTCATTGGAGAAGTATTTGGGTTTTCCTGTTTCAAGTATTCCGGACCCGTTTGGTTGTCATGAAAGCTATGGCAGGCATATGAGTTCGCTTCTGCTCGACGCTTTGGACAAGTGTGCGATAGAGTACAGTTACATGTCTGCGAAAGAGACGTATGAACGAGGCTTGCTGAATGAAGAGATTAGATCTCTTTTGTCTAATGCGAAGAGGATTGGTGAGATAGTCAAGGAGGAAGTGGGACAAGAACGCTACACTGAAGTGCTTCCGTATTTTGCTGTCTGCGGAAACTGCGGGCGGATTTACACGACGCAGGCGTCTGAGTTTTTGCCCAAAGAAGACAAGATCCTATACAGTTGCGGAGGTATGGAGATTAAAGGAAAATGGATTGAAGGTTGCGGTTTCAAGGGCGAAACGGATATACGGAAAGGTGAAGGTAAACTTACTTGGAAGAGCGAGTTTGCTGCGCGTTGGAAGGCGTTGGACATAAGATTTGAGGCTTACGGCAAGGATATTGCGGATTCAGTGCGAATCAACGACAGGATCTGTCGTGAAATACTGCATTATGAACCACCTTCGCATGCCAAGTACGAGATGTTTCTTGACAAGAGCGGCAAGAAAATATCCAAATCCGCCGGAAACGTGTTCACTCCTCAAGTTTGGTTCCGTTACGGTTCACCACAATCGCTGTCGCTGCTTATGCTGAAGAGGTTTGTAGGAACACGCACACTAGACATCAGCGACATTCCTTCTTATATGAACGAAGTAGACAGCTTGGAAGACGTGTACTTCGGCAAGAAACCAGCGAAAGATGAACGCGAGCTTGAAAAAGTCAAAGGTCTGTACGAGTACCTGTGGGCTTTGAAGCCTCCTGAAAAACCGAGTATCCATGCGCCATATAATTTGCTGACGTTCTTGGCAAAAATGACGCCGAAAAACAGCGAAGAAGTGTTCATTGCCGAGAAGCTTCAGAGCTATGGCTACTTGAAAAAAGGACAAGAACTCGATAGCAACCTGAAAAAGCGGATTGAATATGCTTTCAACTGGATAAAGGACTTTGAGGAAATCAAGGAAACAGCCATTAATCTGTCAGACAAAGACAGAGCGGCTATTACAGAACTTATCAGCGTCTTGAAGACCGAGGAGGATGCTGAGAAAATGCAAAACGCCATTTTCAACGTAGCCAAGAAACATGACCTGCCACTGGGCAACTTCTTCAAAACGTTATACATGATCCTGCTTGGCGCTCCGCAAGGACCAAGACTCGGACCCTACCTGCTAGCAATGGGAAAACAAAACGTCATCAACGCATTACAGCGTGCTCTAAGCCAGAGTTGACTACCTAGTAAACCTTTGTTGGAACGATCCGATTTTTTGGAGCACCATTGGGTTTGCTGTCTAGATTTAGGTCATCTTCCATTAGTGAGACTCGTCGCTTTTCCCTTTTCTATACGACAAATCCCTAGATTTAGCAAACCTAGCGCTAGAAAGACTGGTTCTGTTGATGCTGTTGCGCATGGTCTTATGAAAACCGTTATTCGGTTTGACGTGTTGAGTCTCTGACTAAAAGATGATAATTCCCGCAATTTCATGGTATCATCATCTTCTTACGCAAGCTTACTTACCCAAGGGAGTTGCCGAATATTGAAGAAGTTTCGGAGACATTGACGGCCAAATGATTCAGACAGTAGCCGACAATTTTGACAGTCTGCTCTTCCAGCCCATTGTTCTTGAGCTTGAGCATTGTTTTGAAGATTTTTCCTTTGACATCTGGGTTTATATTATTAGAGTAGGGTAATCTCGTTCTAGGGCTCGTAGTCTAGGCTGGATTAGGACACTGGCCTGCGGAGCCGGAGATCCTGGGTTCAAATCCCAGCGGGCCCGCTTTCTATTAACGTAAGGCAGAAAAGAGTGAATCGCGAATTGAGTGGCGAG
>Ga0315294_10005624_pt1 | contig 13747 bp, 12 predicted proteins | sample YL17G13_40_MG_FD_203626 | JGI IMG/M metagenome (GOLD analysis project Ga0315294, IMG submission 203626) | Sediment microbial communities from Yellowstone Lake, YNP, Wyoming, USA - YL17G13_40 | ecosystem: Environmental > Aquatic > Freshwater > Lake > Sediment | place: USA: Wyoming | collected... | reverse complement strand
ACTTACCAACGTTCAAGCGGAATTCGAAATGCATCCTCAACTTCTCCTTGCTGCGCCTGATCCCATGCCCTACAGCCGGCTTTCCTCGACTCATGTTGCGGCACGCAGGTGAGGTTACCGGGATGTGAGGGAAGAGGCCATCGTGAGCGAGACTGTGCAGATCGAAATGAGGGTATCCCATGCCTAGAATCTTAGTGGTTGAGGACGAGGAACTACTGCGGGGACTGCTGATTCAGGCCCTTCAAGGGGAAGGTTACGAGTGCGAGGGGGCGGGACTTGGCTCGACGGCCCTGGAGCTCTTGGCAGATGAGGAGTTTGATCTGGTGATCAGTGACATAATGATGCCTGGGCTTTCCGGCCTCGATCTGCTCAAGTTGATAAGGGAGAGGTGGCCTGAGATACCCGTGGTCATGGCTACCGCAGTACCGGACGCCATCACGGCAATGGCGGCGATGAGGGCAGGGGCGTATGACTATGTGACCAAGCCGCTGCAGCTGGACGACGTGATCATCAGTGCCGGGCGGGCGCTGGAAGCGAGGAAGATGAGGCGAGAGTTGCGGGAATACCAACTCAGCCTTGAGCAGAAGGTGAACCTGCAGGCAGAGGAACTAAGGAAGCTTTTTATGAATTCGATCCAGGCTCTCGCCCAGACGTTGGAGGCGAAGGATCCCTACACCGGGGGCCATTCAGAGCGGGTGGCGGAGATGGCGAGCAGCATCCTGAAGGTCATCGGGATCAAGGGAGAGTCTGTGGAGCGGCTTCATCTCGCCGGTGCAGTGCATGACATAGGCAAGGTCGGCGTGCGAGAGGCGGTGCTTAACAAGCCGGAGAAACTGACGGAGGAGGAGTACGCCCACGTGATGACTCACCCCACCACCGGCGAAAGGATTCTCTCGATTATCACGACAGACAGGGAGATCCTTGATGCAGTCAAGCACCACCATGAGAGGTATGACGGGAGGGGCCTGCCGTCAGGGCTGGCCGGGGAATCAATCCCGCTATTTGCGCGGATACTCACAGTAGCCGACTCCTACGATGCTATGACCTCCTCCCGTCCTTACCGGGACCCGCTGCCGGAGGACGTGGCGAGAGGGGAATTGGAGAAGTTCAGAGGCATCCAATTCGACCCAAAAGTGGTGGCCGCCTTCCTGAGCATGAAGAAGTAACTTGGCGAGACAGTTGCAGGCGGAGTCATACGCGCGCGAAGGATCATCCGCCAGGTAACTCGCCATGCTTTTTTGACGCTTTTGCTTTTGCTCTCATATACTCCTGTTAGTCTCGGATCCGATGGGGCGAAGGGCATAATCTGCGAGCCTCCCACTATGATCCGGGGCTGTCTTATGCGACTGCGGGGAACTTGATACCGATATGGGCACGCTGCGTCCCTTGGAACCATTCTATGATGAGATGGTGGAGAGGCTGGCCTCGGTGGTGCCGCTCCCGGCGGAGGAGATTCGCGCGCTCCTGACTGACCCGCCCGAGCCGGAGATGGGGGACTGCGCCTTCCCCTGTTTCACCCTCGCCCGGCCGTTGAAGGAGGCACCTCAAGCCATTGCCGGAAGGCTGAGCCAGGAGATTGGTCCCTCTCGCTTGCTGGCCAAGGTCGAGGCGGCAGGATCATACCTGAACTTCTTCTTTAACAAGGAGGAGTTGGCTCGGCTCACCCTTGGCAGCATCGGGCAGGAAGGGGATGAATTCGGGAGTTCCGAGGAGGGGAGGGGGGAATGCGTGGTGGTTGATTTTTCCTCTCCCAACATAGCGAAGCCGCTGGGGATAGGTCATCTGCGCTCAACGGTAATCGGCAATTCGCTGGCCTTGCTGCTTGCGAAACTGGGCTATCGGGTGGTGCGGATAAACCACCTGGGCGACTGGGGAACGCAGTTCGGGGTGGTCATCACTGCCTTCAAGCGGTGGGGTTCGGAGGAGGCGCTGAAGGAGGACGCCATCGCCCACCTTTACGAACTATACGTGCGTTTTCATCGCGAGGCGCCGGTAGATGAAGCCCTGGAGGAGGAAGCGCGAGACTGGTTTCGCCGTCTGGAGGAGAGGGAGGCGGAGGCGCTCTCGTTGTGGGAGAGGTTCGTGCAACTATCGGTTGGAAAGTTGCATGAAGTCTATGGGACTTTGGGGGTGAGGTTCGACCATTACCTCGGCGAGAGTTTCTATGAACCTCTCACCCTGCCGGTGCTCAATCAACTGCAGGAACTGGGGCTGGCGAAGGAAGACGACGAAGCATTAGTGTGTGACCTCTCCCCCTACGGGCTGCCCCTCTGTCTGCTTCGCAAGAGTGATGGCACCACCCTCTATGCGAGCAGGGATCTGGCCGCTGCGCTCTACCGGAAGAAAGAGTTCAACTTCGACAGGATGCTCTACGTGGTGGGATCGCCCCAGGCGCTTCACTTTCAGCAGGTTTTCAAGATCCTCGAACTGATGGGCCACGAGTGGGTCAAGGGTTGTGTTCACGTTCCCTTCGGGCAGATTCGTTTCGGGGCGGAGAAGATGTCCACCCGCGCCGGCACGCTGGTGCTGCTGGAGGACGTTTATCGGGAGGCTTTCGTTCGGACGCGCAAGATGGTGGAGGAGAAAAGCCCGGATGCCCCCAACAAGGATGAGATCGCGCGGCGGCTGGCGGTGGGGGCGCTTTTCTTCGCCGATCTGAAGAATGACCGGATTCAAGACGTGGACTTTGACTGGGACGACATCCTCAATACCGAGGGCGACACCGGGCCCTACGTTCACTACGCCTACGTCCGCATCTGCGGCATACTTCGCAAGGCGGACTGCGGACTCCAGACTCCGGACTCCGGGCTCCGGACTACAGACTCCAGACTGCGGGAACCGGGGAAGGGCAGGCTGGAAGCCTGCACCACAACGGCTGCAGCCCCCGGACTGCGGGAACCGGACTTTGCTCTTTTCCGGGAGCGGGAGGAGCGGATTCTGATCTCCCAACTGGCGCGCTATCCGGAGGTGGTCGTTGCCGCGGCGCAGGCCTACAAACCCAGTTTCCTCGCCCGGTATCTGCTGTCGCTGGCGCAGAACTTCAGCCAGTTCTACCACACCTGTCCGGTTCGGCAAGCCGAGGAGAAGTTGCGGGCGGCGCGGCTTTTCCTCGTCCAGTGTGTGGCCACCGTCCTCAAGAACGGCCTAGGACTTTTGGGGATAGAGACGGTGGAGAGGATGTAGGGGCAGTGGCCGGTGACCAGTGACCGGAAAGGGCAAGAGAGACGGGCGGGTTTGAAACCCGCCCCTACGAGAACATCGGGACGCAATCCCGGGGGTAGTGTGGGGGAGTCCGTCCAGGCGCTCGCCGCCGAAGGCTATGGCGCCGAAGGCGGCTTGGACGGACTGCCGAAGAGGGCGGGAATGAATCCCGCCCCCAGGGAATAGAGACGGTGGAGAGGATGTAGGGGCACAGTCCGCCCAGGCTTGGGCGGATGCCCCTACCAGAGCCCTCAGAGGCAAACGCAGCGCAGACTCTAGGCGATGCCTGCTACGTTTTTCAGCAGCCCCATGTAGTAGCAGTAGTTTTCGTAGGGGACGTCGGCGGGGACGGCATGGTCAACGGAGGGGATGAAGCCGCCTTGCTCGATCAGCCAGGGGATCTTCGACATGACCTCTTGCTTGATGGCCTCCTTGCTCTTGGAGAGGAGCCGTTTATCCACCCCACCGATCATCTGCAGATCCTTGCCGTATTTCTTCCTGAGGGCTACGGGGTCTTCATGAGCGGCGATTTCGAGGGGGTAAACGCCGGTGATGCCGCCTTCGAGCCAGAGGGGGGTCAATTCGTCGTGGTTGCCGTCGCAGTCGAGGAGGATGATCTCGATGCCGTGCTTGCGGAGGAGCGCGGTTATGCGCTTGTATTGGGGGAGCATGAGTTCCTTGACGTATTTGGGGGCGATGAGGCTTCCCTTGTTGTAGGCCATATCCTCCCAGAAGCAGGCGAAGTCTATATCCGGTATCTGCTCGAGCGCGGGGGTTATCGCTTCGATGACGAAGTCAGCGATGTATTCCATCATCTCCTGGACCCAGGCCTTATCCGTCATGAGCGCGATGGATGCTCCCTCGAGCCCCATCCAGTTCCTGATCCAGCCAAAAAGGCTGCCGGCGCTGATGGAGATGGGATATTCGCGGCCTTGAAAGACCCTGACGTCGTCATCGAAGAAAAGTGGATAGCGACAAGGGGACTTGGGGTTCAGACGCTTCTTGAACTGCTCCCAATCGTCCCTGGTCTCAACCGGGAACCTGATGTATTGGGGGATGGAGTGGGTGGCGTCCTTGAACCTGCGGTAGATGACGCCGTCTCCGCCTCGCACCGTCTCCGTCTTCGCATCCTCGGAAAGGATCTCCTCATCCCAGCCCGGGGCGATGCCCAGTCCCACCTGAACGCTCCGCTTACGGTCGAAGCCGAAGATGGTCTCGGTGGGCGCATCGCCCGGCATGCCCTCCTTACGCCATCTCTCGATGGTCAGGGACCAGTAGCCAAGCCATTCGGAGAAGGTAATCCTGTCCGGCTGGCCAAACTTCATCGTTTGATGGAATCTCTCTCTGGCGGTCATTGTTTCACCTCGGAGGCATTTTATCAGATGGGGCAAAGGTGGCAAAGCGACGCAGGGTGTCCGCCTTTGCTCAGCGGCGATAGATGTAGTAGCCGCAGAACTCGATCACGACTGGCTTGGTGGCCTCGCCGGGGCGGAATTGGGCGACAAAGCCCTGTGGGTCGAAGTCGCGCTTGACGAAGCATCGGTAGTGCCAGGGAATCGCGACGCGGGCTCCGATTCTGCGGGCGAGGTTTGCGGCCTCGGAGAAGGGGGGGAACTCCATTTCGCCGCCCTGGTCGGGGGTGGTTGTGAGCAAGGCAACGTCAGGGCGCTGGGCGATGACGGGGTCCATGAGTTCGGGGATGGAGGTGATCCCGCGCATCATGTCGCCGCTATGCCACAGTTTGCCGGCGTCAAATTTGAAGACGTAGCCCAGGTGGGTTGTGTTGGACGCCTCCGCGGTCTTGCTGGCGAGGGCCGTGACCTGCACCCGGCCAATGACAACCGAGTCGTTTTCCTTGACGACTTGGATCCTGTCGTCTGGCGCTCCAGCCGCTCGCAGTCTCTCCGCGCCTTCTTGCGTGAGGAAGAGCCTGGTTTTCTGGTGATGGGTTAGAAGGGAGAGGAGATATTCCGGGTCGGTGTGATCGCGATGGTCGTGGGTGCAGAAGACGAAGTCGGCGGCTAAATCAGGGCCGCGCAGGGGCGGGTGCGGGAAGATGAACTGGTCCGGTGGCCTGTCGGTGGGGAAGTAGGGGTCAACCATGAGAATCTTGCCGTCGCTGCCCTTGAGGGCAGTTGAGCTCTGGCCGAGCCACCAGATGGCGATTTCTCCCGCAGCCACCTGCAAGTCGGCGATTTTTCGTCCTAGTTCAGGGCCGATGATAGGTTCTTCCATCTTTCTTGACCTCCTTTGTGTTCATCGGGGCAGCCACCAACAATGATGCCAGGCGAGTCCTGTCGGGTGGTTGCGCAGACTTAAATAATGGGGTTGCCGGCCAGTGGTGTCAAGATCTTCGGGCGTCCGTCCAGGCCCGGACGGACGCCCCTACCAATCCCCGCCGGCGTTTCGGGAGTCCGTCCAAGCCTGGACGGACTGCCCTACATCCCCCCAGGGGATTCTTCGCGGGTTTTCGGGTGAGGGCAGCATCTATCCCGCCCGTGTTGGAGCGGTCGTTGCTGGTTTTGCGAGGGGCGGGCTGTCAGCGTGGAAGGCGATTACAGGTGGCGCCAGAGGGCGCATCCTTCCAACGCGGGCCAGCATCGGATATAATTGGCGCATGGCCTGTAAGGATTTGCGCGAGTTCATCGCCGCTCTTGAGAAGCAAGGCGAACTTAAGCGGGTGACGGCGGAGGTTGACCCCTGCCTGGAGATCACCGAGATAACCGACCGGGTCTGTAAGAAAGGCGGCCCCGCACTCCTCTTTGAGAAGCCGAAGGGAAGCGCTTTCCCCGTCTTGATGAATGCGTTCGGCTCGGAGCGTCGGATGGCGATGGCGCTCGGAGTGGCAGAGGTCAGCGAGATTGCGGAGCGAATCGAGGAACTTCTGCAACTTCAACCGCCGCGCAGCCTGGGGGAGAAGTTGGCGATGCTTCCGAAACTGGGGGAACTTGCCTCTTATGTGCCGAAGAGCGTCAGGAAGGGGCCTTGCAAGGAAGTCGTGGAGAAGGATCCCTCGCTGGACGCCCTGCCGATTCTGAAGTGCTGGCCCGGGGACGGGGGCAGGTTCATCACCCTGCCGTTGGTGTTCACGCAGGATCCGGAGACCGGCGCGAGGAACGTGGGCATCTACCGGATGCACGTATATGACGGCAAGACGACCGGCATGCATTGGCACTTGCACAAGGGAGGGGCGGAGCATCATCGTCGCTGGCGCCAACTTGGGAAGAGGATGCCGGTGGCGGTTGCGCTGGGAGGGGACCCGGCCACCATTTACGCTGGCTCGGCTCCGTTGCCTCCGTGGTTTGATGAATTGGTCTTCGCCGGGTTCTTGAGGCGGGAGCCGGTGGAGATAGTTAAGTGCGAGACCATACCGCTCGAAGTTCCGGCCCAGGCGGAGATAGTGATTGAGGGTTACGTGGAGCCGAACGAGACCCGGCTGGAAGGTCCCTTCGGCGACCATACCGGCTACTATTCTCCGGCGGACAGTTATCCGGTCTTCCACGTCACCTGCATTTCCCATCGCGCCGACGCCATCTACCCGGCAACCGTGGTTGGCCGGCCTCCGATGGAGGACTGCTACATGGCGAAGGCCACGGAGCGCATCTTCCTGCCTTTGATCAGGATGCAGGTTCCGGAAATAGTTGACATCGCCCTACCGGTGGAGGGCGTATTTCACAATTTAGCCATCGTCTCCATTGCCAAGTCCTATCCGGGGCAGGCCAGGAAGGTGATGAACGCCGTGTGGGGGCTGGGTCAGATGACGTTCACCAAGATAGTTGTAGTGGTGGACGAAGAGGTGAACGTCCACGACATGAGCGAGGTGCTCTGGCGACTTGGCAACAACATAGACCCCAAGCGCGACGTCGTCTTCACCGAGGGGCCGGTGGACGTGCTCAACCATGCCTCCGCGCAACCCAACTTCGGCTCCAAGATGGGGATTGATGCCACCAGGAAACTTCCGGAGGAGGGTCATCCGCGTCCCTGGCCAGCGGAGACAAAGATGTCCCAGGAGATTGTGGACCTGGTCAACTCCCGCTGGCAAGAATATGGTATCTGAGCCGCGATGCGGAGCCAAAGCCAGCCCTTGAGCAATAAAATAGCGGAGGCCATCAGGAAGATGTTTGCCTCCGTTGCGCGGCGTTACGACTTGGTGAATACGCTGCTGAGCATGGGCACGGACAGCCGTTGGCGAAGGCGCAGCGCCGCCTCGGTGAGATTGCCGGCAGAGGCTCTCATCCTCGATCTCTGCAGCGGAACGGGCAAACTGGCGGCGGAATTCCGGCGGCGCTTTCCTGGGAGCCGGGTCATCGGGGCGGATTTCTGCCTGGAGATGCTCTCGCTCGCCCGCGAGAGCGCGCCTTCCGTCTCCTTCATCTGCGCGGACGCGCTCTCCTTGCCGGTCAAGGCCGGTTCGTTCGACCTGGTGGCCGTTGGCTTCGGAATAAGGAACTTGACTGACCTGAAGACCGGGCTTTGCGAGATCCGTCGGATTCTGAAGCCGACGGGCGCCGTGCTGCTGCTGGAGTTCTCGGCGCCGAGGCCGGGGTCGGTTGCCTTGTTCTACGGGCTGTATTTGGGCCGCATCCTTCCCTTCCTGGGGGAGAAGGTCTCGGGCGTCAAAGGCGCGTATTCATACCTCCGTGATTCGGTCAATTCCTTTCCTACTCCCGAACGGCTGGCAGGGATCATGGAAGAGGTTGGGTTTCAAAATGTCACCTACCGCATCCTGAGCGGGGGCATCGTTGCCATTCATGTGGGCTGGAGGGAGGCTTGAGATGGAACTGGTAGTTGCCGTGACCGGCGCGAGCGGCTCCGTCTATGCGAGGAGGTTCCTCGAGGTGGCGCGGGAGCCTCACTGCTCGAAGGTGAACCTGATCGTATCCGACGTGGGCAAGCAGGTGATCGCCCAGGAGTTGGGTATCAAGAAGCCGGAAGAATTGCTGCCCCTCGGTGCACTCGGGGTGGTGAGCAAAGTCGAACCACCCGCGCCGACGATTCCCATCTCGATCCATGACAACCACGACCTACTCTCGCCGATTGCGAGCGGCTCCGCAAGGTGGGAGGCGATGGTGATCGTCCCGTGCAGTGCTGGAACGCTGGGACGTATCGCCTCCGGCCACTCGGATTCGCTGATAACCAGGGCAGCGGACGTGGCGCTCAAGGAAAGGCGTCCTCTCATCCTGGTGCTACGGGAGACTCCCTTAAGCCAGATCCACATCCGCAACATGCTTACCCTGTGCGAGGCCGGAGCGGTGATCCTACCTGCCTCCCCGGCGTTTTATCACTCGCCGAAAGACGTAGGGGGTCTGGTTGATTTCATCGTCCAAAGGATCTGTGATTCCCTCGGCTGGGACGTTCAAGTCTGTCCGCCGTGGCGGGGGGCGAGTTCTTCCTGATGGCCGCGGTCTGTCCCCTCTGTGCGCTGGGAACGATGGTCAGGCGGCTTCTGAGCCTGATAAAATTCGAGCACACGATTTTCGCCTTTCCCTTTGCGATTATGGCGGCCTTTCTTGCGGCGGGGGGCTGGCCATCGCTCCGCCAGTTCGGCCTGATATGTGGAGCCATGGTGGGGGCGAGGAGCGCCGCGATGGCGTTCAACCGGATAGTTGACCGGCAGCAAGATTCGGTCAATCCGCGCACCCGGGAGCGAGAACTGCCCACCGGAAAGGTTACTTTGGCCCAGGCCTGGGCCATCGTTATCGTCGGCAGCGTGGTTTTTCTGGGCTCGGCGGCGCTCCTGAACCGTCCGACGGCGCTCTTGAGTCCAGTGGCTTTGTTAATAATTTTGTCTTATTCCTACACAAAGCGCTACACGAGGCTGACCCATGCCGTGCTTGGCCTTTGTCTGGCCATCGCTCCGATGGGGGCGTGGATAGCGGTCAGGGGGCGGCTCGATTTGGCGCCGTTTTTTCTCTCGGCGGCGGTGATACTTTGGGTGGCGGGGTTCGACATCATCTACGCCTGCCAGGACGTGGAGTTTGACCGCCAGCAAAGGCTTTTCTCCCTTCCGGCGAGCCTGGGCGTCTCCCGGGCACTCTGGATTGCCAGGATGGGCCATGGCGTTATGGTGGGGATACTTTTGCTTCTGCCTCTCTTCATTTCCCTTGGTTTTATCTTCAAGGCCGGCGTCGGACTGGTCGCGCTCCTGCTGCTGTACGAGCATTCCCTGGTCAGTCCCAGGGATCTCTCCCGCGTGAACGCCGCCTTCTTCACGGTCAATGGGATGGTGAGCCTTTTGCTGATGGCATTCACGCTGGGTGACATATTTGGAGGCCGGTAGAAGTCGGTGGATCCAGTTGCCGAAATAGCCGGGAAAGTTGAGGCCGGCAGCCGCCTCAACGCGGAGGAGGGGGTCGCGCTTTTTCGATCCATGGATGTCCTTTCCCTCGGGAATCTTGCCAACCGGGTCAGGGAGAGGCTGAACGGGAACAAGACCTTTTACGTCGTCAACCGTCACATCAACTACAGCGATGTCTGCATAAACAGGTGCCCCCTTTGCGCCTTCTCTCGTGACGAGAAGGACCCAGCCGGCTACGTCCTTCCCATCGAGGAGATAACCTGCCAGGCGGCAGAGGCGGCGGCAGAAGGTGCGACGGAGATTCACATCGTTGGGGGCCTGCATCCTGACCTTCCCTTCTCGTATTATCTGGATATGCTCAGCGCAATCAGGGATGCCGCCCCGGGCCTGCATCTCCAGGCGTTCACCGCCGTGGAGATCGCTCACTTCGCTGCCATTACCGGCAAGAGCGTTTGCTACGTGCTGGAGAGGCTGCGGGAAGCCGGGCTCGGCTCCCTGCCCGGGGGTGGGGCGGAGGTCTTCTCGGAGAGGGTGAGGGGGATTATCAGCCCGCGAAAAATATCCGGGGAGGAGTGGCTGAAGGTTATGAGAGAGGCCCATCGTCTGGGCTTCAAGAGCAATGCGACCATGCTCTACGGCCACGTGGAAAGTGCCGAGGAGAGGGTGGATCATCTTCTCCGTCTCAGGGAACTGCAGGATGAGACGGGGGGATTCCTGGCCTTCATTCCGCTGAAGTTTCATCCTGAGAATACCGGCCTCGCCGACGTGATTCCCGCCGGCGGGGTTGAGGATCTCAGGGTCTATGCCGCTTCACGGCTCATCCTCGACAACTTTCCCCACGTGAAGGCCTTCTGGATCATGGTGGGGATGAAACTGGCTCAGGTGATGCAGTGGTTTGGGGCGGATGACCTCGATGGGACGGTGGTTGAGGAGAAGATCACCCACGCTGCCGGGGCAAGGACGCCCCAGAGCCTTTCGGCCTCCAGGTTGCGCGCCCTAATCAGGGAAGCGGGGCGGGAGCCTGTGGAAAGGAATACACTCTACGAGCCGGTGCTGAAGGAACATTCTTCAGAGGCGGGGAGGCCTTGATGATGTTTGAGGGATTTCAGGAGCAGGACTTCACCATCTTCCTGGAGCCGGACGAGCCAACCAGGGTGGCTTACATCAGGGACCAGCTTCATCCGAGGCTGCGAGTCCTCGGAGAGGAAGTATCTGAGCCCCTGAGCGCTCGGGTCGGCATGCAGTTGCGCTGTCAGTTGCGCAGCGGACGGTGGCACAAGAATCCGTGGGCAACCTGGGTCAGCCTGGTTTCAGAGGAGGAGAAGGTCAGGGGCGATCCGAAGCGGCCCCGGCTTGCCATCTTCCTCGATCATCAAGAGGCAATGGTAGGGTTCTCTCAGAGCATCTGGCAGCCGGAATGGGAGCAACTGGTTGATGGCTTCCCTCCTTTGGCCAATCTTATAGATGATACCGCGCGCGACGGCGGCCTCGAAATCGTCATTGCTCACTGGATCAAGGATGAAGCGGGAACCTCGACCTGGCAAGGCGAGAAGTGGCGAAGAGAGACGACACGCTACGTTGGCGGCAAAAAAGCAATCGCGGCCGCTCGCCGACTGGGTCAGGATTTCTTCCTCCTCGGCAGAACATATGCGTGGCCGCAGCGCAAATCTCTACTTTGCTCTCCAGCCTTCTGTGGGGAAGCGCTGGCGGTGCTTGAAGCCTGCTGGCCCCTTTATCACCTGGTCTTCCTTCAGGCCAGCCGGTAGTTCCTGTCCCGATCGGGATGATGGAGCGTGATGGGGGCCGTCCGTCCAGGCTTGGACGGACGCCCCTACGGGAGGTCAATCGTCCGAGGTGCGGCTGAGGATGATGAACCTCAGCAGTTGCAGCAGCGCCATCAGGGCCGCGGCCACGTAGGTCAGCGCTGCGGCGCCCAGCACCGCCTTCACGGCGGGCAGTTCAGCCGAGGTGACTATCCCGGACTCAGGCAACATTGCGAGAGCCCGCTTGCTGGCGTTGAACTCCACCGGCAGGGTGACCAGGGTGAAGAGGACAGCAGCTGAGTAAAGCAGGATGGCGACGTTCATCATCATCGGGCTGCGAAAAAAGAAGCCTGCGAAGAAGAGGATGGGGGCGAGGTTGCTGCCGAGAGTAAGAGGGACGAGGCCGCTGCGGAGCGCCATGGGCGCATAACCTCTGGCGTGCTGAACGGCGTGGCCGGTTTCGTGAGCCGCCACCCCAACGGCCGCCAGAGATTTGCCACTGTAAACCTGAGGGGAGAGGTTCAGTTGCCGCTTGCGGGGGTCGTAGTGATCGGAGAGCAGGCCGGTTGCCTGACCTATGGCGACGTCGAAAATCCCGTTTGCCTGCAAGAGCCTGTGGGCTGCCTCGGCCCCGGTGAGGCCTCTGGACGCCGCAACCCCGGAGTAACGGCGGAAGGTAGTCCGCAACTTTATCTGAGCATATGCCGCCAGCAAGACCGCCGGCACCAGCAAGATGTAGGTCCAGTTCCACAGGAACATGGTGATTCCCCCTCCTTTGCCATCAGGCAGTGAACATCGTCATCAAGATTCCCGAAGGGCTTGTCGTGCGCAAAGCAGCCACATCGAAGATTTCAGCGTTATTTTATCCCTTTCCGTGGCATCGAGCAAGGCGTGGTCATAAATGTTGCCCATGGTCGCGGGTCATGGTATCATATGGTTCGACTGGGCAGCAGTTGCCGGATCGTTCAACGGCAGGACAGCGGACTCTGGATCCGTCAATCTAGGTTCGAATCCTAGTCCGGCAGCCAAGACAACGGAGGATGAACTACTAGCCGTGCCCAAGAGACGGCAAGTTCGCTGGCATGAGCCAGCCGGACGGCAGCGTTAACGCCTTTACCTATGATGGTGACGGGAAACGCCTCCTGAAGCAGGACTCGTCAGGAACCCTCCGGTTCGTGTGTGATAATCAGGGGGCGACGGGCCTTTATGACCTTGCTGCCGAAACGGATGGTGAAGGAACCTTGCAGGCGTTCTATACTCAAGGGTCGATGCTACTGGCCACGAGAAGAGCCGGAGCAACTTACCAGTACCATCATGATGCGCATGGGCCGGGATATCTGTAATTCATCTGTGTGGGTCATTGCTTGAAGGAAGTTGTCGACCTCCGCGCTGCTTTCTCCCGCACGAAGTTCTACACATTTGCGGGATCCCATTTGGTCATCCGCCAAGATTGTTCGAAGCGCTGAGGCAGGTAGGCTGTCCTATTGGCGAATAAAAGGGGAGCGACAGAAATGTGGCGGTGGATCGCGAAGATAACCTCGATCCTGTTCGGCATATGGAGCATATTGTTTCTGGCGTTTGAAATCGTGCTAGGTCCTTACGGCCTTCGTTATGAAGGCCCCTGGTTCTCGTATTCGTTGGCGGGGGAGGCGTGTTCGGTATTCCGTCCCTCAGTTCTTGAGAGGTTTGTTAATTTCCTGTGCGTAGGTGGGGTTTATTTAGGGTTCTGGTACGCCGGGATTGGTCGTACCTTCAAACAAGTCCTTTCGTGGGCTTCGGGGGCGTTAGTATTTGGCAGCCTTTTGTTGTGCCTCGAGGTTGTGCTGTATGGACGCTTCCTCGGAGAATATTCGCTATCAGTTCTGCAAGCTGCCGATGCGTTAATAGCTGTGTTAATAATGGGGCTGCCAGTGTTCGTTTGTGCTTTCCTTTGGCGGCATCGCCCGCCAGGATAGCGACAACGGCACCTTCACCACCTATGCCCATAACTCCGCAGGCTGGATGACGGGGGTTACGAATAAGAAGTCCGACGCCACGGCCCTCCCACGCCCCGCCTTCTCGGTTTGACCCCTGGGCAGGAACGGAGTATTTTCTGGGTCATAAGAGGCGTTGCGATCGTGGCAGGAGGAAGTGAGTCGTAGTGGCGAAGGTGAGGCTCGGGGCGGTCCCCTATCTTAATGCCAGGCCCTTGATTCCTTTCGGCCCGCAGGATGAGGCTGAGGTGGTCTTTGGCGTCCCTCAACAGTTGGGACGGTGGCTTGAGGAAGGGACGATTGACGCGGGAACCGTTCCTACTTTTTTCCACCTCATTCACCCGGAAAGGCCGATAATAGATGGAATAGCCATCGCCTCCCGCCGACGGGTGGAAAGCGTCAACTTCTTCCTGAGGCGAAAGGTGGGGGAGTTGCGAACGGTGGCGGTGGATGAGGGCGCCATGACCTCGGTTGCGCTTTTGAAGGTCGTCCTGCGCCATGGCTACCAGGTT
>Ga0315294_10005622_pt1 | contig 13748 bp, 15 predicted proteins | sample YL17G13_40_MG_FD_203626 | JGI IMG/M metagenome (GOLD analysis project Ga0315294, IMG submission 203626) | Sediment microbial communities from Yellowstone Lake, YNP, Wyoming, USA - YL17G13_40 | ecosystem: Environmental > Aquatic > Freshwater > Lake > Sediment | place: USA: Wyoming | collected... | reverse complement strand
AAATGTATTACAAATTCAGAGACAGCACCATCATACGACACACATTAGGACACAAATCAGCCGTAATGACAGACCGATACATACACATCGTAGAAACACTATACCACGACGACTCAGACGAATACATATGCAAAACAGCATCAAACATCAAAGAAGCAACCACCCTCATCGAACAAGGATTCCAATACGTCACAGACATAGAAAACCTAAAAATCTTCAGAAAACGCAAATAAACACAAAACCCTCCTTTTTTGTCGTCAATAATCGTTTATCATCAATGTCGCGCTCGCGTCACGCTCGCACTCCTCCACCCAAACATCACGCGCACGCCACTCCTCGTCGTTTGTTGCCGTCTAGTTGTTTGACGTCTCCAATGCAAATGGGAGCGACTGAAAGGAATAGCCCTGATATCAACCAAAGAACAGCAATGCATCCATAGCCTATATAGATGATATTGAGAGACCCGATAATGTAGGTGACGTTCCTTTGAACTGCCCAACTAAGCGCCTCAGTATAACTCTCATAGGTACTCAAGGAATAGCGTATCCCCCACACTGCAAAGAATCCTCCCACAAAGAGATAAAGCAGCTTTTCCCGTCTTGTGCTTGTTTTCTCTCGCAAAATGAAAGGAGTCACCAACAGAGCTAAACCCGTCGCGATCGGCAACACGCCCATCATCACAATGTCCTGCATCCATTGCGTGACGTCATCAGGATTGTATTCAAGTATCCCTACGGTGCGCACCTCCTCGCCCATGGTACCAACTGTCGCCAAAAAAGAGTAACCCAAGGCAACTCCTAAAACACACATTCCCACAATGAAAATGGCATTGCCCCTTTCAGACATCAACTACACCATCACGCCTACAAAGCAAGGCGAGCCAAAAATAGCTAGAACAGCTCCTGACTTAAGTCTTTCACCAGAGTTGCAAACCATGGATGGCTTACACCTATACCGAAAACGCAAGTAAACGCAAACCCTCTCCTTTTTCATTCAGCATCATGCTTAACCATTATGTCGCGCTCGCATACGCTTCGCGCTCCAAACCATAAACACGCGTACGTCTAACACCCGCGAAAATGTTTATACCAATCTCTAGGACGAGTATTTTTGATGGTTGATGCAATGAACGGAAAGAAGGTTATTGATAGAAAAGTCGCCATCGCACTTGGAATCTTGTATATTATTCTTATCGCATCCTTGGGAGCTACTTTAATGAACTATACGCTATTGATCAAGCAAAAAGACGACACAATATCAAGCAAGGATTCCCAAATACAGACTCTAGCAAACCAGTCAGAGTCTCTGAACAAAACACTCGATGCAACCAACGAGTTAGTCGCCTATGCAGAAGGAGGATACGTGATAAGATAGCGCATACACTGACTCTCAAATTCGGATACAACATCCGCTCTGATGAAGACTGCACGTGCGGCACGGATGGACCAGACCCTCGCACGTTCTGCGCTTTATACAGCCCCTACAATGATTCCAGCTTGAACCTTGAACTCAAGGTATATTGGATCGGCAGAGACTACAACCTGTCCCTAAGCGTGCAGAATGGAAACGTTTTTGAACCGATTTCAATGTGGGAGTATGTGAATGCGAGCACAATTTGGAGTGTGAACGCGAACTGGACTGACAAATGGACCATGCCCATACCAAGGGGATGGTACACAGTAAGCCTCATAGGACCGATACATCTTCACGGATGCGGAGTGTGTCTCGTTCCCATCTCACCTCCTCCAATGCCCATCGTTAAGGTATATTGCACCTTGGCGGTGACACTGAGTTACGAAGAGAAGCTTTCGCCCTTCGTCCTAATAGGCACTGACACATATTGAAAAAGTTCGCTGTCTTCATTGGAAAAGAGTGAGCCAGCACTCACTTAGGACGCTTCAAGAACTAACCATCAGTCCTCAAACCGCCACCGCGCTCGCATCACGCTCGCGCTCCAACCCACAAAACTCAAAACAACAACTAGCGCGCGCTAAATTTATATTTCAATAGTCGACTACCAACACTTTGGGTAAGCTTCAATGAGATTGATCAAGTTTGATAGTAAAGATGAGTTGGAAAAGTTTCTTGAATCTGATGATCCAGTAGCTCAATTGGCAGATGGAGAAGGGTCTCATTTCGGTGATACATGCGACAATTGCGATAAGGAATTCGAAGTCATTATTTCTGGCGGTCGCGTTAACTACTATCTGTGTCGCAAGCATTTCGATAAGTTGAAGAATCTTTTGCCATAGTTAGTGCCCGCGGTAAGAATATCACGGAGTCCCGCTTTCAGAGAAAACCTAAAGAGGCTATAGCTTAGAGTCTGATTAGACTCTAAATGGATACTAGAAATAAATTGCTCGAAGCGAAGTATTTTCTAGACGTGCTCATTGCTACCCAAGACAAGCCCGAAGTATTCCGATTCAATCTCAGTGCATTCCTAGCCTCATGGAAGAGCGTTCTTGATGTAATGCTCTACGACTTCCTCGAATTCTTCTCTTTAGGGCTGACTCATGAAGACAAAGTGTTACCAGAATACTTCTACATCGTTGCCAAGTCTCGCAACAATAAGCCTGCGCTAGATTTCTTTAGGTGGTGGAATAAGAAAAGAGATTCGCTATCTAACAATCCACTCTGGAGCATGAGACACTTCCATCTTCATAGGGGATATCCCGAGGAAATTACGGAGATTGTTTACAGTCTAAATTCGCTTTCTTCAGGCATTGGCTTTAGCCTTGTGCCAGTCTCTGGAATTGCCTGTTTGACGGATTCGCCTCAGACACTCTTGGAAGCGAAATTGCAGGAAGTTCTGAACTTGTGTAAGAATGGATACGCCACGATGGAAGCGATTGTAAAAGACGCTGAAAAACAGTTTCAAGCGCAATTATAGCGCGAATGAAGTAACAGTGCGTCCTGAGCGCAAAAGGTTCAAACCAGATTTGCAAACTGCATAAGGAGCACGCTGTGGAAAATCGCGTATAAAATCGCATGTGTTTTTGGCGCGCGCGCTTGAAACGAGTTTATGTTGAGCGGGCGCTGACGGTCATGTTATAGAAAGCTAGATAAGAAATCTGTCTTATACGACTAATTGGGCTAGACTCACTTGAATGAAGTCTCAAAAAAAGCGCGGGACTTACTAGAATACGAAGTAAAAGCATATGAAAATATAAAGAAGGATTTGGAGCAACATATTCCACAACATCAGAGACGCATTGACCTCATAAGAGGAGCAGGATTGGGTTTAACACTAGGAATAATGGGCAACCTTTTCGTGCAATATTTCTTTGCGGTATTCAATGAATGGGTAAAACAAGAACTGAGGTTTGGTTTCAATGTGAGCGTGCTCATTTGTTCCTTCATTATCGTAATGGTTGCCACGTGGGATTTCGTCAAGCGCCTCAGGAAAGAAGAGAGAGAGGAGAAAACAGCGAAAGAGAGTCTAGAAATCATGCAAAAAGCAATAGCGCGGCGAAAACTTCAACTTGAAAAAGAAGAGAAACACTAGCCCCAACGTGCGCTAGCGCGCGCGCTTTTGCCCAGAAGTTTCCTTCGCGCGCTGACGATGTTTCTGAGAAGTGAAGAGCAAACGTTAAGCAGTCCTAACATCAATGACTTTTTTCCTTCGATGAAATCCGATACGAAGCAAAGCATTTTCCAATATGTTTGATGAACGAGTGGTTTCAACCTTTGATGGAACGCTCCAGTTTTCCCAGTCTTTTGCCATAATAAATGTCCCTTCCGATTGAGTTGAGGCAAGATTTTCCCCCGCCACTTCAAGACGGAGAAAACAACCTGTGAAAGCTTCTTGAGGTCTATCAGGATTTGGCAAAGGAATTTCTATAGGAGGCTTGGTTGCCAAGAATATTCTGTTGATACTTTTGATTCCATAAGCTACTGCTAAACCTGTTGCTCGCCCTTGTGGGAGGTCTGTCTCTTTTCTTATGAAAAAATGTTGTTCTAAAGCGTTTTGAACATCTTCATAAGAAGACAATTTTTGAGAAATCTTGGTATGAGCTGTGAAGGTTTCAAGCCACGGTAGACCGTTGGAGAAGTTGAGTCCAATTGAATTATCGTTTGCAGGGGCACGGTATAGCGCACACGCGGTAATATTTTTCGCTGCGTCACCAAGATAGAGTTTCTTCTTGTTTGCGACAATTGCCCATAGAAGCGACAACGTTTCCTCTTCTTTTTCTTCATTAACCAAAGACACGCTTGATTTGTCCAGCGTGAACGTTATGTGTGGTTTCTTCAAAATCAGAATGCCCAAAGCAACTCCAATTATAGCAGCAGCGATCGAGATTAGAGTAACCACCACAGAGACTATGTCAAACATTTTTGCAGGCTCTTTTGACAACTAAGTGCGATGTGCGATTTAATCTTTAGGTGCATACTTCACCCTAGTTCAGGTTTTTGGACGCATTTCACATAATGCAAGCAAAGCCTGACACGGCAATTCGTGGGTTAAACCCATTTATTGTCGATTACAGTGGTTATACGGACTATGTAATTTCCGATCCTCAAGACCACGAAATTGATTATGCTGTTTTCTCAGAGAATTTCCCACCAGCAATAGCAAGGTTCAGACTCCATTTGGGCACGAATCTGGATGACGCAACTCTTCATAAGATTAGCTAATATAGCGCGCGCCGACCAGCACAAAACGATGCGTGTCGAACCACCACCGCGACCATCAGTCGCAACAGACAACAACGAACAAGTTTCAAATCAACACGCAAAACCAAAATACACGAAGAAACAGAGACCAACAGCGTCAACGATACCAAACCTGTGGAAAATCGTGACCAAGAACGCCAATGCGACCTATGGATACAACGGCGACTCAAATGAATGATGACAACGACGATCTCCTCGGAGACATAAGCCTTTCCCCCATTCGTAGAAAGCAGTTTCATGCATCTTGTAAAGGGGAAAAGTAGTCTCCCATCACATGCGCGAGCCAATCCAGAAAGCTATGCGTTAGCTCGCTATTAGTCTCTCTGCAACAAAGGCATATTGTCTCCTCGTTGTATCCCGACGAGAGTGAAGTGGTGTGAGAGACATGACCAACCGAAAACCAGACCGAAAGCAACAGGAACAACGATATGCCCAACTATGGGAACAAATAGAACTCCCAGAACTCCTAAACGCAGAACAGAGGTGAAAAAATGGAACCAGAAACACATGGTATAAACGAAAATCCCATGACAATAAACACTAAAATACAACACAACAACATAGAATTACTAAGCCCTAAGTCAGGTGTTATCATATGGCTCTTAAACCGTCAGATTTCAAGACAGATGTCTTCGCAGACTGGTGTCCTGGTTGCGGAGATTTTGGCATAATGACGGCTCTCCAAATAGCGCTCGCTGAACTTGGAGTACAACCGCATCAAGTAGTCTTAGTTTCAGGCATAGGTTGCTCTGGAAAAGAGGCACACAACGTAAAAGCCTATGGCGTCCATACACTGCATGGACGAACGCTGCCTTTTGCCACAGGAATAAAAGTCGCAAATCCTGACCTAGAGGTCATAGCCATAGGAGGAGACGGCGACGGACTTGGAATAGGCGCCGGTCACTTCGTTAGCACAGGAAGAAGAAACTTGGACATAACCTACATAATTCATGACAACGGTGTCTACGGGCTGACGAAAGGACAAGCATCCCCAACACTTAAACTGGGCCTCAAGACGAAAGCTATTCCAAAACCAAATATCAACCAGGCACTCAACCCGATTGCACTGGCACTCATGACGGGTTACACGTTTGTCGCCAGATCATACGCCTACGATGTGCAGCACCTTAAAGATACGATAATCGAAGGAATCCAGCATAAGGGCTTGGCATTCATAGATGTCTTGCAGCCATGTCCAACTTACAACGACATAAACACAAAAGAATGGTATGCAGGCGAGGACAGAAAAGACCCTGAGACAGGAAAGGCAAGAGGCAGACTGTACAAGTTAGGAGATGTGGGTTACGATCCCGCAGTGCAGAATGAAGACGACGACTTCAGCAAGAAGATCGCCGCCCTGAACAAAGCTCAAGAATGGGGAGACAGAATTCCTATAGGAGTATTCTACAAGAATGAACTTGAACCAACCTTTCTCGAGCGCATCGGTCGCAGAATCCCATTTTACATGACCAATCCGCCAGCCAAACAGGTAATAAGCGACGCTGCAGGCATGTCGAACGCAGATCTCGCCGAGTTCTTCGAAGAGCTGATGACATCTTAACCAAGAGTGAAATTCGAGGAAGGTTATGATTTGAGCCTAGACGAATACGCTCGCAAGAGGAACCTCGAAAAAACGAAAGAACCGAAAGGCGAACTTCGCAACAGACCTGAAAACATCTATGTTATACAAAAGCATGAAGCAACACATCTTCACTACGATTTGCGCCTAGAGATGGACGGCACGTTGAAAAGCTGGGCGGTTCCAAAAGAACCGCCGCTCACCCCGGGCATCAAGAGGCTCGCCGTACAAGTTGAAGATCATCCTGTGGAGTACGCGAACTTTGCGGGAACCATTCCCGAGGGCGAATACGGCGCCGGAACCGTTGTAATATGGGACAAAGGAACGTACAAGCTGGTGGACCGCAAGGAAGACAAGTTAATTGTTGAAATACACGGTGAAAGACTCAAAGGTATGTACGTCCTCTTGAGACTCAAGGGCGGAAAGAACTGGCTCCTATTCAAGAAAAAGTGACCAGACACTTTAGGGAAGCTTGAAAAAAGCACCTTACTCTTTTCCGATATCATTCATGCAAGAAAAGTTGAATCCAAAAATCTCTTCTTTCACTCGATCGTCAATGTGCCAAATTTTCCAACGTTAAGTTGGATTTCGCCTCTGAAACTTGTCACATAACCGTTTTCAATCCGTACTTTATCGTTCACGTTCACCATTTCGATCTGATCGTTCCAAAGAGTCAGTCGAACAGTTCCTGTTTCGTCAGCTATCGTGGCCGTTGCCACGCGGTATGTCTGGTCTTTGAACCTAGACATGACTTCTCGTGGATCAGATTTCTCAGTCACCGTGGCCTGAACATTGACGCGTTTCATTCCATCGCGCAGTTCCTTTATTTTCACACTCATCTTCTCAACTCATGCAGCTCTTTCCGCTAGGGCGAATTTCTCTCCTACCGATCTGATTTTGACTCTGATTCGCTCCCCAATTTTGCAGCCAGGCACGAAAATGAGGTAACCCTCTATTCTGGCTATTCCATCGCCTCTGCTTCCAATGTCATCTATGACGACGTCTATCTCTTGATTCTCTTTCACTGGTCTCGTCTGCAAGAAAGGTTTGCTCGGACGATACCTGCTTTGACTTCCGAACCTTCTTGGCTTGCTAGGGGCGTTTTTGGTTTTATCAGGTAGCCTTCTTGGCATGTTGTGTTTTCGTCCTATTCGCGGAACCAACCTCGCTCGCAAAAACCCATTGTGCCGAAGTGACACTTGAGCCTCGGCTAAGGCTGGTTTACTTGCAGAAAAGCCCTTCAGCCATATAAGTTTTTCGAACTATTCATAGAGCAGGCTTCGACAGGGTTCGATTTTGGCTTACACGAAAGCGCACTGCTTCGAGAGCCTGTTCAATGACTTTTCCCGTTTGGCAGTCCTTTTTCACATCTTTGACTGTAGCGACCTCGGTTATCCTGTTCGCCCGCCTCAAGAGGCCAGAAACTCATCCGTTCTTTTCATGCAAAATTGCCTGCTTTAGAATCACAGTCCGAACAGGAAGGAACCGATTATAAGGTCAATCACGTAAGCCGTCGCACCGATGAGGAAGCTCTTCGTCCAAGAGAATGCTGCCAAAACGTGAACGGCAACCGAGCAAAGGACGGCGGTCCAGATCTGTATGACAATCCACCCGTACCTCCCGACTATATCCACCCACGAAGTTTGGTCGAGAATTCGGTTGTAGGCTGCGTCAGCAGTTGCTTCTCCCCTGAAACCTGCAACCAACTCAAAGGGGTAATTCACACTAGATACGGTAGCGGTTGCGATGGCATTGACAAGGGCTAATACCACCATCGTTATGAGGGTTCCACCGATTACAATCAGCATGGCCCGCCAGACCAGCTTTCCACCAAAGCTTTTAGACATGAAGTATATCAAACCACTCAGAATGACCCAGGTTATAGTAAACTGCATGACTCCAGCGAAAACGACGTTGAGGAGGTAGCTCGTCCCGTAGAGGTCGATTCCTGATAATAATGGGCCGTGGAAGAAGAGTCCATCGATCAATATCGTCTGGTTCGATATTTCTGTCCAAGTGAATTCCAGCCTCAAACCTGTAATACTGTCCCATTTCGGAGTGGAGCTTGTCTGAGACCAGTTTTCGGATGCAAGCAGGATCGTTTCATTGGCCCATGCGTTGTAGGTGGAGTCTGCAAAATCATCGTCTAGGCTCTGGAAGAAGTTTTCTAAAGAGTTGCTGGAGAAGAGCTGAAGAGTGACGTTTGCGGGTTTCGCTATTGGGCTCGTCCGCTTCAAACGGAAAGATAGTTTATCGTAACCATTGGGATTCGAACAGTTTACTGTACCTATGCCGTCGAGTTTCATCCAAAGACGATCAGTGTTTATGGTCGAGAAAGCTAGACTCGTGTTTCCATAGTATTCAAAAGACAGGTACTTGCTCCCATTGACCACGTCGGTGCTTTCGGACATTTGAGCGTTTGAAGTCCAAAGAGTGCTGTTTTGTGTCCATTCGTCTTGGTTCAATCCGTTTGGCACCGTCTGCTCCACAAAAACTTTGGAAGCGCTCACGTAAGCGTAGCCTAGGTTTGCAACGAGGAACATGGCTATTATGAGAATGGGGGCGATGATTGTTGGGTTTTCGGCCATTTTTCTGAATGCTTTCTGAGGGGCGTAGATGACTTCAAGAATGTTCGGTATCCGCAACTTGTTAAACTCCGCACTTAAGTTGTACAAGGATTATTAATGGTTTTCTACATTCCTGCTTTCAATCGTCTATACATGTTGTAGTCGACGTATTCTATGAACGGGTTGTCTGCTTGATACTTCACTGTGAGTTTCTGTTGCTGTCTCTTTGCCAGAATCTCATTTGTGACGATTAGCGAGTAAGCATCGCTTCCAGCGCCTGAACCATAACTTGCCATCAGGATTCGCTCGTTAGGGTTAGCAAGGTCTAGTACTGCGGCAAGACCGACAGGTGAAGCGGCAGAATAGGTGTTGCCGAATTTCGCCACTTGGAGCATTGGCAGGTACTGTTCTTCCTTGAAACCAAGTTCTTTCGCGATTCGTACTGGAAACTGAACGTTAGGTTGATGTGCTACGAAATAGTTCACGTCAGCAACCTTCAGACCCAGTTTTTCCATCAGCTTCTTTGACGACTTTCTGATATGCTTGAAGTAAGCAGGATCACCGGTGAACCTGCCGCCATGCATCGGGTAGGGTTCGCCGTCCCTTCGCCAGAAGTCAGGTGTGTCGGAAGTGCAAGAATACCATCCTTCAATCTCGGCGATCACATCGCTCTTTCCGAATATGAATGAGGCCGCGCCATATCCAACAAACAAGTCCAGTTCTCCGCCGGGGCAGTCTCTCGGTGCGGCTTGTGAATTATCGGTGCCTGTAACCATGGCGCACTTTATGTTTGACTTTGGATAGTTGACGAGTGAAGCTGCGTCTTTGAACATGCTTGTGGCTGCTTTGCAGGCGAACTCGGTGTCCACAGCGTCTACTCCTTGTACGTCTTCGTCTTCTTCTCCGAGCTTCAGGACCTGCGCCACCTTTGACGCTATTGGTTTGACGGCGTACGGGTTTGACTCAGAGCCTACGTAGATTTTGCCGATCTGTGTGCTGTCGACGCCAGAGTGTATCAGTGCCAGTTTTCCTGCTTCGACGGCAGCAGTCACGGAGTCCTCGTCGATGAAGGGAACTGAACGTTCGATGTTTCCTTCTTTGATTCTGAATCTTGAAGTGTATACTCCGTAGCCGACGATGCCTGGGGAATCGTTTTCTTTCTTCGGTTTTGTGCACTTGTACTCCTGATGTGGATAATATTCGTCGGCAAAAGTGAATGTGAGGGAAATTGTGGGGATGACGTCGCTTTTGTCAACTGAATAGCGTCTTCGGAACCTGGGTACGACGGTTCGTCCTTCGAGAGATGAGAAGTCAATGTCCTCATTGCATTTCGGCATTCTGTCTGTGAGTCTTCCTGGAACCCTTATCTTGCCGTCATGGAATGAAACTATGCCGTATATGTAGTTGCCGAGTTTTGTGAACTTGTTTGTCGGTTCGTTGACGAGTGTACACAGTTCGAGAGTTCCTTTTTCGTAAAACAGGTCGGTCGCGACCATTTTTCCGTAGCTTTTTCTTCCACAGTTACCGCAGTAGTCTCTGATTTCGAAGTATTCTTTGCCGCAAATGAGGCAGCGGTTGCCTCTTAATCTGTCGCCGAGGTATGATACTCTTCTTTCAATCGGTTCGCTACTCATTCTAGGTCTCTCCCCAAAATGTAGACGTAGCCCTTGGTTCCAAAGCCTTCAAGTTCCAAAACACAGCCATTTTTCAGTTCTTTGTCGCATTTGGCTTGACGTTCACAGGCTTCGCCCCTCAACTGTTTCACAACTTCAAAGATCTCGGCTCCACCTCGGGCACCCAAGGGGTTTCCATCAGCTTTCAGTCCGCCGCTCAGGTTGACGAAAACCTGGTGACCGTCAAACTCGTAGTAGCCTTTGTAATCAGCACAGCTTTCGGTGATGCTTTTCCAGGCCGTTCCAGGTTGGCAGAAGCCTAGATCTTCAAGTGAGACCAATTCCATGAGTGTGGACTGATCATACAGTTCGACAAGTTGGATGTCCCATAGTTTTTTTCCCGCCATCTTGAGGGCGTTTTTCATCGAATTCTGTGTCACTAGGAAATGTGTCATATCTTCTCTTGCGGGGTACGTCAGATAGTCGGTTGCTGAAGACGAGCTCAGGATGTAGACGGGTTTGTCTGCGTGTTTCTTCGCGATTTCTTCGTTGGTCAGGATGAGTATGGCTGCTCCGTCGGATATTGGCGCGTAATCATAGAGACCTAAGGGTTTGTGTGCTTCTCTTCGTGCCTGCAAAACTTGTTCGATCGTTATCTTTCTCTGATATTGTGCATATTCATTCTTTGAGCCGTGAAAGTGATTCTTCACAGCTATTTGCGCCAGAGCCGTGTAGAGTTTCTGGAGGTCTTCTCCTTCCAGACCGTATTTTTTTATGTAGGCTCTCAGCATCAGTTCATGATTTGCTTCTGGCGTGCACCCTGCATAATAACTCCAGGGGTCCTCAAGAAGCATCAGATCGTCACGGATCTTGTCCCAGCGGTCTGTCATTTTTTCTATGCCGCCTACAAGGACCATTTTGTATTTTCCAGCCTGAATGGCGTTGCAGGCGTTTGACAGAGCGGAGCCAAAGGAGCGTGTGACTTCCATTGGGGTGTGTAGCCCAGTTAGTTCAGAGAGAAAACCTTCCTCTAAGCCGAGCTTGTTCGTTATCGGCAGGAAGTAGTCTGAAAGGTAACAGGCTTCTAGGTCCTTGCGTTCTATGTCAGCTTCGGTGGAAGCTTTGAGCCAAGCTTCTTCGATCAATTTTTCGGGTTCTTTTTCGTAATGTTCCCCGAAACGCGTTCTTCCAGCACCTACTATTGCCGGACGGTTCTCCATTACAATGCTCCTTTATGGTTGGTTGGCACGCAAATATGCTTTCCTTAATGGCTTTTAAGTCTACCGTTTATCTGAGAAACTGCTTCTCATAGCGTGCAAAGCGTGTAGCAATGATTTGAAAGTCTTATATACTGCATGGACGTTTTTAGGGTTGAGCGAAATGGCTGAAATTTGTTCCACGTGCGGGCTGCCGAAGGACTTATGCGCTTGTGGTGAAATCGAGAAGGAGCAACAGCGGATCCGTATACGCCTTGAGACTCGCAAATTTGGGAAACCGACGACAATAGTCGACGGTATAGATGAGAAGAACAATAACCTTGTAGGCATGGCTAAGGAGCTGAAAGGCTATTGTGCGTGTGGTGGAACCGCGAAGAACGGTCAGATCATGCTCCAAGGAGACCATCGGGAAAGGGTTCGCCAGTTCCTAGTGAAGATGGGATATCCGCAAGAGAACATAGAGCTTCAGTAACCACTGGGTCAGAGGTGCGACCGCTACATGGGATTGCTGCGTGACATACGTGATGTATTGAAGACCGTTAGGCGCCGGCGACCGTCGAAGATTTATTGTCCAAAATGTGGAAGCCCTCAGATTCATTTGAGCTTGAATGGCGATGTTTTTGTGACGCCTAAGCGTTTTGTTTGCGATGCTTGTGGATACTGTGGTCTGTTTGTGATGGAGGTTGAAAAAGGGGAAGTTTGACTGGACCGAAGTTTTGTTTTCGGTTAGCCGGGGAGCTCAAGGTTCAGTTGTTTCCTCAATGTTTTGTAGCGGTTTCGCACCGTGACCTCGGTGACGCCTGCTGCTTCGGCTATGTCCTTTTGTGTTTTCTTCTCATTGTTCTTCAGACATGCGATGTATAGTGATGCAGCCGCTAGACCCATTGGGTCTTTTCCAGCTGAGGCTCTCCTTTTTCTGGCTTCTCGCAGGATTTGGATGGCTATTCCTTGAGTTTTGCCTGATATTCCGGTTCTTTCGGCTATTTTTGAGACGTATGTTAACGGGTCGGCTATGGGCATGTGGACATCGAGTTCTCTAAGCAGTAGTCTGTAGCATCGGGCAACGTCTTTCTTGTCAACTAGGCTTGCTTCTGCGATCTCGCGTAGAGTTCTTGGTGTTCCGCTTCCTCGGCATGCTGCGTATAGTGCTGCTGCGGCTATGGCTGCGATTGATCTGCCGCGCACTAGTCCTTTGTCTAGGGCTTTTCGGTAGGTTACTGCGGCTTTTTCTTTTATTGGTGGTGGGATGTATACTTTGTCTGAGAGTCGGTCGAGTTCGGCCATTGCTTGGGCTAGGTTTCTGTCGATTGATGAGTGGACTCTTGATCTTATTTGCCATTTTCTTAGACGCCACATTTGTAGGCGCGTTGATAATGGGAGTTTTCTTCCGAAGGCGTCTCTGTCAACTTGGCTTATGGCTGTTGACAAGCCTTTGTCGTGTACGGAGTAAGATGTTGGGACTCCGACTCTGCTTCTTGATGCTTTCTCTTCTTGGGTGAAGGCTCGCCATTCTGGGCCTTTATCCATCATCTGCTCGTATAATACGAGTCCGCAGTCTCCACACACGGTTTCGCCGGTGTCGTAATCGTGAACGAGGTTTGAACTACCACATTCGGGACATTTGTCGACTAGGCGTTGGCGAACGCCGCTTTCTTTTTTGCTCAATCCATATCGCCTTTGTATTTTTCTCGTAGAACCGTCGCGGTTCTTCATCATTTTTCAGAAAGGAGTAAGTTCGGTTCCGCGTAGCTATCCACGTGCAATGTTTTAATATATAAAGTTTGCGGTGTTTTCAAGAATATTCTACTGACAAATCGTGAATACTTACTGACGCTACTGATCGAACAAGGATCAGGTGTCCATGGACAGGAAGGTTTTAATGAAAAACAGCTTATTAGGGAGGTAAGTCAGAAATCACGTTGTGTGCAGCCCGGTGGTGTAGTGGACAAGCATAGTGGCCTTTGGAGCCATTGACGAGAGTTCGAATCTCTCCCGGGCTACCACCCTCTAGAGTTTAATTTATACTTTTCAAGATGGCGAACAGGGGGCTCGCCATTTCCCTTTTTCTTTTCTCTAGAAAGTTGGCTAGAGGTTTTTC
>Ga0315294_10005621_pt1 | contig 13749 bp, 14 predicted proteins | sample YL17G13_40_MG_FD_203626 | JGI IMG/M metagenome (GOLD analysis project Ga0315294, IMG submission 203626) | Sediment microbial communities from Yellowstone Lake, YNP, Wyoming, USA - YL17G13_40 | ecosystem: Environmental > Aquatic > Freshwater > Lake > Sediment | place: USA: Wyoming | collected... | reverse complement strand
CAGAACTGCGGACGGCTTCTTGACGAAGGCACGCTGGATCGCCTCGATGAACGCCTCCGCCGGAAGCCCGAGGAACGGGACCGCCGCGCCCAGGACGACCACGTTCGCCGACTGCGCTGACCCAGCCCTTTGAGCGAGGTGCGGGGCATCCACACGGACGCTTCGCACTACCGCCCGCAGGGCAGCGTCGATCAGCTCCTGTGCCGGATAGCCGGGCATGTTCTTCACGGTGGCCGTGCTCGTCACGAGCGTCCCGCTCGGCGAGAGGAGATGCACATACCGCAGCCCCTCCAGAATCTCGAGCGACACGACCAGGTCCGCCTCCCCGTCCGGGACGAGGTCGGAGTACACCGGCCGCTCGGAGAAGCGCAGATGGCTCGTCACGCTCCCGCCGCGCTGGGCCATGCCATGGACCTCCGCTTGCTTGAGATGGAATCCCAGGCCCAGCGCCACCTCCCCGATCACAGCGGCCACGGAGAGGAGCCCCTGTCCTCCGACCCCGGCGAGGATCACGTCTCGCTTCATGCCTTCTCCTTCCTCGCGTGCCCCCTACGGCGCGCGGTCTCCAGGCACTCACGTCGAGCGATGACGACAGAGGGGCCGGCGTACGCGATCTCCTCCCGCAGGACGGCGACGTTCCTTTCGTGGTCCTTCGGTAGGGGGACGATCTCCCGCACGTGCGCCGGCTCCACGCCAAGTCCCATAGAGATCGCTTCCAGCCGACCGGTCGCGGAGGAGCGCTGGCCTCCGGTCATGGCCACGGCCAGGTTGTCCAGGATGATGACCGTGACCGGACTGCGGCCGACCACGCCGTCGAGAAGCCCCGTCATCCCTGAGTGGACGAACGTCGAATCACCGATGACGGCCACGACCGGCCCGATCCCGGCGTCGGCCGCGCCCTTGGCCATCGTGATGGACGCCCCCATCTCCACGCAGGTGTCAATCGCAGAGAAGGGAGGATAGGCGCCGAGGGTGTAGCAGCCGATGTCGGAGAAGACACGTGCCGTCTTGGGAAAGACGGAGAGCGCCTCGGTAAGCGCTCGGAACGTGTCTGCGTGCGGGCAGCCCGGGCAGAGTGAGGGCGGCCGCGGAACCGGGACGGATGAAGCAGGAACTGCGCTCCTCGCCTCTTTCCCGAGGGCGCGGGCGACCGCCGCCGGCTCGAGCTCTCCCGTGCGCGGGAGCACCCCGCTCATCCGTCCGAGGATCTGCGGCGCCGCGCGTTCGCCGAACCCTCGCAGTTTCGCCTCGATGTAGGGATAGCCCTCCTCCACAACGAGGATCCGCTCACAGCGCTCGAGAAGGCGGCGGACGGCCGACCGGGGCAGCGGGTACTGACCGATCTTGAGCAGGGGGTGAGGAACGTCGCCGTGGAACGCCTCCATCACGTAGTTGAAGCCGATCCCGCTCGCCACGATCCCCAGGGTCGCGTCCGGACCCTCGACGAGGCGGTTGAACGGGCTTCGCTCGCTTTCCTGCAGGAACTTCTCCTGGCGGGCAACGAGAGAGGCGTACTGCCGCCGAGCCGTCGGAGGGAGAATGATGAATCGCTCAGGATCTTCGGGAAGACGGGCTCGGTTTTGCTCACGGCGAGCCGCGAGCGTCACGGGGGCCCGCGAATGAGCGAGCCGCGTCACCAGGCGCAGGAGGACCGGGACCCGATGGCGCTCGGAGAGGTCGAACCCGTAGGAGACCATGTCGTAGGCCTCCTGCTGGTTCGAGGGCTCGAGGCAGGGAACCAAAGCGATCTCCGTGTAAAGACGAGAGTCCTGCTCATTCTGAGAGGAGTGCATGGATGGGTCGTCGGCGACGTTGACGATCAGACCGCCGCCTGTCCCGGTGATCGCTGCGTTGATGAACGGGTCCGCCGCCACATTCAGGCCAACGTGTTTCATGCTCGCCATGGCACGCTTCCCGGCGTAGCTCATCCCCAGCGCCTCTTCCACGGCGGTCTTCTCGTTCGCCGACCAGAAACAGTGGATAGGACCCGCCCGCGCCTCGGGGCTTCTCTCGACGTACTCGGTGATCTCGGTGGACGGCGTTCCCGGGTAGGCGTAGGCGCCGGAGAGGCCGGCGTCGATCGCTCCCTGTGCGACCGCCTCGTCCCCCAGCAGGAGCTTCGTCGGCATGCATCCCCCTTCGGTTGAGCCAACCGGTTCTCGCCACTGCGGAGCCACGGCCCAAGGACCTGCGTGAGGAAGGTTAGCCGCACGGGGCCGGACCGCGCAACGCTACGTTTGCCAGACCCGTTTCTTCAAAGGGGCCTCCAGTATGGGAAAGCCCGCCCCTGGCGCCGATGGCCACACCCTTCGGCCCGCCTCCCCGACCCCTCCGCCTGCGGCTGGGGATCGAGAGCCCGCGAGGCCCGTCCTGATCCGCAACTGTTGTCAACCACAGCGACGACCGGTATACTGCCCCCGATTCTCTACACACACGCAGGGGGGATGCTCGATGGGGCAAGCGAGGAACATATGCTTAGTGGGGCATTCAGGCTCAGGCAAGACGACCCTCGCCGCAGCGCTTCTCAAGAGAGCTGGAATCAAGGACCAGATCACGTTTGATGCCTCCGGAGAGGAGAAGGCCCGTGGGTACACCATCGACCTGGGCTTCGGGGCCTTCACCCACAAGGGGACACACATCACCCTGCTGGACACGCCTGGCGGGAGCGAGTTCATCGAGGAGCTGTACAAGGCCGTGCCCGTCTCCGACCTCGCCCTGCTGGTGGTCAGCGCCGAGAAAGGCGCCGAGGTGGTGACCGAGCGGGCGTGGGAACTGGCCGGCGCCACGAGGCACCCCACAATCGTCCTGTTGACCCACCTAGACAAGGAGAACGCAGACTTCGAGAAGACGATGTCCGCGCTCAACGAAAGGCTCACCGGAGGCGGCAAGTTCGTCCCCCTGCACCTGCCGATCCGGGAAGGAGCGGCCTTCGTTGGGGTCGTGGACGTCCTCGCCAACCGGGCCGTCTCCTTCGCCGACAAGGCGAAGAAGCAAGTGCCGCCCGCGTTGGAGCAAGCCCTTGCCAAGCAACGGGCCTTCCTGATCGAGGAGATTTCCTCGGCGGACGACGCCCTGATGATGAAGTTCTTGGAAGGACAGGAGGCAAGCGACGCGGAACTCGCCGCCGGACTGGCCAAGGGAGTCGCCCAGGGGGCGATCGTCCCTGTCCTGTGCGTTGGGCCCGCGGAAGAGAAAGGGATCGACCTCCTGCTCGACGCGCTGGTCGCCCTCGCTCCCGCTCCGGCCCCGGCCGGGGACGGCACGGCGGCCGCCGTCGTGTTCAACCTGTCCACCGACCCCTACCTCGGCCGCCTCGCCTATCTACGTGTCCTGCGCGGCACGATCAAGGAGGGAACGACGTGGTTCGACGCCGCCTCCGGAGAGAAGGTGGAGATGCGAGATCTCTACAGCTTCGAGGGCACGAAGCAGAAGCGCGTACCGCAAGCGGAGAGCGGGGAGCTCGTCGCCCTGGGCAAAGCGGAAAAGCTCGCCCTGGGAGCAACCGTCGGAGCGCAGCCGGGAGCCGCTCCCTTCCATCTGGCCGACTTCCCCAAGCCGGTCTACTCGCGCGCGATCGTGCCCAAGACGCAATCCGACGTGGAGAAGATGAGCGCCGCGCTCAAGGAGCTCGCCTCCACCAAGGCCACCCTGACCGTGGAGCGTGAGCCGGTCACCAAGGAGCTTCTCCTGTGGGGGATGGGCGATATTCACCTCTCCGTGTCCATCGACCGATTGAAGAACCGGTACAACGTCGCGTTGGAGACGAGGCAGCCGCGGATCCCCTACAAGGAGACTGTCCAGAAGACCGCGAGCGCGCAGTATCGCCACAAGAAGCAGACCGGCGGCCGCGGTCAGTTCGGGGAGGTCTTCCTCCGCGTGGAGCCACTCCACTCGGGCGGATTCAAGTTCGCGGACGAGATCAAGGGGGCCTCGATCCCGGGCCAGTACGTCCCCGGGGTGGAGAAGGGGGTCCTCGAAGCACTCGATGAGGGCATCCTCGCCAAGTTCCCGGTCACCGACATCCTGGTCGCCGTCTACGATGGCAGCTTCCACCCGGTCGACTCCTCGGAGCTCGCGTTCAAGCTGGCCGGCCGCGGCGCGTTCCGCCTCGCGGTCGAGGCCGCGTCGCCATGCCTCCTTGAGCCGATCATGAAGCTGGAAGTCCGCACGTCGGAAGACCACACCGGCGCCATCATCGGCGACCTGAACGGCCGCCGCGGCCGGATCCACGGAATGGAACCCTCGAGCGCCGGGACGAAGATCCTGGCCGAGGTGCCCCTGGCCGAGGTCCAGACCTACGCCCTCGATCTCAAGTCGCTCACCCAGGGCCGGGCCACCTTTCAGATGGAGTTCCTGAGATACCAGAAGGTCCCGGCGAACCTTCAGGAGAAGATCGTCGCCCTGGCTGCTGCCGCCGAGGAAGCCAAATGAAGGTCTCTTCCTACATGCACCGCGACCCGGTCACCGTAGTCGCGGATGCTCCTCTGTCCGAGGTCAAACGCGTCATGGAGGAGAACGGTTTCGGCCTTCTCCTGATCGTCGATGCGGAGGGAGGCCTCAAGGGGTTCGTCACGAAGGGCGCCCTGAAGGACGTGACGGATTGGACCCTTCCCGCAGAGAAGGTCACCTACGAAGCACGCTTTGCCGTCTCGCCACAGGACACGTTGGAGAAAGCCGCCCTCATCCTGCTTCAGAACCGACTCGCCCTTCTTCCGGTGGTCGATGGAGGCCGCCTTGTCGGAGTCATCACGCAGGGGGAGATCCTCTCCGCTCTCACGCGCGCCCTGGGCATCGGCCTGGAAGGGACCCGCCTCACCCTGCGGGTTCGAAACGACTCAGACGACCTGTACAGGGCCCTCGCCGTTCTGCGCGACCACGCCGTGCACCTGGTCAGCGTGGCCCAGGGAGAGAGAAACGAGACCCACCGCAGCATGATCCTCCGCGTGCAGGGAGTCCCCGATAAGGAGAAGCTCCGAGCCGATCTCGAGGCCGCCTTGACCGGCAAGAGCTAGGCGGCATTCGGCGCGGACCGCCTCATAGAGCGCCCGAGGCACACGCGCCGCCGCCCGGCGATGGGAGGACCGTGCTTGCGATCAACGCTTGACAGTCCGCGGGGCCGCCTGCAGAATGCATCCCTGCGTTCGACGCCAGCGTAGCTCAATCGGTAGAGCAACTGACCTGTAATCAGTAGGTCGCCAGTTCGATCCTGGCCGTGCGTACAGAACGGCGTTTAAGCTTCCTCCCACCTGCCAAGGACCGCCTGACTCCTCTATTTGGGTACCTCCCTCTACCCGTCTGGCGACCCGATTCAAAGGCAGGATTTCCGCAGCGGTCGGCTTGCCCAGCCCCTGCGGGCCGTCAGAAGCAGGACCTACCGGAGTCCCTTCTCCGACGCCTTGATGACAGCCGCTACCGCCTTCTGTGGCAGCCAGCCCGTGGCGACCTGCCGTGCCATCGAGAGCCGGTCATAGAGCGTCAAGATGCGCTTGATCTTGCCGTCGCTCGCCTCGTATGTACAGAGGATGGGCAACTCCCACTTCTTGCCTTGGAACGTGCCGCGAATGGTGTGCTCGAAAACCGCCTTGTTCCCTGACGCCAGAATCCCGACCCCGCATTCCACGATTTGCAGCTCGGAGTTCGTCTCGAACATCCAACGAAGGTAGCGCCGGATTTCCGCTGTGCCCGTGAACCGCCCGCTTGGGTTCACATACACGGCATCCGGTGAGAAGAAGCTGAGAGCTTTCTCCAAGTCCCTGCTCTCGAGGGTCCGTGCGAAGCTCCGCAAGAGGGTTTCGATTGCTCCTTCGGCCATTGTCCCCACCTCCTGGATACATCGTCCCAACTCGGAGCACTCAGTATCACGTGCTCCCTTCCATCAAGAGCGAGTCTAGCATGTGCCGGGGGACGTGACCAATGCCTCAAATGGCCGACCTCCATCCCAACAGCGGAGCAGCAGGACTACCGGCCCCAGTCTGCGGGAGTGGCGTGCGGGCCCACCTGTCGGCGTTCCACTGCCCCGATGTTGAAGCCCACCGTCGCGCCGATGGCAGGGACTGGCACCATGGAGGCAAACCCGATTCCTTCGACCACTCGGCCGACTGTCTCAATCGCCTCCCCGCTCGGGGTTGCTGATCCTGTGCCGCATGGGCTAGATTCACCCAGGAGGTGAGGAAGATGATGTTCAGCAAGGGAGGCGGGAAGAGGGGACACAAGAAGCAGTGACCGAAGGGCGGGCGCAAGAGCTAGCCCTCCCGCCGCTTCCGGACGTGGCCGTGGTCGAGGAACAAGGAACAACGCGACGGATAGGTAGAGAGCACGGCCAACCGTTGCCCGGGTTCGTGCGTCGAGTATGATGTGATAATCCGTAGGTCCTCGAGGAGATGGACTTGCCTGGTGCACGGCCAGTGACGCAGGCGTTCTTAGTCTGCGACCGAATCATAACGGAAGAGACGACACACAAGAACACACTTGTTGGGGTGTTTACAACAGTCTGGGCTAGCGATTTTCCCATGGTGCATACGGGTCTTGCGCTCTACTACAGAGGCATGGTCGAGGCCGGTGAGCACAAGTTTCGCATTGACTTTGCTAAACGCGGCAGTGAGGAAGTGCTGACAAACGTGGAAGGGACCCTCACAGTCAGGAAAGCGGAGCTTCCGACCGAGCTCTCTGTTCAACTGCCGCTCCTCACGATCCCACGGCCAGGGGAGTACGAGTTTAGGATCTGGCTCGACGAAGCGTACGTCCAGCGTGTCGGCTTCTATGCTGAGCAGCTCAAGCCATCAAGAGGAGAGGCGCATGACAGTTAGGGTCCACCAACGCCAGAGCGTGGACATTCCCCGCGCGCAGCGTGCCGTATGGCGGGTCCTTCAACTGGAAGACGTTCCCCGAGTCCCTCGACAACCCGGTGGACGGCCCCTGAGCTTCTCTTCACCAATGCCTATCCTGGTCTCGAGCCTTCCCGATGATCGCCTGAGGCTGGTGGCACCGATCCAAGCCGAGCTTTCGGAAGAGGGTCCTTTCTGCATCGCTGCGGCAAGGCAATTCCACGAGTTTGGGTACGGTCCTGACCCGCTTTCCGCGGTAGACGATCTGCGTGCAACGATCTGTGAGCTGTTTTGGAGTCTCTCCGGAGACGAAGGGCGTCTCGGCTCTGATCTCGCAAACACTCTCGCTGCACTCAAGGAAATGGTCGAGCCCTACTAGAGAATGACGATCAAGGCGCGTGAGTTTGACCTCATAGTCACGAAGTTCCAGTTTAAGACACGGAAATCAGGGGATCAGCTGGCTTGGCTGGAGCACGAGGGGAAGGTCGTGGCCAGGACGCGACACTCGAACATCAAGGGAAGAGACTTGCCCTTCCAGGATGCCATTCGCCAACAACTTCATCTGAACGAGACCGAACTGCGGCAGGCGGCAAGCTGCAAGCTAGGGTTTGAGGAGTACATCGCCATTCTCAAGAGGAAGGGCTTCCTCTAGCGACGTTGGCCACCCTCAGGAGACGCCAGAGCATCGAGCGTTCCTTCTCCGCGGGCGTCACGGGAGCACGGATCGGACGTTTGAACTCCTCAAGGTCGAGAATGACCACCTGCGGTCGGAGGCAGATCGCTTGCTTCCGTATGACACGCGGAAGAGGAGTACACCGCCGAAAGCCCAGCCGGGTTCGTAGGCCGCGCCCGGATCAATCTCCCTCCAAACGAGCCCTGCGGGACGTGTAGGCGCTGGCCGCCCCTCGCTTCCATCAACGCCGTCGCCGTCTGGCCGATCACCATGGCGGACGAGTGGTGCAGCGAGTGGCGCACGCCAGACAAGCCCGTCTACAGCGGCCCCAAGCGCGGACACATCGACCGCTGAGGCCACGTCCTAACCGTCTCTGTCACTCCCGCTCGCCGCGGGCCCTACTTGATGAACCCTGCGGGCCACGCGTAACCCGAAGGAGACAGTTGTGAAGGCGCGATGATGTTGCCTGACCCGACTATGACTCCTGTGAAGTCGGACGCGATCTCAATGCCGAGAGAGAGAGGATCAAACTCGCAGTTTCGTATCTCTATGCGTGAGTTCCCGCTGGCTGTGATCTTGGACTTCGAGCCCCGGAATACGGAGTTGGAAGCGGCGAACTGAGCATCTTCTCGGGCACTGACTAAGCCTTCCACCACTGAATCCCGAATCGAAAGGCGGTTTGCTTCAAAAACAGACATTGATGATAGTGTCAAGACGGAACTCTCGATGTCAACTGTGGAGTAACCTCTTAGGTACACCTGCTTCGCCGTGACAATAATGACGTTCTTGAGGCTAAGAGTTGCATTCCCATTGACCAACAAAAGCGTGTCGTCAACCTTCAGGTTCTCCGCCGCAACCGTCGCCGATAAGGCCACCGTGAACCAGTGATCCGAGTACTTCGGCCCCGTGAAGACGACATCGCTGGCAGTCTGCCCCATTCCTCGTATGGCAAAGCTGTGCTCTTCGATAGTGAGCAGCCCAATTTGATAGGTCCCCGGCTCCACACAGATCACAGCGCCGTCCCAGGCTCTCTCGATGGCCTCTTTGAGATTCGGGTACACGGCGGAAACGGTGACGCTGCATTTCACTGCGGGTTTCGAAGGACCCGGCTGGTCTCCGGTCAGCCACTCGTAGCTCTTTACCGTGGTGGAAGAGGCCCATGAAACAGTGAACGTGCCAAAAGGGGAGACAGTACCCCCCGAGAAGACAAACTCCTTCACGCTGCCTGTTGGTGTCACGGTCGAAAAGGCGTCTCCGTAGCTGGTGATACTGGTCGACGAATAGAACACGATCCGAAGCCCGGTGGCCTTCGCCCCGCAATTGTTCTGGAACTCCTGGGTCTTCTCTGCGTAGCACAAGCACGACACTGTAAGAACAACCGCGAATAGCCAGACCACCGTTCTGCGCATCATTTTGCCTCCTCGCTGGCTCCGCTGTCCGGTTTGCCTCGTGAGCCAGTCTACCACTTCGCCGCCGTTGGTGGCCGTGGTCATCGAGGAACTGACCCGAGAGACCATGTCAGTAGGCAGCTTGCTGGCGGCGGTGACCTGAAGGAGGTAGTGAGGGCAACTCCTTGGAAAGGGGTTTGGCTTCCACTTCAGCCAGTGCGTCGGGCATGTTCTTCAATGAGGATGGCGTTTTCGGGGCGCCTCCTTGTAGCACGAAGGTGAGAGCGGAAAGGCGCCCAGGTGCAGTGCCCTGGCGATCCAGAAGCTCGACACCGCGCCAGATCAGACTGATGTTCTCTGTTTGGAGTTCGAATGCTGACGTCTCTGTCCAATTCCACCCGAGCTGGACGAGAGCACACTTCAGCTTCTCCGACGCACTGTTCTCGCTGGACCACTCCTGCTTATCGTCCTGGGCCCTGGTTCTGGCGTAGTCGAAGTTCAGGATTGCGCGGTACTTCATGTCCTTCTTGTCTTCCATGGTTGTGGTTCATGTCCTTTACTAGTCAACGGCATGACGTAGTATGAAAGTTAGCGATAGTTTACACCGTGTTCGCTGTCCTGTCAAGGCGATGCCTGTGGCCATTCGGGAGACGGCCAGGCACAAACTAGGCGGACCTCTCCCGGCGTGGGAGTCAGGATGGCCCTGGACGCTTTCTCTGGCGACGTAAGAAATAGATCTGAACTGCAACTAGCAGTGCCACACCAAGACACAAGCTCAAGATGACCGGCCACCACTTGCCGATATCGACAATGGGAGTCTTTGGCGACGGACTGAATTGCGTGGGAGGCCACGTGCCGCTCAGGGCATCCTCGATCCAGGTCTGGATAGCGTAAAGGTATCCTCTAATGTGCTCAACGTTTTCCTCTCGCGACTGTGCTTCCACATCCGCACTGAGACCTTTAAGCTCCTCGATGGGGATGGGAGGGCCTGGGTTCTCCGTGACCAGACGCCGGAGGGTCTCTTCGAAGGCACGAGCCTCCTCGTATCGACGGAGCTCGTATTTCGTCTCGAGGACGCTCTCAATTGGGCTCAACTGATCTTCATACGACGATGATTCACCAGCCTCTCTACGAAGGCGACTGCACTCGGCAAGAAGCTCTCGATATTGATCGTAGAAGTCGCCTCCTTTGGTAGAAAGCGATGCCACTTGCTTTCTTAGGGCCACGATCTGGTCCTCCAAGTTGGCAACCCCGGCCTGAGAGACGAAGATGGAAAGCATCTCGGTTCCGCTTGCGGACATGTTGTTGAGCGCCGTAGCGAACAACCCAAATGAGACAAACGCCGCTGTGAGCAACAGGAAACGACAGCGGCGACCTGGGCAAGAAAGACGCAGCCATAGGTGCCGGGCGGGGACTCTCTCTTCCAGGTCGATGCTGCCCACAAGGTCAGTCTAGCCCTCCTGTGTCCGCTTGCCAAGGGCAGGGTATAGCGAGTGGGCGCTGTCAGATCGCCCGGCTCTTGACCTGCGCCCGACGGGGCGGAAGGCAAGAGAATGGTCCTAGGATTGACCGACTGTGCACCAACTGCCTCTCGCTCTCCCCGGCCCGTCGAGGCGGAGACGGTGGCCGTGGCCGCGGGCGTCGAGGAACTTCACCGGGGAGGAAGCCGCAACGTTACTCTGTACGTAGACTCGCATGCGCCGAAACCAAGCCGAAGCGTGAATGCTCCGAGGAACCCTCCCTCGCTCAGTGGGCCGGAATTGAGGAACAGGATGGCCCGCTGATTCCTGACACTTCTTTCCGGGGTAGCTGTCTCCCAAGCACCGCCACACAGGTACCCTGCGCTGTCTGGGAATAGAAAGGAGCCTTCCCAACCGGTCACGGAGTACCACGAGCCGAACAGCGTGTCGACGTAGCGAGATGTCCCTTCGGGCGTGGTGAATTGCAGGGGCAGGTTCCTGCTGTCACTGAAGTAGTGGGGATTCGCACATCCGGCTTTCTTGTCCCAACGCTCATGCACACTTAAGATCTCAACTACGAGTACGCTCCCGACGGCCCACTCAGGGCGCGAGACAGAGCAGATACTCACCTTCAACTCGACGTCGAGGGATGCCGTTTCTTCGCCGCACTCCGTATCTCCCTGGCCTGTCGCGCTGCGGAACACATAGGCACTAAGCCAGAAGGAGTCGCCACTTGTGGTCTTCTCGGTGCTCTCTGCTCGGAGCGGCTCAGACTGAACCCATCCAAAGCGCGGGGTCACGTTAAGACCACCAAGTATCTGGGAGTACTGACTGGACCAATCGCACGTCGTATTGAGGACCTGCGTGGTCATTTGTATCGCGGGGACCGGAGCAGCGACGACTGCTACCACCAGGCAGGATAGGAGAACGCTTACGAGTAGAGACACAACTGCCGATCGTCTTGACATAGCCCATCCTTAATCAATGCAGTATAACACATTCACTTGATCCGGCGATGACCAGCTCCCGGTGAACGGTCCGCCTTCCGAGCAAGTCCAGATCTCCCGTCTCCGCTTGCCAAAGGGGGCCTCGGTGTGGCCGATCGTGCGCGAGGATGAGTGGTGCAGCGAGTGAAAGCAGCCGGAGAGCCCGGTCTACGTCCCCCGACAGGGCGGACGTCAAGGGAAAGGCCCTGGGATTGATTGGCTAGACACCAACTGGGACGTGGCTCGTTCTCCCGAGGGTGGTCAGTCGGGCCTGGTGAAGTAACCGCTGCGAGCGATCTGTTGCTCGATATCCGCGCGAAATGCTTCTACGTCTGGGAGCCGGTAGTAGTGATAGAGCACTTCCCACCCCCGCTCGACTTGCCCCGAATACAGGTAGTCGAGCACAAGTGGCAGCACCCCGCACTTGGTCGTGTCATCGAACCTCAGGGGGCTGTCGCCATGTAGGACCTCCTCGGCCAGCGCCGTGTGCAAGGCGATATCCTCCACGTAGAGCGCCGGGAAGTCTTGGCTTGCGACGATGTAGCCAACCCCAGGCTCGAACCGTAGGATGACCGTCACCAGGGGCGAGTCGCTGAACGCGCAGTAGCGGTAAGCGAAGATGTCGTCGCAGGTGAGAAACTCGCATACCCCGTCTCCATCGAGGTCCTGGAACTCCCCTGGGCAGTTCGACTCGTGACCGGCTCGGTACATCTGAACCCATTCCCCAAGGCTATACACCACAGTCTGAAAGCAACAGTGAGCACCGCCGGAATAGCACTCGACGATAACGTCCGGGTAGCCGTCTCCGGTGATGTCGGCCCCGGTGAGTGCGCCGAGGGCCTGCACGTAATCCTCCTCAGCAACCTTCAGGTCCCCTCTCCAGATGGTCAGTGTCTTAGCAAACGAGGCTAGGTAACCTACCTCGTGAGGCAAGGGGGACTCCTGTGGAGGCTCCAGTCGAACCACGTACGGGCCGAGGCTCAACTCTAAGATCGCTGCTGAGCCGTCACCACGAACAGGCGCCAAAGGGCCTGCGACCGCTGTGCCCAAGACCATGGCGCTGACTACCAGGACGCGAACCGGGCTCCACCTATATCGTCTGCTCATCCTTCATCCCGTCACAGCATGGCAGTATTGGCGCCGATCGCATAGGACAAATGACCTCGGCGAACAGTCTGGGCGCGATCGGTATGCCGTCACCGCTTGCGGCTGCCGAAAGGATTTGAGAGCTACCTCAAGCTCCTCGTATACAATGTGGGTGAGATCTGCGTTGTGGCTAGGTTCGCGTGCCCAAGGGCCTTCTGGACGAGGCGGACATTGTGTGTCTCCCTCAGGAAGTCGGTCGCGAAGCCGTGACGCAGGCTATACAGGTGACGCTCCAACGCCTCAGGCGGGAACAATAGCCCACGCCGCTTGGGAATGGGAGGACCGTGCTTGCGATCAGCGGGGCGTAGCCAGTATCCTTTGTTTGCGCTACAATCATAGCGCGAACCAATACACCACCCGGGAGGTGGCCTATGCCCTTCGTCAACGTGAAAGAACTGCACGACCGCACCTCGGAGATCCTGCGCCAAGCAGCTGCGGGAGACCCCGTATTCATCACTCGCTACGGAAAACCCGTCGCCGTCATCCGTGACGTGACACAGGACGAGCTGGAGGGCCTCGTCGTGCTCTCTCACCCGGACTTCCGCAAGGGTTTGGAACAGGCACGGAAGGATGCTAGAGCGGGACGAGTCACTTCCCTGGACGACCTCCTCGCTGAGACAGAGAGAGAACGGAAGAGAGCCCGGTGAAGTTCCAGGTCCAAGTCACCCACCAAGCGCAGAAGGACCTACGTCGTCTACCTGCTGATCGTCGCTATGCCCTTCTTGGGAACCTCAAGCGTCTTGAAGAGGACCCAATGCCTGATGGGGATGTAATCAAGGCGATTGCAGCAGATCCCACGGGAACGTTGCGCCGCTTGCGTGTCGGTGAATACCGCGTCTTCTTCGAAGTCGAGGAGAACGTGGTCTTCGTCCTGCGATGCGTCCAGCGCCAGGCGTTGGAGAAGGCCATTCGACAGCTCTTGGGCCACTAGAAGCGGCCGCGAGTCTGCTCACTCTTGGGGTGGGCCCGGGCGAGCGATTGGTCTCGGCCTAGTGGCTACCTGTCGTTAGCCTTGTTCGCCGCTCTTCACTATGGGTCTTCGTTAGCCCAGGAGATTCACACTGGGACTAACTCCCCCTTCCGGGAGCCCTGACGGCCGGATGTCTCGGGCGGGAGGGAAAGCCGCCGTCGCCCGGCAATGGGAGGACCGTGCTTGCGATCAGCGCTTGACAGCCCGCGGGGCCGCCAGTAGAATGCATCCCTGCGTTCGACGCCAGCGTAGCTCAATCGGTAGAGCAACTGACTTGTAATCAGTAGGTCGCCAGTTCGATT
>Ga0315294_10005620_pt1 | contig 13750 bp, 12 predicted proteins | sample YL17G13_40_MG_FD_203626 | JGI IMG/M metagenome (GOLD analysis project Ga0315294, IMG submission 203626) | Sediment microbial communities from Yellowstone Lake, YNP, Wyoming, USA - YL17G13_40 | ecosystem: Environmental > Aquatic > Freshwater > Lake > Sediment | place: USA: Wyoming | collected... | reverse complement strand
AAAAGCGTATCCGTCATTTTCCAGTTTCATCGCGATCTCGTACGCTTTAAACTCATCGGATCCGGGAGTGACGCCTTTGAGCATCTCAGCCTGTGATCTCCCGAAAAGGAACTTCCCCTTCTGCCGCGCCGGTATGACTGCGCTCAAGAGAGGCGTTTTCTGTTTCTTTTGAATGCCCTTGCTGAATTCCCTGAGAGCCACGCTGTGGAGCTTTTCATCCCTCGCCAGAGATTTAAAGGTCTTTTTGCCGAGGGCGCTTGTCGATATTTTCGCAGCTTTGGTATAGAAGTCAAAGCTCTGCTTTTCCATTTCGAGCGCTGTGGTGAGCGCCGCGATCAATTGTTGAGTCGTTTCCATAGAACACCTCCCCCGGTAGACTGTATGCTGCGTGTTGTCCGAGCGGATCGCCCGGCAAGCGATCTTGGTTAATCCTCTTCCGGCTCTTCCTGCTCTTTTTCTTCCTCTTGACCTTCTCCCATTCTCTTCTCGTAGAGCGCCGCGACCGGGTAGAAATCCCACTCTTCAAGCGTATAACTGATCCCGTTCCAGTTTGCGACGCAATAACGCAGCGATTTTGACGTGTCAAATTGAAGGTACAAATCTAAGGTGTTGTCTCTTGACAGGGTCGCCAGCATAGCGCCGACGATCTCATAGGTCTTCCGATCGTCGATATCAGGCACGATGGGGGCCGAGATATTATTTCCGTCGTTGTAGATGACCCTCCATTTGGTAACGGTCATCGTGAGCCTGAAGAGGTTGAAGGTGCCTGCGGGGATCGAGTCATTCTTCAGCTCGAACATCTCGACCGCGGTGGCGTCCTTCATCTCAAGGATCTCCTGGTTATTCTCAAAGAGAGTAAAATAGGTCTCTCCCTTGTTCTGGGATATCTCGCATTTTTCGATCATAGCCCACCACTGCACTTCTTCGACGTTTACCTTGCCTGCGAAGACGCGGTCACCGACGACAATAAAGAGGCTTGTCAGTATCAGGATGCGCGCGATCTTATTCTTCATCTCTTTAGTTTTCCCTTTATCGCTCGACTCTTCATGACGTTCTACATGACCATGAGCCTGACCTTCACCGTTCCCAGCCCCCTGATAAAGACCTTTTCGCTGGTGATATTCACGATGATCCAGTTCGGTTTTCGATGGAATCGCAGTCCATCCCCCCACCCTTCGGCGCTGGATTCGTTCTCCCACAGTCTGGTCCAGTTCACGGTAACCGTAGCGGTATCCTTGACGATCTCGACCCTGCGGATCCTGAGGCTGAGATCGAGATTCCCCGAGTTCGTAAAGGTCTCGCTGAATTTTTCGCGCAACTCCGCTAAACGCGTAAAAGATTGCGCGTCAAAGAGCGAGAAGAACCCTTCGAGGTTCTTATCGTTATAATAGGCCTCGAGCTCTTCAACGCGATCCTCTATGATCGCCTTGTTCGGCCGGCCATCGTAAAAGAGCGTAAACGCCGTTGGCGGCGCCGCGTTCCCCCAGATATCATACGGTTTGAGGAGGACGGCATATTCCTTTCCTGGGCTGGGGATGAATTTATGGGACCAGTAACCGGCGCCGAGCTCTCCGGCGCCCACCGTAGTAACCCACGTACGGCCGTTATCGAGGCTGATGAGCACCCTCCTCACGCCGCTCGACGACTTTCCGGAAATCTCGATAATGCTTCCTTTGAGGTCATCAGTAGAAAGTATGAGCGTCTCTTTCAATCCGTCCGCCTTGAGCTCTCCCACATAGACATCAAAGACCGTCATCGCCTGTTCCTCGGCATGCGAAAGGACACCCCTCGCGCAGATGAAAAGTGTCAGGAAGAAAAAGATGAGGGATGCCGGACCTCTTGCCTTCATGAGGATCTCCTTTGAACCGACGGCAGCGACAGCCCGATAACCGTTATCGCAATCGACAGGAACGCGAACGCATCGCCGACCGTGCTGTACCAGGTCCTGGCGCGGACCAGGGAGAGCGTATGCATCTTAAACCCTTCGACAAAAATATTCTCTTGGTCGTTCTTCACCGTCTCAAAGATCCGCCCTTTCTGATCGATAAAACACGAGAGCCCCGTATTCGCACAGCGCACCACCGGCAGCCTCGTCTCAACCGCCCTGAAGACGGACGCCTGGGCGTGCTGATACGGCGCGGAACTCTTGAGGAACCATGCGTCATTCGTGATATTCACCAGAAACTGCGCTCCCTGAAGAGAATAGGCGCGCGCCAGCTCCGGGAAGATATCCTCGAAACAGATGAGACATGAAAACGCGATATTCTTCTTTCTCGACAGGAGGACACCTTCCGACGCGCTCTGACGCTCAAAGACGAAACGGAAAATTGTAAAGCGGCCTCCTCTCGCAAAATTCCCGATGGGTGTCGGGGCGAATCGCTCGACGAACGAAAAGACCTTCCTGAAGGGGATATACTCGCCGAAAGGAACGAGATGCACCTTGTCATACGAGTCGATGAGAGCGCCTGTCCTGGAAAAAAGAAGCGCGCTATTAAAATATTCGTCGCCGGTCCCCTTGCGCGGCGCGCCGACCAGGAGGGGCACTCCGGCCTCTTTCGCCGCCGCCACAACCCGCTGGCCGAGATCTTTCTCCTCTTCAAGGAATCCCGGAACGGCGGTTTCGGGCCAGATGACCAGATCGGGCGATTCGCGCAGAGAGTCTCTTGTGAGGCGCTCATACTGCCTCATGATACGGTCTTTAAACCTCGCGTCCCATTTCTCGTCCTGGGGGATATTCCCCTGGATGACCGCGATCTTTAACGGCGTGCCGGCATAGATCGTCCTGATCCTGCGGACCCCGTATGACAATACAAGAAAGAGCGAGAGCGTGACGATCACGAATAAAGCGATGAGCCTCTTAAGACGCTGAGACCTCCCGGAGCCTGTCGTCCTCTTCAGACCCGGGATCTCCCGGATCGCGCGATAGATGCCGACATTTACCATGACGACGAGGAAGGAGACGCCGTAAACACCGGTGATATCCGCTATCTGGATTATGGGGAGATTCTTATATTGCGAATACCCGATGAGCGCCCATCCGAACCCGGTCAAAAGGTTCGAACGAAGATATTCCGCCGTGACCCATGCCGCTGGAAGCGCGATAAGCGACATCCCCTGAGAACGCATAAGCCGCGATGAGAAAAGACCGAACAGACCAAAGAAGAGCGCAAGGTATAAGACGACCATGATCATCCCCGGAAGGGTGACATGTATCAGCCAGTTGATCGTTCCGAGAAAAAATACTATCCCGGCACCGTACGCGGTCCGGAAGGCCTGCAACGGTTTCCTTCCGTCAAGCGCGAATAAAAGCGGCACGAGCGAAAACCAGGCGCAGGGCCAGAGATCAAAGCGCGGGAAAGAAAGCACCATAAGCAAAGCCGACGTCATGACGAGCGCTGCCGGCGCGAGAACGCTTGAGGGCTTATGCGACGCTGAGAGCATGCTCACTGCCTTATTGTCCGCAACACTTTTTGTATTTCTTGCCGCTCCCGCAGGGGCAGGGATCGTTCCTGCCTACTTTTTCGGTCTCTCTCTTATAGGGAGTGCCCTTTTCGCGAGCGGCCGCTTCAGAATGGGGGATGGTTTCGTTCTCGGGACGCATGCCGGGAAGCCTCTGAAACGCGCTGGTCTCTTCGTGCTTTAACTCCTGGCGCGAGAAATCGAAGACCGATCGCCGCTCTTCCTCGGCGATCGTTCGTATCCGGAAGAGGAGACGCACGACCTCCTCCTTTATATTCTCGATCATCTCGGTGAAGAGGGCGTACGCCTCGTGCTGATACTCTATCAGAGGATCCCTCTGGCCGTATGCCCGGAGCCCGATCCCCTCGCGGAGATTATCCATCCCGTAGAGGTGGTCTTTCCAGCGGCTGTCCACGACCTGGAGCAGGACCATCTTTTCGAAGTGCGCGAGCAGCTCACTGCCAAGATTTTTTTCCTTCGACTCATAGAGCGCACGCATCCTGCCGGAGAGCTCTTCCTTAAGCTCATCTCTTCTCATCGTCTCAAGAGAAATGTCGGCGACGGCGAGCGCAAAGCTCTGCCTGAAATAGTGCTTCAGGCCGTCAAAATCCCACTGGTCTGCCGACATCTTCTCGTTCACATACGTGTCGCACGCGCGATCAACGAGCTCCTCTATGATCTCATAAATATATTCCCGCAGGCTTTCCCCGTAGAGGATCCGTTTCCTCTCTTCGTAGATCACCTCCCGCTGCCGGTTCATCACATTATCGTACTCCAGGAGGTGCTTCCGGATCTCAAAGTTATGCTGCTCGACCCTCCTCTGGGCTACCTCGATCGACCGTGATATCAAAGGGTGCTGGATATCCTGGCCTTCTTCCATCCCCAGCTTTTCCAGGATACCCTTGACCCTGTCGGACCCGAATATCCTCATCAGGTCATCCTCGAGCGAGAGATAGAACCGGCTTGACCCGGGATCCCCCTGTCTGCCCGATCTGCCGCGAAGCTGATTGTCGATACGCCGCGCTTCGTGCCGTTCTGTCCCGACGACGTGAAGACCCCCGATCTTGGCGACACCCTCGCCGAGCACGATATCGGTCCCCCGTCCGGCCATGTTCGTCGCGATCGTGACCGCGAAAGGCTGCCCCGCCTTCGCCACAATCTCGGCCTCCTGCTCATGATACTTCGCGTTCAGGACATGATGGGGGATCCCTATCTTGTTGAGCATATGGGACAGGCGCTCTGACTTTTCGATGGAGATCGTCCCGACAAGCGCAGGCCTGCCTGCCTTATAGAGTTCCTGGATCTCGGAGCAGGCAGCCTTGAATTTCTCGTTTGCGGTCTTATAAATGACATCGGGGTGATTGGTCCTGATGAGCGGTCTGTTGGTGGGGATGACCACGACGTCGAGGCCGTAGATCTTCTGGAACTCGACGGCTTCGGTCTCCGCGGTCCCGGTCATCCCGGCCAGTTTTTTATACATCCTGAAATAATTCTGGAAGGTGATGGTGGCCAGGGTCTGATTCTCCCGCTCGATCTTCACGTTCTCTTTCGCTTCGATCGCCTGATGAAGGCCGTCGCTCCAGCGCCTCCCGGGCATCAGACGCCCGGTGAATTCGTCGACGATCATCACCTCGTTGTCCTTCACGACATAATCGGTGTCGCGATGATAGAGCTGGTGGGCCCTGATCGCCTGCCTGATATGATGTTCCCATTCAGACTGCAGGTCATCATAGAGGTTCTCGACTCCCAGCAGCTTCTGGCATTTGACGACACCTTCCTCGGTTAGATTGACGGTGTGGTTTTTCTCATTGACGATGTAGTCGATCCCCTCTTCGATGTTGAGTCCCTTATATTTCGCCTCGATCTCCTCTTTATCGGTGATGATCCGGCCTTTGAGCCTGGGGATGAGCTTGTTGATGATGTAATATTTATCGGTCGATTCCTCGGCGGGACCCGATATGATTAAAGGCGTCCTCGCTTCATCGATCAGGATGCTGTCGACCTCATCGACGATAGCGTAGTTCAGGACCCTCTGGGCCATATCTTCCCTGCTGATGACCATATTATCTCTCAGGTAATCGAAGCCGAACTCGTTGTTCGTTCCGTAGGTCACATCGCTGGCGTAGGCCTTCTGTCGTTCCTTCTGGTCCATCCCGTGCTGGATCACCCCGATCGTCAACCCTAAAAACTCATAGACCGGCCCCATCCAGTTCCTGTCCCGGCGCGCCAGATAGTCGTTGACGGTTATAACGTGGACCCCCTCCCCGGTCAGCGCGTTGAGATACACCGGCAGCGTCGCGACAAGGGTCTTCCCTTCCCCGGTCGCCATCTCGGAGATCCTGCCCTCATGCAGGACGATGCCGCCCAAAAGCTGGGAGTCAAAATGTCTCATATTGATCGTCCGCTTTGCCGTTTCCCGCACGACCGCAAACGCCTCCGGAAGGACCTCTGCGAATATCTCATTCTTCAGGTTCTTATAGCGCCTGCGCAGGCCGTCCTTTTCGGTCGGCGAGGTGGATTGCCCGAGCATCTCTTCTATCTCGCGCAGCTGTTCGCTGAGATCCTTTGCCTTTTTCCCGATCTTTTCCCTGAACTCATCGGTCTTAGCCTTTAAAGCAGCGTCGGAAAGACCGGATACTTTCGGTTCGAAGCTGTTGATGACGCTCACCAGCGGCCTCACGGCGCGGAGGTTCCGCTCGTTCTGGGTCCCGATGATCTTTTTAAGGATGTAATTGATCATAGTGTCAGGATGTTCTTTTCTCGTTCTTCAGATATGCCTCGATGAAGCGGTCAAGTTCGCCGTCCAGCACGCCGTGGGCGTTCGACGTCTCGTATTCGGTCCGGTGGTCCTTGACCATGGAATACGGATGCAGCACGTAGGAGCGTATCTGGCTCCCCCAGGCGATCTCCTTCTTGGACTCATAAGCCGCTACGACCTTTTTGTTCCGCTTGGACCTCTCCTGCTCGTAGAGCTTCGCCTTCAGCAGTTTCAGCGCCATCGCCTTGTTCTTGAACTGAGACCGTTCGTTCTGGCACTGCGCGATCATACCCGTCGGAATATGCGTGATCCTTACGGCAGAATCGGTGACGTTGACATGCTGGCCGCCTTTCCCGCCGGAGCGGAATGTGTCGATCTTAAGATCGGACTCTTTGATATCGATCGAGATATCATCCCCGATATCGGGGATGATATCGATCGAGGCGAATGAGGTATGCCGCCTCTTATTGGAATCGAACGGCGAAATGCGCACAAGCCGGTGCACGCCCGATTCTCCCTTCAGATAACCATAGGCAAAGTCGCCTTTGATGATGACCGTCGCATTCTTGATCCCCGCTTCTTCTCCGGAAAGCGAATCGACTTTCTGCACATCGTACCCTTTTGATTCGGCCCATTTGGTGTACATGCGCAGGAGCATGCCGGCCCAATCGCATGATTCCGTCCCGCCGGCGCCGGCGTTGACGCTCATGATGGCGTCCCTGCAATCGTCTTCCCCGCCGAGCAGGGTCAGGAACTCCAGGTTGGATACCTTTTTGGCGAGCGCCTCCATCTCTTTCATGAACGAGGTGATCGATTCGGTCTCGTGCGGTTCGGCTATTTCGGCGATCTCCCGAAGACCGACCGCTTCCTTTTCGAGCCTGACAAAAAGGTCGACGGAGCCTTTCAGGACTTTCAGCTCTTTTATGATCTTATTCGCGTTCTCCTGATCGTTCCAGAAGTCAGACCGGGACATCTCCTTCTCTAATGAAGCGATCCTTTCGAGCTTCTTGGTGACGTCAAAGATACCCTCTCAGCTCTTCTATCTTATCAGAGATATTCCTGATCCCCTGCCTCAATTCATCGAGCATCGCTTCTTCCTTTCATTGGCGGATCTCATCGCGATCATTTCCTCTACAGTGATTATATCAGGTGCCCCTGAGCCAGTCAATTCCTTCGGACGCGAGCAGTCTCCTTTTCGCTCTTCGGCCGCGCGCGAAACCGCCGATCGACCCGCCCTCCCGGACCACCCGATGGCAGGGGATCCGCAGGGGATACGGATTGGCATTCAGGGTGTTCCCGACAGCCCTGGACGCGCCCGGTTTCCCGATACGATAGGCGATCCATCGATACGGCCGTACCTGGCCGAGCGGAATATCCGCCGTGACCATCAGCACATCTTTTTGGAACGGCGTCAGCCGCTCATCGCCGGAAATAACGGATAATATCCCGGGTTGTCTTTTCATTGATCCCCCGCGTCTTCAGCAGCTCTTCCGCCGATGCCGCTTTAATGCGCTCTACCGATCCGAAACGCTCTAACAGGCTTTGCCTGCGCTTCATCCCGATACCCGGTATCTCATTCAGCTCCGAGACCCGCAGCCTCCTCTGCATGAGCGTTTTATGATACGAGATGGCGAAACGATGCGCCTCGTCGCGTATCCTCTCGAGCAGGTGCAACACTCTTGAATCTTTCGGCAGGATCAGAGGATCCCTTGCGCCTTTGATGTAGATCCTCTCAAACTCCTTCGCGATGCCGATCACCGGGATATCAGAGATGCCCAGACGGCTCAACGTCCTCACCGCTACCGAAAGATGACCCTTTCCGCCGTCGATGATGATCAGGTCGGGCAGGCTCTTCTTTTCATCGAGGACCCTCCGATAATGCCTCTCCAGGACCTCCCGGATCATCCCGTAATCGTCGATCCCGTGGACCAGCTTTATCTTGAACCGCTTATACCCGCTCTTCTTCGGCCTGCCTTTTTGGAAATAGACGAGAGAGCCGCATGCTTCCTGGCCCATGATATTCGATATATCAAAGGCCTCGATCGTTTCGATATCGCGCGAGACGGAGAGGACGCTTTTCAGCTCCTTCAGGCTGTCAGCGTACGATATCATGGTCTTCGCTTCCCGTATTGAAGTCAGGGCCTGTATCCTGTCTCTGATCCGGGCCGCCTCCTCGTAGTCCTGCCTTTTTGACGCTTTCGCCATGGCGCGGGATAAGAGCTGCGTCAGTTCGTTCCGTTTCCCCTCCAGAAATAACTTTACCTCCGAGACGATGCTGTCATACTCCTCCTGACGTATCAGGCCGGCGCACGGCCCGCGGCACTGACGCAGATGAAAATCAAGACAGACGGACCGCCTCATCGTGCCGCAGGAGCGAAGCGGAAATATCATCCGCAGGATTTTGAGGCCTTCCCGCAACATCTTTGCGTCGGTGAACGGCCCGAAATACACCGCCCCGTCTTTCAATCTTCGCCGCGTGACAAAGAGCCGGGGAAACTTCTCCTGCATGGTAAGCTTAAGAAGGGGGTACGTTTTATCATCGCGCAAAGCGACGTTATAAAACGGCTGATACTGCTTGATCAGGCTATTCTCATAAAGGAGCGCATCTCGGCTCGTCGCGGCGGCGATATGGTCCACGTCTTTGATCTTTGAGACGAGCAGTTCGAGCCGGGGCGAGCGCGTCTTCCCGCGCTGAAAATAGCTCGAGACCCTCTTCCTGAGATTATTAGCCTTGCCGACATAGAGGACCGCGCCCGTTCCATCCTTGAAGAGATAGACGCCGGGACCTGACGGCAGTTTTGCTACCTTCTCCTGAACGCCCATGTAAGGAATCCCTTGATCTCCTGCACCCCGAGGAGAAGGGCGGCTACCAGAAACGCCGATACGCCTGCCGCGATGACCATCGACAGCTGGATATAATTGTGCAGGGAGGAATACTCACTGCCGATCGCGCAGCAGAGCAGCATCACCCGGCAGACGATCGCCATCACAACGCTCGCTCCTGTTATCCTGAGAAAAGGTTCTGCGACCTCCGCGATCCCGGGTCCGCGTATCTTCTTTCTCAAGAGATGGAATAAGATCAAAAATTGAGTTATCCCCGACAATGAAGTGGCGAGGGCGAGCCCGCCGAGCTTCATGGGCCACATCAGAATCAGGTTCAGGGTGACATTCATGCATACAGAAATGACAGCGACCTTTACCGGTGTCACGGTATCGTGGAGCGCGAAGAAGGTGTTGACCAGTATCTTGATCCCACAATAGGCGAACAGGCCGAACGAATAGAACAATAACGCGTTTTCCGTTATCGATGTCGAATAGGCATCGAACTGGCCGCGCTCAAAGAGCGTCCGGATGATGGGTTCCCGCAGGACGATATAGCCGAACGTCGCGGGGATCATGATGAAAAAACCTGTCTTCAGCGCAAAAAGGAGGGTCTCTTTCAATTGATCGAGATTCCCCTGCGAAGCCTCCTGGCTCATCTTGGGAAGCGCTGCCTGGGCGAGCGCCTCCCCGAATATGGACAGGGGGAACTGGATCATGCGGTTCGCGTAGTACAGTCCCGCCACCCCGCCCGCCCCGACGATCCACGATAATGAAGCCAGGATCGTATCGATAAAGACATTGACCTGATACACCGCCGCTCCAAAAAAACGCGGCACGAGCAGTCTCCCGATCTTGGGTATCGCCGGATGAGTACAACCGCTTCTGAAGGTGAACGTCGAGCCCCGCCTGTAGAGCGCGATGAAATTCAGAGAAAACTGAAGAAGACCGCCGATGATGACACCGATCGCGAGCGAGAATATCCCCAGTGAGGGGCTCAGGAGCACGGCCGAGAGGATCAGTGAGAGGTTTAAAAGGCTGGGCCCGTAGGCCGGCGCCGTAAAATGCCCCTGCGAATTCAGGGCGCCCATAAAAAACGCGGTGAAGCCGATAAAGAAGAGATACGGAAAGACTATCCTGTTGAGCTGGATCGCCAGGCGGAGTTTCTCGGGTTCCCTGATGAAACCCGGCGCGATCAGGCGCACGATGACCGGCGAGGCGATGACGCCCAAGACCGCGATGGTCAATAATATGAAAAACGAGATAATGAAGAGGGCCCGCAAGAGACCGAGATACTCGTCTTTTTCCCTGGTGGTGTAATATTCGGTCAGGATGGGCACCAAAGCGGCGTTCGAGGCGCCCTCGCCGACCAGCATCCGGAACATGTTGGGAAGCCTGAAAACGACGATAAACGCCTGCGCGGCCATGGTCGTCCCGAACAGGTGCGCGATAATGAGATCTCTTACAAAACCGAGGACCTTGCTCACGGATGTCGCGACCCCGATGATGCCCGTGGATCGTATCAGCTTTTTTTTGCTCATGGGATCACGATGCCCTTGCCGGCAGCGCACGGAAGGTTGAGGTTGACATGGATATACTAATTTGTTATACTAAAACAAATCAGCGGCTCCCCGGACCCAGATTTTTCCGAGATCATGCACGGGAAAACCGACAGAGCCATAACGATCCAGTGTATAAGGAGAGACGATGCCGAGAAAAAAGAGCGCTTTTAAAGAATTAAAAAAATCCAAGAAGAGGCACCTGCGTAATATCTCAGCCATCTCTAAGCTCAAAAGTGCGGCGAAGAAGATCGAAACGTCGATTCAGGAGAAGAAGGTGGACGAGGCAAAAACACAGCTCTTGATCTTCGCCTCACAGCTCAATAAAGCGGCGGCAAAAGATATTGTGCACAGGAACCTCGCTTCCCGGAAGATAGCGCGCCTGACTAAAAAAATTTACCTCATATCAAAGACATAATTTCAGTACCGTCATCTCGAGCGACACGCCTTCATCGATCCGAGAAGTCTTTATATCTATATCCGCGCTCAAAAGCATCGTGAGCTTTTCCCGCAACTCCTTCCGCTTGAACTGTCTGATGTGCGACAAAAATTTATCCCTGAACCTTCCGCTGACCCTGAGCGCCGCTATCACCTGCTGGTGATTCTTTCCCTGTTTCAGGAGATCATGCGCCCACAGCAGCCGCTTCAGGTGCCACGATAACGCTCCGATGATCTCATACGATCTCCTGCCTCGAGAGACGAGCTCCTTGACCACCCGAAGCGCCTGGGCGCCGTCCTTGTAGCCGATAGCGTCGGTGAGATCGAACGCCGAATACGCGATATCGCGGCCGATGATCGTCTCGACATCTTCCGCCGTTATCGTCATGCGAGTACCGCTGTAGGTCACCAATTTCTCAAGATCGATGACCAGATGGTCTATGCTGTCGCCGGCGCATTCCGATACGAGACGGGCGGCGTCGGGCGTTATGGACTTTTTCTGTGGCGCCAGGAGCGAGGCGATCAGGCGCGATCTCTGGGCCTCTGAAGGTCTGTCAAAACCGATAATCTCAACGAAGCGTTTGAGAGGCTCAAACTCCTCGAGCATCTTCTCGCTGGAGGTCTCCAGCACCAGGCAGGCGCATTTCGCGATCGCGCTGATCGCGTCTTTGAGGATATCCCTCTCTTCGGAACGCATGCGCTCAAGCCGCCGTACCACGATAAAACGCCTCGATCCCCCCAGGGGGGCCGTCGCGGCGCAATCGATGATATCCCTGGCCCTTGCCTCGTCCCCGTAAAAATGAGCGTAATTAAAAACCCTGGTATTCTCGTCCAGCACTTTTGAAGCGAGATCACCCAGGGCCTTTTCTTTCAGGTACTCTTCTTTACCATACAAAAGAATAACCGGCTTTACCACCCCTCAATAACCCTCTCTACGATACGCCTGGCAAGGTCTTCCTGGGCCTCCTGGATGGCGCCCTCTTCGCCCGTAGCCAGGCTCCCCGTCGTTCTGTAGGTCGATTCGCCGGCGAAGCTCTTTTCGCGCCAGAGGACAATATTTTTTCCTGCGTCAACGAGCTGGATATCGACGATCAAACGAATGCGGTATTCCTCGATAGTGTCATTCCGGTCGTAGCGGAGCGCCTCCTTCTTGAAATCTATGAGCTCGCCCTTCAGGATGAGGTCGGCTTGATCCGGATTGGCGATACGAAGGTTTCCGTCAAGAATGAACCGGTCGGTAACCGCCTTGGTGATGTCGCCCTCGAGACGGTGCCGGTATCCGCGATACATCCGCGTGTCGTTCGTCTCCTGCGCCACGCTGATCCTGTTCAGAAAATTTTCAACGTATACCGTTCTATAGCCGCTTGGCAGAAGGCTCCGGGCGGAATAACCGCACCCGAGAAGACCGGCAATCAGACATGCGGTCACAGACAGAAGCAGCGATCGAGTAATAGCTACTCTCATTTCTCTCCGATCTTCCTTTGCAGATTCCCCATCTTTCGCGCCGCCATAAGCGCGTAGATACTGTCGGGATAGGTATTGATGACTTCCTGGTAATAAGTTATCGCGCTCTGATACTTTTTCTGCTTTTCGTAAAAGGCCGCTATGTCAAAGATCTTCTGGGCCGCGCGGTCCTGCAAACGCTGCAGGGTCCTGTCAGCCTCAGCGGCGTATTCTGAATTTTCCTCTTCATCGATATAATTTTTGAATGCACTGATCGCCTTATCGAGCGGTCCCTGATCGTAGGCGGGGCTTAAGGACGCCTTGTAGGCGGAAAGGGCGATCTCATATTTTGCCTTTTCAACAAGGGGATCGTTTGGATACTCATCCAGGAGTCTTTGAAACGCCTCGACCGCTTCGCCATATCGCTCGGCCTTCTTCAGGGCTACCCCTAAATTATACTGGGCCTCAGACGCGTACGACCCATACGGCGCGTTCTCGACGACCTTTTTATAAATCTCGACGGCTCTTTCTATGGGGCCCAGGATGTCGGTGCCGAAAAGTCTCGGATTCACTTTGTTAAGGTAGTAATTGCCGATCTCAAATTCCCTATGGATGACCTCGTCAAGGTCTTCGCTGTAGGGATAATTGTCAATTACTTTCTGATAGCTCTGGAAAGCCATATACGGTTTTCCCATTTTTTCATACGTCATACCTACATAGAATTGCGCCTTCGCGGCGTACTCTGAGAATTCGTAACTCTTGATCAGCTTCTCGAATTCGGCGACGGCCTTCTTATGATCCTGCGCGTTGAAAAAACCCATGGCCCAGGCGAACTGCTCTTCAGGCGTATCTTTGACCGCATATTTCGGATTGATAAATTTTTTTGATCCCGGCGTCCACACCCAGTAGGCATGCGCGCATGGTATGTATCCGAAATAGACCGCACACAGTATCGCAACGCAGTTCTTTACCTTTGTATTCATCCCGTTTCTCTATAGTGTGTATTATCAATTTGTTGCGTATCGCTTCCTCTGACAAGTAATCCTCATTATAACACAGGCTTATCCCTTGTCAAGGTTCGTTAGAGAGCAGCGGAGCCCTTCCGGCTTCGCCGCCCTGCCGGCGGCAGACCGCCGGCGAGGCGGCAGGGCCTCTAGCTCCCTCCCTGAAGCAGAAATACTACCGCTCGCACGAATTTCGCTATCGCGAAATTCGTGCGGAGGGGATTAATCATATGCTGATGAGAGGGGACGGGTATCTGTTTGTTTTATAA
>Ga0315294_10005619_pt1 | contig 13751 bp, 9 predicted proteins | sample YL17G13_40_MG_FD_203626 | JGI IMG/M metagenome (GOLD analysis project Ga0315294, IMG submission 203626) | Sediment microbial communities from Yellowstone Lake, YNP, Wyoming, USA - YL17G13_40 | ecosystem: Environmental > Aquatic > Freshwater > Lake > Sediment | place: USA: Wyoming | collected... | reverse complement strand
AGGCTATCTATCGGATGATTGCCGATCAGCTGAATGCAGAAATCCCCCCTGGCCCCCCTTTGAAAAAGGGGGGAATTAAAGGAAAAAACCTCTAAGTTAGCGCTTATGCCCTTGATGGGGGAGGGTCAGGGTGGGGGTGACAATAACTTGTAGAAGAAGGGATTGAAAATGGACCGTGCCATCCTCTCTGCGCGCATCTTTACCGGAAATCCCAACCGTCCCTGGGCCGAGGCCCTGGGCATCCGGGACAACCAGATCGCCGTCGTAGGAACCGACCGGGAGGTGAAGAAAGCCTGCGGCCGCCGTACCCAAACCCTCGAATTGAAGGAAAGGTTGGTCACCCCCGGGTTCGTGGATGCCCATACCCATTTCGTCAACTTCGGCCTGACCCTCCAGAGGGTGGACCTCATGAATCTTCCCTCTCTGGCCGAGTGCCGGAGGCGGATCCGGGAGGCGGTGGCGAGCTCTTCGCCGGGGGAGTGGATCATCGGCCGGGGATGGAACGAACACTTCTGGGAGGAGGAAAGGGAGCCCACCCGCTTCGACCTGGACGACCTGACGCCCTACAACCCGGCCATGATGGTCCGGGCCTGCGGCCACAGTGTGTGGGTGAACACGGCGGCCCTGGCCGCGGCCGGGATTACCCGTGACACGGCTGATCCCCCGGGGACCCGGATTGAAAGAGACCCGGTGAGCGGTGAACCCACGGGCCTTCTGAAGGAACTGCGCCGGCACATGGAGAAATTCATTCCGCCCCCCACCCTGGAAACGCGCAAGAGAGCCGCTCTGGCGGCGCAGGAAGAGGCCCTGCGCTTCGGCGTCACGGGGGTCCACTCCTGCGAAACCCTGCGGGAGTGGGAAGCCCTCTCCGCGCTGGAAGAAGAGGGAAAGCTGAAGATCCGGGTCCATGAAACGATTCCCTACGACGGCCTGGAAGAGGGACGGTCCCGTTCCCTCAAGCCCTGGAGGGGCGGGCAGCGGCTCTGGTTCGGCCAGGTCAAGCTCTATGCCGACGGGTCCCTGGGGTCCGGGACGGCCCTCCTCCATGCTCCCTATGCCGATCATCCCGCGGACCGGGGGCTTGCCGTCCTGACTCCCCGGGCGCTGCGCAAAAGGGTCATGGAGTCTTACCGGAATGGATACAGTGTGGCCATTCATGCCATCGGGGACAAGGCCGTAACGAACTCGCTGAAGGCCATCACCTCGGCCAGGAAAGAATTCCCCGGTGCATGGAGGGATCGAATCGAGCACGTCCAGCTTTTTCGGCCCGCCGATCTCCCCCTGTTCCGGGAACTGGGGGTGGTGGCTTCGGTGCAGCCGGTGCACCTCTCCACGGACTGGGCCACGGCGGAAAAGAAGTGGGGATCAGACCGGTGCCGGAACGGGTACGCCTGGAGATCGATTCTCCAGGCGGGAATCCGGCTTCAATTCGGTTCGGATGCGCCCGTGGAGCCGATCAACCCCCTGCTGGGTCTTCAGGCCGCGGTGACCCGGAAGGATATTCGTGGAAATCCGGCCGGAGGATGGTTTCCCGAGGAAAAATTAACCCTGGAAGAAAGCATCAAAGCTTTCACCGCCCTTCCCGCCTGGTGCTCAAAGAAGGAGAAATTTCTGGGGGCTCTTACCCCGGGCCGGTTAGCGGATCTGACCGTATTTGCGCAAGACCTCTTCCAGGTTCCTCCGGAGGAGTGGCTTTCGGTGGAGATAGAGATGACCATCGTAAACGGGGAGATTGTCTACCGAAAGGAAAAATAAAAAAGATTGGAACTATTTAGCCATAGAGTTCACAGCGCGGCAGAGCCGCAACCAAAAACAGGTCATCTTTCTGGAAGAGTTTTTCTCAGGGTCCCAGGTGATCCCAGAAATCCCCCCTTCGCCCCCCTTTTCTAAAGGGGGGCTGGGGGGATTTCTGAGAATCGTGGCCTAAAGAACATTTTCTTTACAAAATTTAAAGAGTCCGGGCGTTCGTAGTACAGAGAGCACAGAGATATAAGAGCCAAAAGGGAGAGGATGTAACCTTTGCACTCAGAGCGTATTTCATACACGTTGGCCTTCCGGGGTCATGATGAAAGAAATGATCAGGCTGGAGGTGGATCTTCAATGGGGCCGCAGGCGAAACATTTCCAGAAATTCCGAGGGGGATGATATTTTCACTGCACCGTAGGCCCCCCGGGGGAAATGCCGCTTGTTGCCGGTAACAAGAGCGACAGCGCCTACCGCCAGAGCCACTTCCAGGAAGGGTTCGTCGGCAGGGTCTGGAAGATGAGATTTCAAAGGGGAGGCGGAAAAAAGAAACCCCTCTTCCTCGATTTGGGCAAGCAGGGGATCTACGATTTCCCTTCCGAAGTTGAATTTTGGCCGACTCAGGGCTTCCCGATATTCTGCAAGAATCCGCAGATCATAAGCCGGCTGGATGGCTCCTTCGACAACCATGCGCAGAATGGAGGCGGCTGGACTGTATGGTTTCAGGACACCGGAAACGAGGACATTGGTATCCAAAACAACGATCATGAGCGCCGCCCTTTTCTCACGGCCCGAATTTCGGATTCGATTTCTGAGTCACTCAACTGATCCAGACCGCCGGCGATCGATTTCTTCTGCATCTCCTCCAGAGCCATCAGGGCACGGATGCGGCGAATCATCTTCAACGTCTTCTCCATGGTTTTTTCCGTAACCGGAGAGAGGAGGGCGACAGGCTTTCCGTTCGAAGTGATGACCATCTCTCCATTCTTGAGCTCGCCCCAAACCTCTTTGGGCCGGGCATTCAGCTCCCTCACAGAAATAAACCGCATGGTACACCTCCCAATTTTCTATCAACAAAAAGACTAGCATATTATTTGACAATTGTCAAACGAAAGGCAGAAGAGAGATTCTCCATTCCGGGAGTCACGCCGGCATACCTGCATTCGGAGAAGAACCTGCAAGGGATTGATGGAGTTGATCGATGGGTTGGAAAAATACTAAAAATTAGCCGAAATGAGGACCCATGTTATAATGGGAAGCACTATGGAAAAGGAACTCGATCGGCGTACTTTCTCTGCGTGGTGGATGCCACCACGATCCTCACGGAAAACGGCCCCGGAGGACCGGGAAAAACCGCCCGGCCGAAAAAGGTATACGCCGGCGCGGACATGGTGGCCATGGGCGCGATTTGCTGCCCCCTGCTGAAGTTGAAGCCCACCGATGTGGCGCACATCATGCACCTGGATGCTTCGGCCCGGGGCCAAGCCGATGTATCCAAGAAAAGGGTTGCGTGGGTGAAGCTGCAACAAAACAGTTAATCGTTGAATGGGTTGATGGGTTCATTAGGGTCCAGCCGGAAACCCCAATTTCCCCTCCCCCTTGATGGGGGAGGGTTAGGGTGGGGGTGATAATGAATTGAAAAAGCTCTTTCTGGTCCTTTTCTTGATTCCATTTCTCCTGGGGCCAGCGGAGAAGGCGGCGGGAGGGGAGAATCCGCTCCGGGTCGAGGTTTTTCCGAAGGGAATCAGGCAGGGGGATGTATTCCTGGTGAGAGCCTCCGCCCCCGGGTCATTTAGTTCCCTCCATGGGGAGTTTCAGGGGAAGAGATTCCCCCTGGCCCCGGGGTCAAACAAGGGAACCTACGAGGGTCTGGTGGGGGTTGATCTGAACACCAAGCCTTCCAGGTATGAAATGAAAGTGGTGGCAACCGACGGGGGTGGTTATTCCTATTCAAAGGGCCTTCCCTGTAAGGTAGAGAAGACCGATTTTGCCGTGCAAAAACTGACCCTCCCGCGCTCCATGGTCGATTTGGACCCGAAAACCCTGGAGCGGGTCAATCGAGAATCAAAGAAGCTTAAGGCTTTGTTTGAAGGCGTCCAGACGGAAACACTCTGGCGAGGGGCCTTTCTCCGGCCGGTGGAGGGGGAGCTCTCCGGGGCCTTTGGGGTCCGCCGGATTATTAACGGGCAAACCAAAAATCCCCACTCCGGCATTGACCTGCGGGCGGATGAGGGAACCCCCGTGGTGGCCTGCAATGGAGGGAGGGTTGCTCTGGTTGATGAATTCTTCTTCTCGGGTAAATCGGTCTTTCTGGATCATGGAGGAGGTCTGTACTCCATGTATTTCCACCTCTCCGAGATAGGGGTCAGTGAAGGTGACCGGGTCAATACGGGAGACCTGCTAGGCCGGGTGGGGTCCACGGGAAGATCCACCGGCTCCCATCTCCACTGGGGCATGATCATACGCGGGGCGCGGGTCGACCCGTTTTCCTTCCTCCGGTTAACCAAACATCTGCAGGATTGATTGGGGCAAGTTGTAGGGGCGGCCCTACGTGGCCGCCCGCAAGATGGGCAACCATCACGCCCTTCGTGTAATTGCCCCTATAAGTTTGGGCTTTGTTCAAAAGGTACGTGATTTGTCACCTGGATGGTTACAATGAAAAATCTTGAAATTGGCCATGAAATCCTTTTTATCCAACCCCTCTCTGAAATCCCCCCCCAACCCCCCTTTGCAAAAGGGGGGCAAGGGGGGATTTATCGCGAGTGCACGGCATATGTTCTTCTTACTAACATGTTGGTATTAGTTACGCAGTAAGCGCCTAGGCTTTTTCCGCGACCAACCACGGAAAAAGTGGCTTCACGGTCAATCCCGGTCCGCTTGTAGGGGCACGATGCATCGTGCCCCTACGGCCCCGCTTGAGGATATTGCCTCTTATCAACATGTTTTATTAATGAGGCGCTAAACGCCTAAATCGCCCGCTCACCCCATCCCTCTCCCCCGCAGACGGGGCAGAGGGGAAGGGTGATGGGGAAATTTCCGGAGGCGGTGGGTATGGACATTTCTGGATCGCGGTCTAACGTTTGGCGGTCCATTTATGTCTGCCCGCGAACGGCCCGCCGTTCACTTCCACAATTCCGCTCATGGTGTTTCCCTCCACCCGCCCGCTGAACCTCATCTCCACCGGTTTCCCCGAAGGCCGGTATCTCAAAACGAAGCCGATCTGGTTCCCGATCAAATAGGCTTCCAGGGGGGCTACGGTTTGAACCGGCGTGGTGATCCTACCGTCGATCTCCTGGAATTTCTGGGTCAGGCTCAATCCAAACTGCTCTTCCTCTTTAGCGGAGGGAAAACTCCAGCGCCACTTTCCGGCCACGTCCGTGGGTACGACCCAGAAGAAGTATTTGTAGCGGCCCAACCTGCCCATTTTGTCCGGCTGCCAGTCATACATGTCGAACTCATAAGAAACGACCCGGGAACCCGGCTTCAGATCCTGCAAGAGTTTGGGACGGAGCTGCATGTTTAAATCGGGAAGGAGATAAAGGGCGACCACGGTGGCCTCCCGGAAATCGGTTTCGAAGAGGTCCCCTTCGATAAACTTTACTTTATCCAGGACTCCAGCGATCCGGGCGTTCTGATTGCTCTCCTTGATTCTCTCCGGGTCGATGTCGATCCCCACTCCCCGGGCCCCATATTTTTTGGCGGCGGTGATCACGAAGCGTCCATCTCCGCACCCCAGGTCATAGACCACATCGTTCCGGTTCACCCCCGCCATTTTGAGCAATTCTTCCACGATGAGCTGGGGGGTGGGTTCATAATGAACGTCGGGAATTCTGGATTGGGCGAAGCCGGAACCCATGAATAAGACCCCCGTGCCCGCCATGAGGAGGATGACCCGCAATGCTCGTTGAATGGATTTCATGGTTTCTCCTTATTCTCTCTCTTCTTCTCCCTTCATCTGGCGGAAAGGAGCAACGGATTCATTTTTATCATTAAAAATTCATCTTCTCAACAGCAGAGTGATTTCCCTAACCCGGCATAGCCGGAACCAAACAGGATATTGTGGTGTGGTTGTTGGGGTTCAGGCTGGAGGAATTCGGATCATCAGGCTCGGCGGGATCATCGTTTTCTAATCCCCTTCCCGCCTATCCTCCGCAAAGAGAGGCCTGCGAGGAAATAGCTCCAGGGGCAAGACTGGGCGAAACCATCTCCCCGTGCGAATCTCCCCGGGACAGGCCCGACCCAATGAAAGAATAACCGCCTTAGGATGATGATCCGAATTCCTCCAGCCTGAACCCCATGGTCTAGCTCCTCTCGCTTCCGGGTTTTTCTCGGAGAAGGGTTCTTTCCTCAAAAACTGGGGGTGGGCAAGGCTCTCAAGGGGCCTTGACCCGGCATCTGCAAGTGGGCTTTAATGGAAAATATGGAGAAATACCCCGAGGGGAAACCCTACCCCATCGACCCCATACTTCCCGCGCTGAAGGAGGCAGTGACCGCCGGCCCTTCGGTCGTTCTGCAGGCCCCGCCCGGGTCCGGCAAAACGACGCGCGCCCCCCTGGCGCTGCTCGAGGCGATTCCGCCGGAAAGGGGACGGATCATCATGCTCGAGCCGCGCCGGCTCGCCGCGGTTTCCGCGGCCCGGTGGATGGCCAAGACCCTTGGCGAGGAGATCGGGCAGACCCTGGGCTATTCCATACGGTTTGACAGCCGGGTCTCGGATAAGACCCGGATCGAAGTGGTCACCGAAGGCATCCTCACCCGGCGCCTCCAGACGGACCCCGGCCTGGAAGGTGTGGCCATGGTCATTTTCGACGAATTTCACGAGCGGAGCCTTCAGGCCGATCTCGCCTTGGCGCTCTGTCTCGACATCCGCCGCGTCCTGAGGAAAGACCTCAAGACTCTGGTCATGTCGGCCACCCTGGACTGCGGTCCGGTGGCATCCCTTCTGGGCGGCGCGCCGGTGATCTCCTCGGGAGGAGAAGCTTTTCCGGTGGAAGAACGCTACCGGGAGAATGATCGCGAGAAGCCCTTGCCGGAAAGGATCGTCGGGACCGTCCTCACCGCTTTGCGGGAAACCTCCGGAGACATTCTCGTCTTTCTTCCCGGCGCCGGCGAAATAAGGGCCTGCGGCGAAGCGCTGCGGGCCGCTCTGGAAGGCAAAGGCGAGGGTCTTTCCCTTCATCCCCTTTACGGAGACCTCCCCTTCGAGGAGCAGGAGCGGGCGATCCTCCCTTCGCGCCAGCGAAAGATCGTGCTCGCCACCAACATCGCCGAAACCAGCCTGACCATCGAAGGGGTAAAGACGGTGATTGACAGCGGCCTTACCCGGAGGCTTCAGTATGATCCCGCCACGGGCATGAACCGCCTGATTACGGTCGCGGTTTCAAGGGCCGCGGCGGAGCAGCGCAAGGGCCGGGCAGGCCGTCTCGGGCCCGGCGTCTGCTACCGCCTTTACAGCCGCCATGCTTTTCAGACTCTGATCCCTTTTGCCCCGCCGGAAATGCTGGGTTCCGACCTTTCCTCGCTCGTCCTCGACCTTGGGGTGTGGGGAGTGAAAGACCCGGCAGACCTTTCCTGGCTCGACCCACCGCCCGCCGCAGCATGGGAATCGGCGAGGCGTCTTCTCTTTGACCTGGGCGCGCTGGACGCCAGGGGTGCGGTAACACCGGTGGGCCGGTCGATGGCCCGACTGCCGCTCCATCCCCGGCTTGCCCGGCTGTTGCAGAGAGCGGCCGAACTCGGATGCACCCACCTCGGCGCTGACCTGTCAGCCCTTCTTTCCGAAAGGGACATCTTCCGTCGAACCCCATCCGGCTCCCGGGTCCAGGGGGAGGGATCCGACCTCAGCGAAAGGCTCGACGTTCTGCGGCAGTGGCGGCAGAGAAAAGAACCCGCCGGGGAGACCGACCCATGGGCCCTTCGAGCGGTGGACCGGGCGTCGCAGCAGCTCCTGCGCCTGATGGGGAAAGACTCGAAAGCTTCCGGGGAAGAGCCCGGCACGATCCTTCCCCGTCTCCTCCTCCGCGCCTTTCCCGATCGGATCACGAAAAGACGCGAGGAGGGCGAAGGCCGCTTCATCCTCAGCCAGGGAAGGGGGGTGAGGCTCCCTTCGGCGAGCCGCCTGGCCAAGAGTCCTTTCATCATCGCGGTCCACGTGGATGCCGGCGAAAAGGCCGAAGGCATGGTGCATCTGGCCGAGCCGGTGGCCGAGGATCTCCTCCGGGAGGAAATGAGCATCCGCCTGGAAACCCTGCGGCGGGTGGAATGGGACAAAAGGGAGGGAAGGATCGTCTCCACCCTTGAAGAGCGGCTGGGGGCGGTGCAGCTGTCGGCCAGGCCGGTTCCGCCTGGGGAAGAAGAGGCGGCCCCTCTTATCTGCGAAGCCATCCGGTCGGCTTCCGCCAGGATCAATTTCAGCGCAGAGGTCCGGCAGTTCCAGGGCCGGGTCAGCCTGATGAGGAGGACCTTTCCCGGGGAGACCTGGCCGGACCTGTCGGAAGAACGCCTCCTGTCCGCCCCCGAAGACTGGCTCCTGCCCTGGCTCAAGGGGATTCGGACCCGGGAACAGCTTGCCGGCCTGGACCTCCTGCCGCCGCTCCGCGCGCAACTTTCCCGGGAGCAGCAGCGGCTCTTGGGCGAGCGCGCTCCCGCGTCCCTGGTCGTGCCGAGCGGCCACCTCGTGCCCCTGGATTACGCTTCCGGAGACACCCCGATCCTGGCCGTAAAGCTGCAGGAAATGTTCGGCCTGGCGGATACGCCCGAAATAGCCGGCGGGCGGGTAAGGGTGCTTCTCCACCTTTTGTCGCCGGCCCGCAAACCGGTCCAGGTCACCCGGGACCTGAAGGGGTTCTGGAACAGCGGATACCAGCAGGTGAAGAAGGAGCTGAAAGGCCGGTACCCGAAACATCCCTGGCCGGATGACCCGTGGAAAGCGGTCCCCACAAGAAGGGCCAAGCCCCGCAGGCGCTGATGGGGGAGCGAGCTGGGGTCAGGTATGCCTACATGCATACACGCCTTTCCAAAGAAAGCAATAGACGGTTGATTGGGTTGATTGAAAGAGGAGGATGAAAGCGGAGACCTCAGAGATGGAGCCGACGGGGAGAGTTGAACTCCCGACCAGCCGATTACGAATCGGCTGCTCTACCACTGAGCTACGTCGGCTCTCGCGAAGGCCCTAGAATTTCAACTCCCGGCTGAAGGCGGACTTCAGAAAATCAGCTCCCGGGAACACTTGAGGAGGATGAACTCCCCGCAGTCGTTTTCGCTGGGGCAGCGGGCACACTCGCAATCGGCCCCGGTATTCTCCATGTAAGCGATGAACTTGATCTCGTCGCCGAAACAAACCGGGCGGTTTTCGGCCAGCGCTGCTGCGCTCTCTGATGATTCCATTTAAAATCATTCTGCCACAGGGGAGGCAGGTTTTCAAGACCCAACAATATGAAGTCAAATCCCCAATTGTTTATCCGCAGATTACCCAGCGCGGCTGCGCCGCAACCAAAAAATTTTTATTGGACACAGATGAACACAGATAAACACAGACTTTATTGGCAAGAGAATCAAAGAAAAAATACCTAATGGGACGCGGATGAACACGGATACACACGGATCATTCCTGAAGAAAAAACAGAAACGGAAAGACAGTCCTATAGCTCAGCAAAACCCCGCTGCATAAGGCCGATTCTTACAGCCAGGCAATCCCAGAAATCCCCCCTTCGCCCCCCTTTTCTAAAGGGGGGTTGGGGGGGATTTCTGGGAGGCGTGTGGTCCTGGGCAAAGCATGCAATTTTGGTTGTGGCCCAGCCGCGGTAAGTTCATCTGTGTCCCGATAAGCGTTTTGTCTTTCAGTCTTTTGAAAATATAAAATCCGTGTTTATCCGTGTTCATCCGCGTCCCGATAAAAGCAGTGAAAGGTGAGGAGTGAGGGGTGATCTGTGTTCATCTGTACTACTGTAGTGTAAAATCTTTAAATTTTGTTAAGCGTTTTTCATGAATCCTTTTCTGTGTTTATCTGTGTTCATCTGTGTCCAATAAAATTTTTTTGGTTGCGGCGCAGCCGCGCTAAGTTTATCTGTGTCCCATTAGGCTTTTTATTTCGCATTCCGAATTCCGCATTTCGCATTTCGCATTCGATCCGGTTGTTTTTTGGGGAGGGATTTGGTAAACTCTTAATAAAATTGAGAAAGGCGTACATCTGAAGAAATTCCTGAACCTTTCTGGGTTTAAAATCGCCCTCCTGCTGACCCTCGTGGTCCTGGGCATTTACTACCTGGACCCCCAATTTCTGAACCTTCTGGAACTAAAAACCCTTGACCTGCGCTTCCTTTCCCGGGGCAAGATTCCCACCAGCGACCGGGTGGCCCTGGTGACGATCGACGAGAAGTCTCTGGACGAACTCGGGCGGTGGCCCTGGCCGAGGACCCGCATGGCCCAGCTTCTGGATGCTCTGGTGAAAGCGGAGGCCGGGGTGGTGGGGTTTGATATCGTCTGGGCCGAGCCCGATGAGAATTCGGAGCTCAAGAGCCTCAACGCCGTGAAGCGGAAGGTCGCCGATCTGAAGCTGATAAACCCGGACCTGGAGCATTACCTGGGCGAGGCGCTGAAGAGGGCCGACTCAGACCGGATTCTGGCCGATTCCCTGGCCCGCTCCCAACGGGCCATCCTCGGCTACTTCTTCCAGTTCTCTCCCCGGCAGGGCTCCGGGAAGAAAGAGAAGAGTCCGCAGAAGGACCTGCCGCCCCTCACGGCTTTCAACGTGGTTAAATTCACCTCCGAAGAGGCCTCCCGGGTCCCCCTTTTCGAAGCCGAATACCCTGAAGTGAACATCCCGGTCCTTTCCCAGGCCGCCGAGGGAGCGGGGTATTTCAACATTTTCCCGGACCCGGATGGAACCGTCCGGTGGACGCCGCTGGTCATCAAGTACCAAGACCGGTATTACTGCGCCCTTTCCCTGGCGGTCCTGCAGAAATACCTGGAGAATCCCCCCCTGGGTCTGCGCATCGCCGAGTTCGGGGTGGATCAGATTCGCCTGGGAAAGCTGTCCATCCCCACCAGTGAAGAGGGAAGGCTGCTGATCAACTACCGGGGACCCCAGAAGACGTTTCCCCACTATTCCGCCACGGATGTGATTCACGGGCGGACCCCCGACAAGGCTTTCCGGGGCAAGATCGTTCTGGTGGGGGCCACGGCCGTCGGGATCTATGACCTGCGGGTCACTCCCTTCGAGCATGTTTTTCCCGGGCTGGAGATCCACGCCAACGTAGTCGACTCCATTCTCCAGGGCCAGTTTCTCCACCGCCCCAATTGGATCACCCTGATGGATATTCTGGTGATTGCGGTTATGGGGCTGGTCCTCGGGGTCTTTCTCCACCGGGTCAGGGCTCACTGGGGAGCTCTCATCGCAGGGGCTCTATTCATGTCGGTCCTCGTCCTGGGGAAAATTCTCTTTGAGGCCCAGGGAGTCTGGATGAACCTCATCTATCCATCCCTCAACCTGGCGTTCATCTACCTGGGGGTCACCGGGTACCGGTACATGACGGAGGAGAAGGAAAAAAAGAAAATCCGGGGAGCCTTCCAGTATTATCTTACCGCTTCGGTGGTGGAGGAGATGCTGAAGAACCCGGACAAGCTCAAGCTGGGGGGCGAAAAGAAAGACCTGACCGTTCTCTTCAGCGACATCCGGGGTTTCACCTCCATATCCGAGCGGATGACCCCGGAGGGGCTGGTCAAGTTTTTAAATGAATATCTGACCAAGATGACGGACCTGGTCTTCAAATATGACGGCCTCCTGGATAAGTACATGGGGGACGCCATCATGGCCATCTGGGGGGCGCCCCTGGACCAGCCGGATCACGTGAGGCGAGCCTGCCTAACGGCCCTGGACATGGTGGAGGAACTTCACCGGTTGCAGAAGAAATGGAGCACGGAGGGGTTGCCCTTTCTGAACATCGGGATCGGGGTCAACGCCGGACCCATGGTGGTGGGAAACATGGGTTCCGACCGGCGGTTCGACTACACGGTGATGGGCGACAGCGTCAACCTCGGCTCAAGGCTGGAAGGGTTGAACAAAACATACGGGACCAACGTCATCGCCAGCGAGATGACCTTTGATAGGGTCAAGGAAGAATTTCTGGCGAGGGAACTGGACCTGGTGCGGGTGAAGGGAAAGGATCAGCCGGTAAAGATCTACGAGCTTCTGGCTCCCGTGAAAACCGCTTCCGCCGATCAGCAGACCCTGGCCGGGGGCTTCCACGCCGCTCTGGTTGAATACCGGAAGAGGAATTGGAACAAAGCCCGGGAAGGCTTCCAGGCGTTGCTGGCCCAATTCCCCCACGACGGGCCGGCAAAGCTCTACCTGGAACGGTGCGATGCCCTTTCGAAGAACCCCCCGCCCGCGGACTGGGACGGGGTCTATACCATGACCACGAAGTGAGAACGGCGATGAGCAGACCGACGGTGGCGGAAATCGATCTGGATGCTCTGCGGCACAACCTGCAGCAGCTGCGCAAGCTGACCCGGGGGAAAGCCGAGATCCTGGCGGTGGTTAAAGCCAATGCCTACGGCCATGGGGCGCCGGAGGTGGCCCGGGAGCTGGAGTCCGCGGGGGCCCGCATCTTCGGGGTGGCTACCACGGAAGAAGGAATCGAGCTCCGCCTGTCCGGAACCCCCGCACCCATCCTGGTCTTGGCCGGGACTTATCCGGATGAATTCGACCGGATTGCGGCCAACCGGCTGACTCCGGTGATTTATGATCTGGAAATCGCCCGGGCCTTCAACGCCCGGGCCGAGAAGGAAAGACGACGGCTCTCCGTGCATCTGAAGATCGACACGGGAATGAACCGCTTGGGGATTCCCTGGCGGCAATGGGAGGCGGCCCTCGAAGTCTTGGGATCTTTGAAAAGGCTGCGGGTGGAAGGTCTCCTGTCCCACTTTTCCGTGGCTGAGGGAAAGGGGGCTGAGGACCGGGCTTTTACCCAAGAACAGTTGTCCCGTTTTACCCGCTGCCTGGACTTGGCCGCCCGGAAGGGGATCCAACCGCGCTACTTCCACCTGGCCAACAGCGCTGCGACCACCCTGCTGGAGCCGGCCCGGTTCAATCTGGTCCGGCCGGGCCTTATGATATACGGCTACCATCCTTCGCCGGCGCTGCGCGACCTGGTTTCCCTGAGACCCGTTCTTCGCTGGAAGACGGCCGTCCTTTCGCTGAAGAAAGTGCCGAAGGGAGACCCGGTCTCCTACGGGAGGACTTTTCGCTGCCCGAGAGAATCGCTGATCGCCGTCCTCCCGGTGGGTTATGCCGACGGCTACAGCCGGCGTTTATCGAACCGGGGGGAAGTTCTGATCCGGGGGAGACGGGCGAAGATCGCGGGTATTGTCTGTATGGACCTGACTATGGTAGATGTGAGTGAGGTCCCCGGGGTGAAGGCCGGGGACGAAGTTGTGCTGCTGGGCAGGCAGGAGGCGGAGGAGATCAGCGCGGTGGAAATGGCCGGATGGATCGAGTCCATTCCCTACGAAGTTCTGTGCGGAATCGGCAAAAGGGTGCCCCGGGTATACCGGAAAGGTTAAGGCCGAGGTTAAGGTCAAGGATTCAGGCATGTTCAGCCTTTTTGACATGGTAGGGATATGGGTCTTAAAGTTCCTGGCGGAATCGGGAAGGGTCATGATTTTTTCCGCGAAAGTCTTCAGCTGGATCTTTCGCCCTCCCCTGGATGTCCGCAACCTGCTGAAGCAGATCGAAGAAGTGGGCATAAAATCCATTCCCGTCGTTCTGATTACCGGGGCCTTTACCGGCATGGTGCTGGCGCTCCAGAGCTACACGGGTTTCAAGCGTTTCAACGCCGAGGCCTTTGTGGGAACGGTGGTAGCCCTGTCCATGACCCGCGAGCTGGGCCCGGTGCTCTCGGGGTTAATGGTCTCCGGAAGGGTGGGCTCAGCCATGGCCGCGGAGCTGGGAACGATGCAGGTAACCGAGCAGATCGATGCCCTCTACACCCTGGCCACCAATCCCATCA
>Ga0315294_10005618_pt1 | contig 13755 bp, 11 predicted proteins | sample YL17G13_40_MG_FD_203626 | JGI IMG/M metagenome (GOLD analysis project Ga0315294, IMG submission 203626) | Sediment microbial communities from Yellowstone Lake, YNP, Wyoming, USA - YL17G13_40 | ecosystem: Environmental > Aquatic > Freshwater > Lake > Sediment | place: USA: Wyoming | collected... | reverse complement strand
GATACACGTGTGATTAGAATGCCAAAAGAAGTATCAATAGATATTGATGAAAAAGAAGATTTGTTAATAGCAGAAAAATATTTAAAAGGTGAATGAAATGAAATTTTGTAAAAAATGTGTAATGCCAAGTACACGCCCTGGTATTACTTTTAATAAACAAGGAGTTTGTATTGCTTGTGTAAATCATGAAAAGAAAAAAGACACTAATTGGAAAGCAAGACAAATAGAACTTAAACACTTATGTGATAAATATAGAAAGACAGATGGTAGTTATGATTGTATGATAGCTGTTAGTGGTGGAAAGGATAGTCATTATCAAACATATTATATGAAAGAAGTTATGAAAATGAATCCTTTACTTGTAAGTGTAGAAGATAACTTTCCAATGACGGAAGCAGGTATAAACAATATTAAAAATATATCTGAGACATTTGGTTGTGATATAATAAGTTTTAAACCAAATAGAAAACTACAAAAAAAACTAACACGTTATACTTTTGAACGATATGGAAAACCAACATGGTATATTGATAGATTAATTTATACATATCCATTACACATGGCTGCTAAGTTTAATATTCCACTATTAGTATATGGTGAGAATATTAATTACGAATATGGTGGAGTACAAACTAAGGAAACATATTCGGCTAAGGACCAAATTAATAATGGTGTAGCAGCAGAGATAGGGGATGCAGAACTAATAAAAGCAGGAGCTAGTAAACAAGATTTGCCTATGTTACATCCACCAACTAAAGATGAGATGGAAAAAATAGACCCAATGTATTTGAGTTACTTTGTTCCTTGGAATAGTTATAGTAATTATAAATTTGCTAAATCTAGAGGATTTAGGGATTTAACTAATGAATGGAAGAGGGAACATTGCGCAGAAAATTTTGACCAAATTGATACAAGAGCATATTTAGTACATCCTTGGATGAAGTATCCAAAATTTGGGCATACACAGGCTACGGATTACGCATCTAAATTTATTCGTTACGGAATGATAACTAGGCAAGAAGGAATTGAACTTGTTAAACGTGATGCAAATTTAGACCAAAAAGCATTAAAAGACTTTTTAGATTTTACAGGTTATACAGGAACAGAGTTTTGGAACATAGTGGAGAAGTTCTGGAATAAGGACTTATTTGATAAAGTGAACAATGAATGGAGACTAAAAAATCCTATCTGGAAAGAGTAAATAAAAAAGATTGTTTTGTTATAGCAGAGGCGGGAGTAAATCATAATGGTAGTCTAAGGATAGCAAAACAATTAGTAGATAGCGCAGTAGAATGCGGTGTGGATGCTATTAAGTTCCAAACATATAATACTGATAGATTAGTACATAACAGTGATAAAGCACAATATTACATGCTTAGAGATTTAGAATTACAACATAATGAATTTAGGCAACTAAAAAAATATTGTGATGATAAAAATATATTGTTTTTATCTACACCACATACAGACGCATCTGTTGATTTTCTAAATAAAATTGTTCCTATATTTAAGATTGGTTCGGGGGATTTAAATAATTTTCCGATGCTGGAACAGATAGCTAAAAAAGAAAAACCTATAATATTAAGTACAGGAATGGCAACAATGAATGAGATAGAAGAAGCCGTTGATACTATAAGAAGATATAATAATGATTTAGTTTTATTACATTGTGTTACTATGTATCCATGCCCAAGGCAATATACAAATTTGCGTATGATGAAAGTATTACATGATAAATTTGATTGCCCTGTAGGATTTTCCTCTCATAGTACAAATATTGATATTCCACTTACAGCAGTACTATTAGGAGCATCTGTAATAGAAGTACATTTTACACTTAATAAAAAAATGAAAGGACCAGACCATAAAGCGTCATTAAATCCTAAAGAACTAAAAGAATTAGTAACTCGTATAAAGATAGAAGATTTTCCTTTATTAGATTATGCTATTATGGGTAGTAATATAAAACGATTAACAGAAGAAGAAGAAAGATTATCAAAAATTGTACGTAAAAGTATTTATAGTTTTGTTAATATTCCAGAGAATACTAAAATAACAAACAAGATGTTGATAATAAAACGCCCGGGAATTGGGATTCCACCAAAAGGTATATATACTATTATAGGAAAAACAACAAAACATTTTATTAGAAAGAATACGTTAATAAAAATGAGTGATGTAAAATGAAACTTAAATTTTTTATTGCAAGTTTTAATCGAGCTAGTGATGGTGCTATTAGTCTTCTATCCAAAAAATTAAAAGATAAAGATATGCTTGTTCAACACTATAAAGATTCAGATTATATTTTAGCTGTTGGTGATAGGAAAGAAACTTTTGAGTTTGTACTAGAACGATTTAGAGAGAATAGGAAAATAATACATTTGTGGGCGGGTGAGATATCACAAGGCACACACGATGAAGTTTACAGACATTCTATTACAATGATGAGTATGATGCAGTTGTGTACAAATCATACGGCAAAAGAACGAGTACTTGCCTTATGTAAGGCAATAGATAAAAAACCTAATGCTTATGTTGTTGGGAATGTAATGTTAGATAATTTAGAGATTGATACAACTATGGTTCCTAACGAACCGTATGATGTTATTTTATATAATCCACCAACCGAGCTTAATAGAAATGATATTATTAATGAAATTAATATTGTTCGTAAAATGATTTTTAGAAGATATTTTTGGATAGAACCGAACGGTGATTTTGGTAGTGAATTAGTTAAACCATTTGTTACAGATAAAACTATTGAGCATAAAAAGTTTTTAGGATTACTAAAAAATTGTGAACGTTTTATTACCAACTCGTCCAGTATGTTTTATGAAGCACCATTCTTAATGAAGGATACAAAAAATATAATATCTATAGGAATGAGGAATATTAATAGGGAGAGTAAATATACTAATATGACACTTAAAGATGCGTCAGATAATATATTGAATATTTTCAAGAGGTTGAAAAATGGATAGATTTAAAGAGTGGAAGAAACCAATAATAGAAGAAGGAAAACTTACCAAATGGAATTGGATGGTACAAGGTGTTAAAGGATTAATACTTGGAAAGAAAACGGACATCGGTGCCTTTACGTATATTAATTCTTCATATGGTGTGGAGTTAGCGGATAATGTGCAAATTGGTAGTCATTGTTCAATATATAGTATAAGCACAATAGATGGAAAAACAGGAAAAGTTACAATAGGTGAGAATAGTTGTATTGGAGCACATAGTGTTATTATGCCTGGTGTTACAATAGGAGAAAATTGTATTGTTGGGGCATTAAGTTTCGTTAATAAAAGTATTCCGGATAATTGTTTGGCTTTTGGAACGCCTTGTAGAGTACAATGGAGAACAGATAATATAAAGGTAAATAACGAAGAATATGAATACAATAAATCTATAGATAGATTGTGTAGTAAATGTAATAAATATGCGGATGTAGTAATACCAAATAAAATAAAATTGTGTTCAAAATGTTATAGAGAATTAGAGGCACTAAAATGAAAATTCCTTTATTTAAAATAAGTACTGATAAGAAAGATATTACAGCTATAAATAAAGTTATTAGAAGAGGAACACAATGGGCTATTGGTCCTGAGATAGAACAGTTTGAAAAAGAATTGGCTATATACAATGAAAGACAGTATGCCTTATGTTTTAATTCTGGAACATCAGCGTTACATACATTATTGTTGGCTTATGATATTAAAGATAAAGAAGTTATAGTACCATCCTTTACTTTTATAGCAACTGTTAATGCTATTGTATTAGCTGGTGGTATACCTGTATTTGCTGAGGTTGAAAAAGAAACTTATGCTTTAGATGTAGAAGATGTTAAGAGAAGAATAACAAAAAATACAAAAATTATATTACCAATACATTATGGTGGAATGCCAGCAAGAGATATTATAAGATTAAGACTATTAGCAGAACGAAATCATTTAATATTAATAGAAGATAATGCAGAAGCAATGGGAGCAAGAATAGCAGATATTAGAACAGGATGTTTTGGTAGTAGTGCAATTTTAAGTTTTTGCCAAAATAAAATTATTAGTACAGGCGAGGGTGGAGCAATAATAACAGATGATGAAAGTATTTATAAAAAATGTAAACTAATACGCTCTCATGGAAGAGTTGACTTAGCACAAAGCTATTTTGATTCTATAGAGGATAATGACTATACTGAGGTAGGATATAATTATCGTATGCCTACAATGTGTGCGGCATTAGGATTATCACAACTTAAAAAAATTAGTACATTAGTAACATTAAGACGAGTAAGTGCAAAAATGTTTAATGAGAGACTTAAAGATATTAAAGAATTAATACTACCGCAAGAACCCGATGGATATTTTTCTGTTTATCAAATGTATACTATTAGAGTAAAAAACCCTAAAATGAGACTAGCGCTACAAACATTTTTATTACAGAATGGTATAATGAGTAAGGTATATTTTAATCCTGTACATACAAAAACATTTTATAGTAAAAATAAAAAATATTATTTACCTGTTACAGAAGAATTATCACGTTGTGTATTAACATTACCATTTTATCCTAATATAACCAAAAAAGAAATAGATTATATATGTAAAAAAATTAAGGAGTTTTTTAGAAGATGATATTATCCATAATAATATTTTTTGTAATGACATACGGATTAGGTTGGGCAGTGACAGCCATAGTAAAAGAATCTAAAAATTTTTTAGAAAGAACTATAATAAGGATAGGAATAGGTATTGGTGTATTTATTATTTTGGGTATTGTTCTTAATATTTTTGCTATTCCTTTGGATTGGAGAATATTTTTTTGTTTAGGTATGTTATTTCCATTTGTATACTGTCTTGACAAAATATCCAGTAAAAATTTTACTATACCAAAAATAGGATTTACAAAAGAAAATCTTAATATTCTTATTGTTTTAGTAATGTTTCTAATTACATCATATATGTATATTGACGGTTCATTTAATTATAATTATTTAGAAGATGATGACCCGTGGGTTCATGCTGAAGGAGCAAAATATGTTAGTATAGAAAAAACATTATCATCTAATAATTATACATTCCAATATATGAACCCATACCCACCAGGATATGGTATGTTGATGGGTGTACTACATCAAACTAATGATTCTATCAGTTGGACGCTAAAGTTTTTTAATGGATTAATAATATCATTAGGATTAGTATTTTTCTATTTCTTTGCTAAATTATTTATTGGAGATAAAAATAGAGCTTTATTTGCAACATTTGTATTAGTTTGTATTCCAAGTTTCTTTACACATTTTATTTGGGCACAAACATTAGCTGTAATGTTATTCTTTCCTGCTATGTATTGTTTAGAGATGATTAAGTTTGATAAAAAATGGATTTATCCTGCAATGTTTGTCATTGCTGCAATTATACTTGTTGCTCCTACTAAGGCTATTAAGATAGGAATAATGTTTGGAATATATTGGGTAGTAAAATCAATAATAGAAAAAAAATGGAATTTAGAGATATTAGGAGCATTAACAAGTGGATTATGTTTATCATTAATATGGTGGTTTGATAAATGGAAACCAATGTTTTTTTCTAATAGTGATGCATCAAACACAACACTAACATTATGGCAAAAGATACAATCAGCGTTTCCTTATGATAGTGGAACAGCGACACAAGCGTACACATTTAATGATTTTTTTATTGTACAACCATTTGGCGGAATTAATGTACATATAGGTTGGGGTATAGTTGTTAGTATATTATTAGTATTAGGATTAATTTGTCTTATAATCAAATACAAAGAAACTTTTGCTAAAGATAATGTTTGGATACCAATAACATTAGGGTGGTTTATATTTACGTTTTTAGGAGTTAATAGTATGACATTTAATCTTCCAATAGGATTTTATGCTTTTAGATTTTGGCTATTGTTAGCTATTCCTGTTGCACTATTATCAGTATTAGGATTAAGATATATTATTATGTTCTTCTCTAAACTTGTGCCAACATTATTAATTATAGTTATTGTTTGTTTTGGTGTATTAGCGACATCGGGTTATCAAAAATATAATCAGAATCATAATACACAATGGCCTCCTGGTGTAAATTGGGGTTCGCAAGAAGAAGTACAAGGATATATTTGGATGAAAGAAAATTTACTACCAAATACAAAAGTTTTTGGATTATGTTCAAACGAAAGTTCTGGTCATATTATTGGTATGGATATGTTAGATGAACCTTGGAATTATAGTATTATAAAATTCAAACAAAACATATTAAATCAAACGGCTGATAAAGTAAACAGATTTATGAAAACGGATGGATATAATTATATGATAGTTGACTCAAGATGTATTGTATATTACGATATTAACCAAACAAATCAATTTGTAAATAATATGTTGTCTTCAACACGTTTTATTACTGCCCATCAAACACAAGGAATGATATTGTTAAAGGTGATTTAGATTGGCACATAATTATAAAAAGATAACAAATCAATTAGGAATATCTTATTTATTTAATATGTTTACATTTATTTTTATACCATTACTAACACTTTTTTTAACAAGAACACTAACAGTTAAAGAATTTGGTACTTATTCTGTTTTAGCATCAACAATATCTATATTATGTGTAACCTTATCAATGGGTATTCCACAATATATATTAACTAAAATGCATACTCTTAAAGATAATGATATGGTTGAAACATTATTTTCAATATTATTTTTCCAATTAATTTGTATTATTTGTTTATTTAGTATTTTATTATTACCTTTTATACAAAATATAATTTTATCGTTTTTAAAATTAACAGATTATAAATTTGAATTTTCAGTAACACTTATAATTATATTAATTGGTACAATATTTAATCTTATTATATCTTATATATCATCTAAACGAGAGATAAATTTTGTATCGTTTGTAAGTTTTTTCTATACTTGTTTTTGGATTATATTATTACTAGCTTATTATTTATTTTTTAGACATTATAATTTAAGTATTCTATTCACAATATGGGTTATAGGTGTATTTATAGCTTTTATAATAATTCTAATACATATTAGAAAAGATATAAAATTATTTTTTACAAAGATTAAAGAAGTTGGTTATGGTTCACTTCAAAAGGTTTTTGTTTTTAGTCTACCATTATTACCATTTGTAATAAGTTATTGGATACTAACAATTAATGACAGATATTTAATAAATTATTTTAAAGGCAGTGAATATGTTGGAATATATTCATTAATGTTTTCACTAACAATATTTATATTTAGTTTTCCTTCTATAATAACAGGTGTAATATATCCATATATGGCAAAAGCTTATACAGAAAAAAAGAATCATTTAATTTTTTTTAATGCTCAATTAAAATATAATTTAATAATGATAATTCCAGCAATGGTTGGTTTATTTATTTTAAGGAGACAAATAATAACAATGATATCCGGCGATTCGTATCTTGTGGGCGTTACAACATTAATTATTTTATTACCAATGCCTTTATTTGCTGCTTTATGTAATATATATAAATTAAATTTACTATTAAGAGATAAAACAAAGTTAATAGCAATAATTTATGGTAGTGGAACAATAATAAATATAATATTAAATCTATGTCTAATTCCAAAATATGGAATAGAAGGTGCAGCGGTGTCTATAGTAATATCATATTTGTCTATGGTTTTATTATTTTATAAAACATCTGAGAACCAATTAGTTTGGGATTTTGAATATCTAAAAATTAAGAAGATAATAATAATTTCGTTATTAATGGGTTTATCAATATTTTTTATAGACCCTCATACATTTACAGCTAAAATAAGTACAATATTATTTGGGATTATTGTTTATGTGTGTTTATTATTGTTGTTTAAAATATTTACAGGTAATGAATATACATTAATTAAAAGTTTGATTCCGGAGTGGTTGAAATGAAAAAGGTATTATTATCTGGCGGGGCGGGTTTCATTGGTTTTCATGTAGCTAAAACATTATTAGAAAGAGGTGATAGTGTAGTAATAGTAGATAATTGCAATGATTACTATGATGTTAAATTAAAGATTGACAGATTAAAACAATTAGGAACTAATGACAGATTAAAAATATTTTACTATGATATTAGTGATTATAGTGAATTAGAAAGTTTGTTTCAACAATTTAAGTTTGATAAAATATGTCACTTAGCAGCACAAGCGGGTGTACGTTATTCTTTAGAGAATCCTTTTATATATGAATCTAGTAATAATTTAGGTACACTTAATTTATTAGAATTAGCAAGAAAATATAATGTTAAAGACTTTGTATTTGCTTCTTCTTCGTCTGTATATGGTAGTAATAAAAAAATACCATTTAAAGAAACAGATAATGTTGATAATCCTGTCTCTCTTTATGCTGCAACTAAAAAGGCAAATGAGCTTTATGCCTATACCTATTATAAGTTATATGGATTAAATTGTACGGGATTAAGATTTTTTACTGTTTACGGCCCTTGGGGGCGTCCAGATATGGCTTTGTTTAAGTTTGTAAAAAATATTACTGAAGATAAATCTATTGATGTATATAATAGTGGCAAGATGAAAAGAGATTTTACTTATATAACAGATATTGTAGACGGTATACTTTCGGCAATAGATAAACCATTTGGGTATGAGATAATAAATTTAGGAAATAATAATCCAATAGAGCTTGGAAAATTTATTGAAATTATTGAAGTTGTTTTACAAAAGAAAGCAAAAATAAATTATCTTCCATTACAAAAAGGTGATGTATTAATAACATACGCAGATATTACTAAAGCAAAGAAATTACTTGGTTATATGCCAAAAGTTGAGATTGAAGAAGGAATCAAAGAATTTGTGTTGTGGTATAAAAACTATCTAAAAACACCATAACATTTATATAATCCTGACAAAAACTTACTATATTCATACATAAAAGGTATATATCAAAAAATCTACGGGGGAATTAAAAATGGAAGTTAAGAAGAACATAAAAAAGATAGTTTCTGTTTGTGTCGGTACTGTTATGGTTGGTGCTTCAATTGTTGGGGCAATGGCAGCTAATCTTTCAGATTATCCTTCACCGTTTGTTAAAGATGGTAAATTTAATGGTTTAATTGTTGTAGGAGACCAAGCTAAGGCAGAGGATGTTATTGGTGCTACAGATATTGCAATGAGTCTACAATATAGTATGGCTACAAAAAAATCAATTTCTACAGGCGGGGCGACATCTGTAGTTGTATCAGGTGACGCAATAAAGATTGCAGAAAGTACTAATAAGTTAGAGTTTGGTGAAGCATTAAACTCAATAAGAACATCAGTCACAGCAAGTGATTTGACAGCACTAAAAGGCGGAAGTATTACTAATGAGAAAGGAACATATAGTTATACTGAAACAATTGATTTGCCAACAGCACAAGTTGAGTATGGTGTTGATTCCGAAGATGACACAGATACTGTTAAAGATTATTTAGTGTTTGATGATGTAAGCCCGGCATATACTTACAAGATGACTTTTTCACCAGCATTAAAAAGTGATATTACAACCAGTACAGGAATTCTAAATGATTTGGATAATAAAGATGTATCAATACTTGGAAAAAAGTATACACTATTAAGTCCAAAATATGAAGGAGTAGATAATATTAAACTTACTCTGATGGGTGGAGCAACAAAGGATATAATGGAAGAAGGAGCAACAAAAACTTTTACCATCAATGGAAAAGACTTTGAAGTAACAGTAGACTGGATAGGAACATCTAGTTCAACAGATAAAGCAAAGTTTACAATAAACGGTGAAACAACAGATTCACTAGCATCTGGAGAAACATATAAACTAGCAGATGGAACACAAATAGGTGTTCTTGATGTATTACAGAACGAAGCTGGAGAATCTGCAGGTGGAGACAAAGTAGAGTTTAATATTGGTGCAGATAAGATTGAGATTTCTGATTCCGATACAATATTAAATATATATACAAGTGATTGTGAAGTTGTAATTGGTTCTGAAACAATGTCTAATGTAGCATGTAATATTGTGGCAGCAACTACTACAAGTGAAGTACAGATAAGTGAATTGGATATACAATATACCCCTTCACAAATTTTGTATGTTGGAAAAGATAAAGGTACAAGTGTTGTTGCAGATGTTGCAGAAGAAGAGACAGGAAATTTCTTTACCAATGCATTTGATATTGAATACAAAGGATTGGAAATACCAAAGACAGAAGTAATAAAATTAAGTCCTTCAGGAAATGATAACTACAAAATTGATTTTACAAATAAAGCAGGTGTAAAATATAGTACAGAGATATTTACTATAAACAGTGGTGTAGTTAGTCTTGGTAAAGATACAAAAAATTTAGTAATTGATGAAGCTACATCAATAAATGATGAAGATTATTTTATTGTTAGTAAAAATAAGTACTCAAGAATACTACAATATAAGGATATCAACACAGCAGACAAGATAGTAAAAATCAAAGATGTTGGTAGTGGAGTAATAAACGAAGTGACATATAATCCAACAACTTTGAATGGAAATCTTGTATTGGACGGAAATACGTACCAAGTAACACTTGATGTTGATTCTTCGGCAGCAAAATTAACAGTTGATTTAAATGCAGACGGAGACCAAGATTCACCAATGGATGATAATGGGGCACAAATGTGGACACAATATGGCGCAGCAATTGCATTAACTAATGATATAATAGCAATAACAAGTGAAGATAAAGAAAATAATGCACCAGATGTTATTGCACAAGAATTGTTTAAAAATGTTGATAAGATTGATTTAACATCTGGTGTTACTGGAGCAACATTATTGGCATCAACTGAAGATAGTGATAAATATGTTGGATATACAACATATGGAATGAATGTTGAACAAAATAGGCAATCTTCAGCATCAGACCAAGATACACTAACAGTAACATATCCAGACAGTCAAGTGTTTGCAGGAGTTTACGTAACAAGTGGACTAACAACTTCAACAACATCTGGTAATACTGGTGAGATAACAACTCAAGAGATAGTAAAGATTGATGTGGGAGCCTCAGTACTTGCTAGTGAAATTGCAGGAAAGGAGACAACACAAAATTTAATTTTGGTTGGTGGACCATGCGCAAATGCAGCATCAGCAGTAATAATGGGAAACCCAAGTAACTGTGTTGAAGGATTTACAGCAGGTCAAGCAACTATTAAGTTGTATGAAAACAACGGTAAGGTAGCAATGTTGGTTGCAGGAGCAACTGCGTTGGATACAAGAGGAGCATCTAAGTATGTTGCACAGTATGATACAAATAAAGCATTGTTTAGTAAAGCAACAAAAGAAATAACTTTGACTGTAGCAAGCCTTAACTCCATAACAGGAGTTATACCAGCAGCAGTAATAGCAAATACTACAAATACAACAACTGTTTAATTGTGTTTAGTCTTCCAATATAAACACAGGGCTTTGTGGCTTGTGCACTCTCAATACAAACCACATTTATTTTTTTCTTATTTTTTATTTATCATTTCAGCAATTAATCCTAGAAATCCTATTTGTATTGCAGCTATTGTTAATGTTACAGCTATAGAACCAACCTGTCCATTTCTACTAAAATCGATATATCCTTTAGTTAATCCTACAATAAACATTAGTAATGAGCATGGTACAAAAACTTTTAGTGGTCTAAAATAAAGTGTTAATCTTAAAAGTAAACTTGTAAATCTTATAAAATCTTTAATAGGACTAATAGAACTTTTACCACTTCTTTTAGCATAGTCTATGGGGACGTATTTTACAGTATAACCATTTGTTAAACAAGCCATAGTGATTGTACTTGTAAAAGAAAATCTTTCCGGAAATAGATTCCAAAAACGTAAAGCTATATCTTTATTAAATATTCTTAATCCTGAGTTTAAATCAGGAATTTTACTATTGGCAAGATAACTTGCAAAATTGTTTAAAAACCATTTAGCGGGTCGTCTTAAAAAAGGAATATGAACATTTGTTCCTGTTCTTGAACCCACAACCATATCATATGTATTAATATGTTCTAGTAACGAAGGTATGGACTCGACAGGATATGTGGAATCAGCATCTATAATTAATATTTTATCTCCTATTGATTCTTTAATACCTTTTTTAATTGATGCCCCATAACCACAGTTTGTTATACTATTAATTCCCGTAATATTATTTATTGTTTTTAGTTTTTCTTTTGTGCTATCTTTGGAACAATCATTGACTGCTATTATCTCAAAAGGATATTTTGTTTTATTCATTACTACTTTTATTTTTTCTATAGTTTCTATTACAGCATCTTGTTCATTGTAAATTGGAAGAACAATTGATATAATTTGGTTTGGCATATAGGTATATAATCATAAAGTATATATATAAGTTTTGGTTTAGTAAATACAATATGGCAAATATATTTAAAAACAAAATTATTCTAGTAACAGGAGGAGTTGGGAGTATTGGTTCTGAGATTGTGAATCAGTTACTTAAATATAATCCTAAACAAATAAGAGTATTTGATAATAGGGAAACGGAGTTATTTCACTTACAACAATCATTATTACAATATGATAATCTTCGTGTATTAGTTGGTGATATTAAAGATAAAGAAAGACTGAATACAGCTATGGAGAATGTTAATATTGTTTTTCATTGTGCAGCTTTAAAACACGTTCCATTATGTGAGTATAATCCTTTTGAAGCAGTAAAAACAAATGTTTATGGAACCCAAAATGTTATTGAAACTGCGTTGGCAAATAACGTTGATAGGGTTGTTAATATTAGCACAGATAAGGTTACTAATACTATTAACACAATGGGTTCAACAAAATTATTGGCTGAAAGATTAGTTGCGGCAGCACAATATTATAAGGGTGATAAAAAAACTTTATTCTCATCAGTACGTTTTGGTAATGTAATTGGTAGTAGAGGCGCGGTAATAGATTTATTTAAGAGACAAATTGAACGAGGAGAATCTGTTACTATAACACATCCGGAAATGACAAGATTTATTATGACTATACCACAAGCTGTTGGGCATGTATTAAAAACAGCTGAGATGATGCAAGGTGGAGAAATATTTATATTAAAAATGCCATCATTTATATTAGGTGATTTAGTAGATATAATAATTGAAGAATATTCTAAAAAGTATATAGGTATTAAAACAGTTAAGACAATAGGTTTACGTGTTGGGGAGAAAATGTATGAGGAGTTAATGACCAAAGAAGAGGCTACTAATGCTTTAGAGACACCAACACTTTTTATTGTTCTTTCCGAGATAAATATTCCACATTTAGAAAAAATTAAACACATATATAAAAATTCTAAAAAAAACACAACAACAGAATATTCGTCGAATGATAATACAATATCAAAAGAACAATTAAGAGCATTTTTACTAGAAAAAAAATTACTATGAGGATTGCAATACTAACACCAACGTTTTCTCAATTTAGCGGTATAGACCGCGTTGTAGAACAAGAAGCAAATGATTTTATGGAACAAGGTAATGATGTTACTATTTTTTGTTTTAAAGCAGAGATGAAAACTAATGCTAAAGTTATTGAAATTGGTATGCCAAAGAATCAAACATTAGAAAGAATATATAGATTATTTTTCTTTGTTGATTTATTAAAAATAAAAATGATAGTAGACCAATTACAATATTTTGATAAAGTTATATGCCATCAATATCCTATGACAATATTAGGAAAAGTGGCTAAAGATAAATATTCTAATA
>Ga0315294_10005616_pt1 | contig 13758 bp, 10 predicted proteins | sample YL17G13_40_MG_FD_203626 | JGI IMG/M metagenome (GOLD analysis project Ga0315294, IMG submission 203626) | Sediment microbial communities from Yellowstone Lake, YNP, Wyoming, USA - YL17G13_40 | ecosystem: Environmental > Aquatic > Freshwater > Lake > Sediment | place: USA: Wyoming | collected... | reverse complement strand
AGGGACGGACCCGTACCTTTACCTCATTGGCTATCCGACGGACAGCGTGAACGGCACATGGGGCAACAGCACGCTCAGGGGGAATTACACCTTTGTCGTTTACGCACAGGATAACATCGGACTCAACAGCACGGCGAACGGCAGCTTCTATGCATATGCGGTCCTCGCGATAGACTCACGCGCGACAAGGACGAGCGCCGAGTATTATCAGGGCGAGAGCGGCACAGTGACCTACAAGGTCAGGGACGCCGCCGGCTTCATGATAGGCGGCGTGAATGTGAGCATTGGCATAAAGGATTCCACCGGCCGCACAGTGAACGTCAAAGACGGCGATTTCATTACCAACAGCCAGGGAGAGCCTGCTGCATACCCGAACTTCGAGCTATTCTCCGATTCCCCTGTGGGCAACTATACTGTGACGGCATCATCGTGGTACAACGACACGCCGATAGGCAAGATCATCACGAACACAACGGCCTCCAATTTCACCGTGATCGAGAGAATCCCTGGGATGCTCCTGCTCGACCTTGCGGCGCCCGCCCAGACGGGTACAAGCGACGGCCTCGATGTCGTTGCCATGCTCACGGACGGCGTTTCTAACATAGACCCGACCTCCATATCAGTCTCCCTGTTCGACCCCCTCGACAATGCGATACTCGACAGCCAGCCGATGACGAGGCTTTCGACCGGCAGATACGCCAGATGGTACAACACGTCCTCCTCATCGAACCAGGGCAACTGGAAGTGGGTCGTCACCGCGGTTAAGGGAAGCAGTGCTGTGACGAAGGACGTCTTCACGCGCCTTGTGGGCGGCCCCTTCGACGTAAGGAACATAACGATAATCGACAACACCGTCACGGACCTGTCGATATCGGTCATCATCGAGAACACGGGCGGGCTAACCCAGGACGCTTTCGTCCACTGGAACCTCACAAGGGCGGACACCGGCGAGCTTCTGAACGAAGGCCTGGAAACGGTCAGGATCGATGGCAATTCGGAATACACTTACACGGCCGGCCCTGCCGACATAAGCTACATCGGTCAGGTAAGGATCACGTTCATAGTGACCTACTCCGGCACGGAAAAAGCCGGGGCTTATTCTGTTTTCAGCACGGAAGAGTCGGTCACGCCGCCCAAGCCGCCAGGCCCTCCTTCCGGAGGTGGCGCAGGGCCTTCCCCAGGTCCAGGTCCTGCAGGGCCGGCGGGGCCTTCCCCGAATCCCGGGATGTCCATCATCAATTATCCGAAGGAGATCGCCACTGAGGTCGGCTGGACCCAGTACCCGTCCATCACCGTCAACAACACGGGAAACATGATACTTCACAACATAAAGCTTAGCATAAACGGGATACCAGCCACTTGGTACACTATCCAGCCGGTGCTGATGCCCATACTCAGGCCAGGGGAGACCACTACATTCGTGGTCAACCTCCTGGTCCCGTCAGGCACCGAGGCAAAGCAGTACTACGGCTTTTTCAACGCGACGGCTGACGAGACCTATGATGAGAAGATGACATCCGTGATAATCTTCGGCTCAAGGGAAGAGCTCGTCAAGTACCAGCTGAAGAGGCTGAGGGAGGAGTTCGAGAACTTCAAGGATGACGTGAACGCGACAGCAAAGGAGGGCAAGAAGGACCTGTCCAGGGTGAACGACATAATCGGCGAGATACAGCACCAGATAGACCTGACCGGAGGGTACCTCACTGCCAAGATGTTCGATGAGGCGCTGGACTCTGTGACTACCGGCTGGAGGCTCCTTGAGAGGGGAAAGGAGCTTCTGAGGGCGGCGCCCCCGATAAAGCCTGTCACCATAATCGAGATACCGGACTGGCTGATATTCGTGATGCTTGCGTTAGTCATTGTCGTGCTTGCGCTCATCCTCATGATAACCAAGTACAAGAAGAAGCTTAACAGGATGTTCAGGCGCGAGGTCCCCCAGGCGAGGGCGGCGGCCGAGATGACAGGGACCGGGCCTTCAGCCTTGGCCGAGGAGGAAAGGGTCATGGCAGGGAGGGCAACAGAAAGGGAAAAGATAAGGAAGGTGCTGAACCTCCTCGAGAAGGAATACAAGGAAGGGCTGATATCGGAGAAGGCCTACAGCGAGCTGAAGAAGCGTAACGAGTCCAAACTCAAGGAGTTCGAGAAGTAGGCTTTTTACTTGTTACACGTTCGTAATGTTACTTGGATTATTATATGTATGTACTATTTTCTCCAAAAAATTTTACCCCAAAATAACAAACACTACCGAGCCCATGGGAGGGTAGGAGAATGAAAATCCCATGAATGGGGTATTTGTTTTTTATATGTTTATACAATATATTAAAAAGAGGTACAAAATGGGAAGGCTGAAGACGAGGCTCACGGACTACAAGAACTTCTGGCTGATATGGCTCAGCTGCGCGGGGCAGGAGAAGGGCATATCACTCTTCAGCATTCAGACAACATGGGGCATACAGACGAACTACCTCTACCACAAGGAGGCGGGGCCCGGCAAGCCCATCTTCAAGCCCATGGAGGAGCAGGGCTTCATAGAGATAATAGGGAACAAGATAAGGCCGAAATTCGGATGGGTCCCCGAATATGTGTCGCAGCAGCTGCACCAGGAAAAGCCTGCAGGAGGCTTCTGGTCGCCGGAGCTAGTCCTGAGGGACAGGTGGCCGCAGGTGCAGCCTTTCATGGAGAGCCGCAGGGGCCAGTTCTTCGACCTGCAAAACCTGAGGCTGCTCTCAAGAAACGACAAGGACGTGCTGGGCATCTACGGGAAGTACATATTCCAGTACATTTTCCTCTATGTGCTCTTCTCGAACTTCATCGCATTTTCAAAGAGGTACCATGCGGAGGTCGTCACGAAGATGATATCGACGGCGCTCTCGTTCGGCTCCGGGGCCGACGTGCTGAGCTACATGTACCAGCTCCATTCGCAGCTCGGCGCTGCGCCAGACCTGCCGGTGCTGGCGCATAACGAGCAGGAGCTTGCGAAGATACTCTGCTCGCTGAAATGGTGACGGAAAAAGCTGACATTTATATTAACGAACAAAAAATATAACAGGTGGCGGTAGAATGGGAAGGATCATAGGCATATTGTCCGGGAAGGGTGGCGTGGGGAAAACAACGACTGTCGCGAATGTCGGGACCGCGCTGGCATCGCGCTTCAAGAAGAACGTCATCATTGTCGACTGCAACATAACCACGTCCCATCTCAGCCTTTACCTAGGCATGTATTATTCTCCCGTGACGCTCAATCAGGTCCTTACAGGCAGGGCGAAGATTCACGAGGCCATATATGACTACCACGTTCCTGGCCTGAGGGTGATTCCGGCATCGTTGTCGCTGAAGGACCTGCGCGGCGTTGACGTCACCAAGTTGTCGAAGGTCGTGAAGAAGCTCTCCGACGAGGCGGACATAGTGCTCCTTGACGCTGCGCCGGGCATGGGGCGCGAGGCCATGGCGACCATGAGGGCCAGCGAGGAAGTGCTTCTCATATCGACACCGTTCGTGCCTTCGACGATGGACATCATAAAATGCCACCAGGTCGCCCTGGAAGTGGGCGTCAAGCCCTTGGGCATAATGCTCAACATGGTCGGCAAGGAGCGCTACGAGCTCACCATCGATGAAGTCGAGCAGCTGGCCGAGCTGCCTGTCATAATATCCGTGCCCATGGACAAGAACGTCCTGAGGAGCCTTGCGCTTAAGACCCCTGTGGTTCTCTTTGACCCCACATCGCCGGCCAGCAGGCAGTTCTTCAGCCTGGCGGGCAAGCTGGTGGGCGAGGAGTATGCCCCTGAGACTTTCGCCGCGCGCTTCATGAGATTCTTCGGGCTTGGGAAATAGGCCGGAAGACGTCCGATGTTTTTCCTTGCTATCTAATTTATGTGGAAATTTTATTAACACCCTTGCCAAATTATATTCAGATGTCCATGATAGACATGCTGTTGTCAGTTTTTTTGCTAGCATCCGTCATTTTTCTGGTGTACGAATTGCGGAGATTCGGGTCCCTCCACTCGAAGAAGTACGAGTTGCCGACCGAGAAGATATGGGAAAAGTTCGTGGGAATCAGGCCGGAGGACTTGGCGGACTCAGACCTCACGCTAAAGGTCCGCCACCTTGAGAGCAGGATTAAAGAGCTTGACGACAAGCTCGAGGCCCAGAAGAAGCTCACCAAGAAACTGATTGAGGAGCTGGGAAAGTAGATGTTCGGGAAAAAGAAGGAAGAGAAGAAAGACGACGAGCTGAAGAAGGCCGATGAGGAGCAGAAGAAGCTCGAGGCGATTGCAGCAGCCGAGGCCAAGGAGCCGAAGGAAGCCAAAGACGAAAGCCTGGAGGGGCTGAAGAACATGGGAGACATGGGCTCACCCGGGGGCGGCGAACCGAAGGAGGAGGCACCCCGGGAAGAAATGGAACAAGAGGAAGAGAATATCGAAGAGACGCACAGAAAGGAACCGAAAAAAGATGCCCATCATCCGAAAAAAGCGGAAGCTGAAGAGAAAGATGAGGCCGGGCCTGAAGAGACGCACGAGAAGAAAAAGAAGGCGGACCCCGAGACGCTCAAGCTCAGGAAGCAGCTGGAGACGCAGAAGGACACCATAAAATCCCTTGAGAAGGAAAGGGGAGAGGCCATGAAGAAGAGCGACGAGCTCGCAGAGCTCATCGAGGACCTTTCCAGCGAGGTGAAGGAAGTCAAGTCCTCTTCCAAGAAGGAAGTTGCGCAGCCCGCCATCGACATCGAGCCCAGGCTGAGGGAGCTTCAGGAGAAGATGGGCTCCCAGATTGGCGAGCTGAAGTCTGCCATACAGTCCATGGCTACCAAGGGCGACGAGGACAAGGAGGGCGAGGAACAGGTCGCCGAGACCATGAAGAAGATGTTCGACAAGAGGCTGAAGGAGCTGACCGACAAGCTCGAAGATGTCAGGCCCCAACCCTCCGGGAAAGATGAGGGTGCACGCCCCGGGGAAGTCTCCGGAGGCCTGATGGCCATGGGCGGCGGCATAGAGTTTCAGAACGAGATAGACAAGCTGAAGAAGTCCATCAAGGACATTGCCACGCTCATGGACGCCTTCAAGGAGGAGGCAGAGAACAGGTTCCTTGCCATAGACAGGGAGCTTGAGACGGTCGAGAAGCTGCCGGACCTGGAGGACAAGATGGAGCAGTTCGAGAAGAAGCTCGGCCAGGAGAACGTGCAGAAGCTGAGAACGCTCATATCATCTGCCGACGACATCAAGCAGGAGTTCATACCGCGCACAGTCAAAAGGGCCGTTGAGGAGAACCTCGACCCGTTCTCCAAGAGGGTGAAGGGCATCGAGGATGCCCTCGAGAAGACCAACGCGAAGACCCAGGGCATCGCCGGCGAGATGGACACGGACAAGAAGGAGATCAAGACCCTTTGGAAGTTCGAGGACAGGATTTCCAAGCTGGAGGATGGCATAGCTGAAATCAAGAAGATCATTTCTGAAACCAGGGCGTCGATAAGGGATCTGGACAAGGCGCACCAGAAGGCGACGGAGGAGAAGATAAAGGAGCTCCTGCCAAAGATGCTCGAGGCCGAGGCCAGCAGCCTGAAGAAGGAGTTCGCCGGCAGGTTCGCCTTCATGGACGACAAGCTGGATTCCGCCGAGAACACGGTTTCAGAATCCCGCAAGGAGATAAGCGAACTAGCCGTGCTGAAGGGCGAGGTCGGCAAGATGGATGATGAGATGGTGAAGCTCAAGGAGATGGATGAGAAACTGCTCAACAGGATAAATGCGCTGAAGGCGGAGGATGCCGATCTGGAGGACAAGATAGAGACACTGAAGACGCCAAAGGAGATAATAACCGAGCTCGACAACAAGACCAAGGACATCCTTGAGATACGCGAGTTCTTCGTCAGGAGGGCCGACGGCCTTGAGGACATGATAAAGAAGCTGGACACAAGGGCCGTGCCGGTGGAGAAGATCAACGAGAAGGTCGACTCGCTCCTTAAGGAGATAGCAGGGCTGCGCGAGGCACACACAAAGCTCGAGCAGAAGACCGAGAGCGAGAAGAGGGAGCTGCATGTGCTCATAAGGCAGCACGCCGAGGAGAAGAAGCATCTTGAGGAGAAGCTGAATGAGCAGAGGGTGAGGATATCAACTCTGATAAAGGAGTTCAGGTGAATTGATGGCTGACGAGATAAGCGAAGTCGCGGTAGAGCTGAAGAGGCTGAGGGAGGAGGCCGAGCGCCAGAAGTCATTCGCGAAGGACCTCAAGAAGGAGAACGAGACCCTCCAGAGCAGGAACGAGTATATCGTCAACAAGCTGAAGGAGGCGTCCTATGTCTACGGGGAGGCCGGCAAGAGGCTGCTCTATTTCATCAACAACCAGGTGAACCCGGTCACCGAGAGGCTCAACCAGATGGATGCCGGCCAGAAGAAGATCATGGCAGAGGAGAAGTCCATAAGGGAGCTCATCGGGGCGCTGGACAAGGCGGTGAAGGACAGCGCGCAGAAGACCGAGTCAAGGGTCAATTCACTGGGGCAGACCATTTCCTCCTTCGACACGAAGAATTCCACAGCTATAAAGGCCTCGCTGAAGAAGATGCAGAGGTCGGACGAGGCCATTGACGCAAAGATTGCTGCAGCGGCCGCTGGCCTGGAGAACAGGCTCGAGTCGTTGAAGGTTTCCACTGACAGGAAGACATCGGCGAAGATGTCGGCATTCGAGAAAGTCCTTGAAGGGAAGATGAACATGCTGAAGGAGAGGAGCCTGCTCATCGGGAAGGACATAGAGGAGCTGAGGAAGCTGGAATCCGGCGTCAGCGGGCTTGAGGGCAGGGCACAGGAGACCATAGCGCACCTCACCCAGACCAAGCTGGACATAGGCAAGATGGAGCAGCAGCTCAAGGGTGCAGTGGCCGGCATAAAGGCCGACGTGAAGAAGGAGACGGATGCAATCTCCATTGATGTTGAGAAGAAGGTGCTCACATTCGCCTCGGAACTCAAAGCCGCCGACGAGAAGAACCTCGGCGCAATCAGGCTTGAGCTGAACAGGAACAGGGAAGACCAGGAGAAGGCCATTTCACTTTTCGAGACCAAGGTCATGTCCTATGAGAACGTCCTGAACCAGAAGATGCAGAAGGCCGAATCAGAGATAAAGAAGGAATCCCTTGCATTCGTTGGCAGCGCGGAGAAGAGGCTGAAGATGCTTGAGAAGAGCTTGGAGGCCAGCGGCAAGAGCAGCACGGATTTCGAGCGTGCCATAACGGCCAAGATGTCCTCTATGGAAACCAGGCAGGCCGCGCTCTCCGGCGAGGTCGAGAACCTCAAGGGCATGAAGGCGAAGCTTGCGGACCTCGTCAGGCAGGCGGAGCTCGCCCAGCAGAGGATTGACAAGAGGTCGGCGGCGCTCAATGAGAACATCGAGGTCTTCAGGGACAAGTTCGAGAAGAACAGGATAGTCATCGCAAACGAGCTGGAGAAGATAGACAAGAAGATCGACCAGAGGGTCAGGCTCGCCAGCTCGGAGCTCGAGAAGCAGAACGCCGGCGTGATGGCGAGGATGAGGGAGGAGTTCCTGTCCGACGTGAATTCGATTGGCTCCAAGTCTGACATGCTCTCAAAGGACATAGACGGCCTGAAGGCAATGGGGCAGGACATCAAAAGCCTCGAAGCCGGCATAAAGGAGAGGGAGGAAGCCGCGACTGCCATGAAGAACGAGGTGAAAAACCTCCGCGCCCTTGCCACGGTCGTAGGGACGCTGCAGAAGGAGGTCGCGGGCCTTGGCAGGAAGGTTGATGACATGGGGCACTCAGTCGAGAAGGTATCCACAGTCACGGCATCGAGCCTCGAGACGGAGGCACTCAGGATAAGCAAGGACATGGGGTCCACGGCGGCGAAGCTCAAGGCCGACATGAAGGACATGATTTCTGCTGAAAAGGAGAAGTTCGCAGGGCAGAGCGCCGACCTCAGCACCAGGTATGAGGGAGTGAGCCAGAAGGTCGAGGATGCCGCCGCGAGGCTGTCAGGGCTGGCCGGCGAAATCGGGAGCACGAAGGAATTCTCCGCAGCCAACAGGAGGCAGATAGGCGAGCTCGAGAAGAGGATGAAGAAACTGTCAGCCGAAATAGTCGGATGGAAGAAGGAATACAAGATGGAGCTCAACAAGCTGCTGAAAGAGATAGAGGGCTGAAATGGACACCTTCAATAAGATCAGAAGCGGGATAGGCGAGCTGAAGAAGGAAAAGGAAGATTTGAGGACCAGGTACCAATTTCTCTCAGGCGAGCTCGGAAGGATAGTCGAGACCAATACAAAAGAGATAAGGCTTTTGCACCAGCAGATTGCTGCCCAGGCCCAGGCGCTCGCAGCCGCGGACGCAAGGATACGGAAGATGGAAGAGGGCATGAAGGGCTCGGAAGCCAGGCTCTCGACGCAGATTTCTTCCCTGGGCAAGCAGTCCGGGGATTACAGGGAGGCGCTGACTGAGGTAGGCCAGAGGATACAGCGCGCCCAGAGCACGGCAGAGGGCGCTACGAAAGGCATCGCGCAGGACAGGGAGTACGAGAAGTCCATCACGAAGCATATTGATACCCTTCAGAAGAGGATAGGGGATCTGGAGTCCCTCAGGGAGAGGGTTGCTGAAGTCAGCAAGAACGCCGATGTCCTTTTCAAAGGGGTCGGCGACTTGGAAAAGCTGAGGAGCGAGGTCGCATCGGTCCAGGAGAAGACATCCGCGCTTGACGCAACGATCACAGGAAAGGCGGACCTGCTGGAGAGCAAGCTGTCCCCGGACATAACGGCGCTCAGGAACGGCCTTAAGTCGGGTTCCCAGAATGTCGTCAAGCTGCAGAGCGCAATGGAGAAGGTCGCGCTGGAGCTGCAGGCGATAAAGAAGGACATGGTCTCGGAGCGGGAGAGCATAGGGCGCGTCAGGGAAGGCACTACGGAGAACAGGAGAAGGCTGGAGCTTGTCGGCACGCTGCAGACGAAGATAAAGAACCTCGAGGATCTGAAATCGGAGCTCGTGAAGGGCGTAGAATCGCTGAAGAGCTTGACGAACACCATGGCTGCGCTCGAGCAGAGGACCAGGGATGTGGACGCAAGGCTGACCAGTGCGGACAAGGCGCTCGAGGCGAAGGTGCTCGAGAAGGGCGGCCTGCTGGAGAAGATGTTTTCCGAGAAGACAAGGGCAATGGAATCCCAGATGCAGGAAAGGCTGAAGTTCCTTGAGGCGAACCTCACGGAGAGGGGCAGGACCATGGAGACCAGGATTGTGGAAGGCGGCAAGCAGATGGAGATGAAGGTCTCGACGCAGCTTTCCGAGATGGAGAAGGGCATCACCGTTCATGTTTCAGGAATGCAGAAGATGAAGAAAGAGGTTCAGGCAGCGAAATCCGGGATGAGGTCTTTGGAGAACAGCTCGGCAACGCTTCAGGCTGGCATGGCGGAGATGAAAAAGTCGCTGGCTTTGAACTCCGCCGCCTTGACAAAGATGGACGCTGGCCTTGGAAGGAAGATGGCACTTGATTTGCAGTCGATGAAAAAAGATATGACGGCAACAAGTGAAAAACTGGCCACGCTAACCGGTGAAATAGCCGGCACAAAAACAAAGGTTCTGGTACTGGACAAGGCGCAGACAAGGCTGAGGGATGTTGAAAAGCTGCAGAAGTCCCTCGCAGCCGAGCTGAAGGAAGCCAGGGCGATGCAGAAGGACATCACGGAACTGGGCCATGCCATTGATTCACTCAGGACGGAACTGGGCAACAGGGAGGCGGTCCTCGAGACAAAGCTTGACAATGCGGCGACATCGATCAGGAAGGACACCGGTTTCAATTCCGCCTCCATATCCAGGATCGACTCCGAGGTCAAGAAGTCCTCCTTGGAGATGCAGTCCCTCAGGAAGGACCTTCAGGCCGGGCTAAGGGAGATTGCAAGGGCCCAGGGCGACGCTGCCCAGACCCACAAGAAGCTGGGGGAAATCGAGAAGCTCCAGATAAGGCTTACCGAAATCGAGAACTCCAAGGACGCCATGAGCGCTGCCATGGAGTCCCAGCTGGAGGACAAGATAAAGTTCCTTGACACGACGCTCAGGCAGAAGGCTGACAACATCGAGATTGCCCTCGAGGAGAAGACCAGGGGCGTGCTCTCAAAGCTTGATTCCACGATAGCCGCCGTCAAGAAGGAGATATCAGCCAACGCAAAGGCGACCGAGGCAGTTAAGGGAAGGCTCGACTCGCTCGCGAGGTTCGACGAGCGGCTGGGCAGCATGGAACAGGACAAGGAGGAGATAGCGAAGAGCCTCTCATCGCTCCATGGCCTGAGGGCGGCGCTCTCGGAGAGCAGCGAGAAGGTGAGGAATGTCGACAGGCAGCTGGCCGAGATGAAGTCCGGGCTCTCCAGGGACATGGCCGAGATAAGGGGGCAGATAGATGTGGCGAAGACAGAGAAGAGGGACAAGTTCGACTCCGCGGTAAAGGCCTTCCTGACATCAAGGGCCGACATCAGCAACGGCATGACAGCACTCAGCGTGAAGCTTTCCGAGATGGAGAAGAGGGTGGACGCGTTCAGCCGCATGGCCACCAGGATAGACCTCATTGAGAAGAAGATGGACAGGCTGACCGAGAAGAGCACGGAGATAAGAAGAGACGTGGACCATCTGGAGAGGAAGGGCGGCGGAGAGGAGAAGGTGCTTTTCGTGGACCTGGACAGGGAGAGCGAAGGCGTCTGACCTCCTGAATCTGGAATATTTTTAGAAAATCGAAAAACCAATGGATTTTATGGAAACATACACGCTGGTTGTGATGGGAATTGCGACGCTGTGCTTTGCCGCTGCAGGCGTTTATCTGCGCATGCTGCGCAAAAGGTCGGAGAATGCCGCACCCGAGCTTTTCCTGAATCCGTACACGAAGCATAAGCCGAAAAAGAAGAAGTGACAATCAGATTCGTTCCACGTCATCAGGCGCTGCCAAATTCATTCATCATTTCCCCCGCTGAAAGTTCATCTCTTCTTTCCCTGAATCGGTTTTGATTCAATGTATGCTGTCGCCCCCCTAGGGATATTTGATGTCTCCAATCCTTGCCTTTGCTTTTATACTCAATCCAGCCCCCTGGCCTGTGGTATTGGCCATAGATAATCCTTTCAAGACCAGTTAAATGGTCTACATCCACCCCCATTTCCTGAAGGAATCTTATGCCGGCCCCGTCTATGTCAGGATTTACATCAAAGGCACCGAATACAACCCTTCTAATCCCTGAATCCGCTATCAGCCTTGCGCAGCATGGTATGACGGGAATCATGGCATCATCGCCATCCGAGATATCAAAGCATGGCTCTATGGTAGAATAAAGCGTGGCTCCTTCCGCATGTTGGCCTGCTTTTTGGATTGCCACCCTTTCCGCATGAAAAACTGTTCTGTGCGCATAACCATCATTATAAGTATCACCAGCGAACTGTTGGCACCCATCGAAAATGTACGGGCCGTTGACGACCACTGCGCCCACGATGCGGCCAAAAATGGACGGATCCGTCATTGATGCAACAGTTACTGCCCTGCGCATAAAATATGCATCGCCCATATTCTATATTGCTGATAGAAAAACAATAAAAAGGGAACATTTCGCACAGGCAATGATATTGGAACGTCCAGGAAAGGGGCTCGAAAAGGAACAAATACTGACCGGACAACGCATCAATTTATTATACTCCCTTTTATTCTCAATTATTGGAGATTGTTTATATGAGGAAATTCACAAGGCTGTCCAAGAGTCCGCGCGTCTTCCATGAGGCACCGCCGGAAAGGCGGGGGGCGCCAAGAATCACGGTGATAGACTACGATGATAAGCACCTGCAAGAGAAGGAGGTGAAGAATCCCGAGAGCTGCTTCCGCTTCAAGCGCACTAAAACGGTCTCGTGGATAAACATCGACGGCATCCACGACCACGGGCTCATCGAGAAGATGGGAACGGGGATGGACCTACACCCAATAGTACTGGAGAACATCATGAACAGGGACCAGAGGCCCATGATAGAGGATTTCGGGGACCACATATTCGTCGTCCTCAAGATGCTCTATTTCGACGACAGGGAAAAGCTGATAAAGTTCGAGCACGTGAGCATCATCTTCGGGAAGACCTTCGTCATCACGTTCCAGGAAGGCGGAGGCGACGTCTTCGGTTCGGTGAGGGAAAGGATAAGGAACCCGAAGAGCAGGATAAGGAAGCATGGGACGGATTACCTTGCGTATGCGCTGATAGATGCCATAGTGGAGAACTACTTCATCATCTTGGAGAAGTTCGGCGAGATGGTCGAGGGCATAGAGGAGGAGCTGGTAAGCGACCCAAAGATGGGAACGCTGAGGGCCATACACGAGCTTAAGAGGGAGATGCTGTTCCTAAGGAAGTCCGCCTGGCCCCTCAGGGAAGTCATCGACAGGATGGAGAAGACGGAATCGAATCTGATAAGGAAGACCACCGGCATATACCTGAGGAGCGTGTACGACCACACCATACAGGTCATCGACACCGCGGAGATACTCAGGGAGACGCTTTCGGGGATGCTCGACATCTACCTTTCCAGCATCAGCAACAAGCTCAACGAGGTCATGAAGGTCCTGACGATAATCGCCACCATATTCATACCGCTCACATTCATAGCGGGCGTCTACGGCATGAACTTCAGGCACATGCCGGAGCTGGAGTGGGCCTTCGGATACCCGATGGCACTGTCGCTGATGCTCGGAGTCGGGATCCTTCTGCTCATTTATTTCAGAAGAAAGAAGTGGATGTAAGCAAGCCGGCAGTCCCAATGAACCGTGTCCTCAGAAAATGTCACTATCAGCCCCAGATAATCAGGCTGACCCTGGCTATCCTGCCGTTGTAGAGCGAATAGCGCTCCGCGGGAATCACCATCGCCGCCGCAGGGCTCAGCGGGGTTGTCGTATTTTGTATAACCGTTCCGTTGAGGTCGGCAACCTCGAAATAGAATTCATAGGGCCCCATGTTCAGGAGCGCCCTCGCCCGCTCGTAGTCCGTGTTGCTCATGCTTATGAAGTGGCTTACCTTTGTGACGTTGAGCACGTTCTCATCCTCCGCCAGGCCAATGACCTCGACCGTGGTCTCGTTCCATTCCGCCGGGATTCCGGGGGTCCTGATGAGAGAGTCCGAAAGCGCCAGCACCTTATACTGCAGCTCCTTCATCTCCTGCGTCTCCGCGGCATTGGCGCTTATGTAGTTCCACGCGAAAGCCACCGCCAGGACCGCGCTCATGAAAATCAGCAGGGACATCACGAAGTCGAGAGACCAAAGCTGAGCCTTCCTGCCCATTTTCACCCACCTGTTATCTTTTTTGTCGAGTACCCTTTTAGTTCCCCGATTTTCACGATCATGGGGCTTATCCCCGCATCCCTCAGCATCTTCGTGATCTCCTCTTCGCTCTGGTCATAGCCCAGCGCTATCACCTCTGGCTCCTCCTCCTTGACCACCTTCATCATGTCACTCTCGTCCCCAATCACAACCTTGTCGACAAACTTGAGGTTCCTGACCATCTTCGCCCTGATATCCGCAGGGAAGATGAGCTTCTTGTTGCTTTTTAGTGCAGTCCTGTCGGAGGCGACCACCACCACCAGCTCGTCGCCCAGCTTCTTCGCCTTCTCAAGGAAATGGACATGCCCCGGATGTATTATGTTGAACACGCCCCCGGCAAGGACCCTTACACTCCTCTTCCCTAGCATCCTGCTGCTGTCTTCGATAATTTTTCCATGGTCGAATGCGAGGTTTGGAGGAATCTTGCCGATATCGAAGAATGCCAAGTCA
>Ga0315294_10005614_pt1 | contig 13759 bp, 10 predicted proteins | sample YL17G13_40_MG_FD_203626 | JGI IMG/M metagenome (GOLD analysis project Ga0315294, IMG submission 203626) | Sediment microbial communities from Yellowstone Lake, YNP, Wyoming, USA - YL17G13_40 | ecosystem: Environmental > Aquatic > Freshwater > Lake > Sediment | place: USA: Wyoming | collected... | reverse complement strand
GAGGATTGGAGAAGTGTCTGGTGTAAGGAGGGTCTTGTTCCCACGAATAATCGCAGTGCGTCCAGGCTATCACCGCCTCGCGAAACGGGTCGGGCGAGCCCGGTTGAGGGAAATTGGGGGGAGGAGCGATATCCACCTTCGGCAGCACATCCGCGATGCCTTCGCCGGTCGTGAGCGTAAACCGGTCAAACTGACCGGGAGGCTGGTCGCTGAGAGCATTCCAGTGCGCACCGCATACGTAGTACGGCGTCACCGGTGGATACGGGTTGCCGTAAAAATCCATGAACCATACGCATACCGCCGTGTATTGATTCATGGGGCCAAACGCATTGACCCTTCCGACGTCCACGCTGGGCGCGAGATTCCGAGCAGGGGGGTAATTATTGTACGAGCTGGCGACGGTGTACCTTGTCTGCATAACCGGGGGCAGATCGGGATTCATCTCATTCCAGTCCGCCCTGATGGCCATAATGTTGGCCTGATGGAATACGCTCCATTTCGTCTCCATGTAGGCCAGCAGAAGATCGCCGTTGGCCATCAGTGCCAGATCCGGCTCAAGCTCATCACCCCAAGTGGGAATCCAGGATTGTGTCCCGGGCACGAGATAAGGCCCGAACTCCTCGATTGGGTCAAAGTCGATTCCAACAGGAGGAGGATGGACCGCGAAGCGGTAATGCATTCCATAGAGGTCCCAGTTTTCCGTATCGTCCGCTTTGGAGAGCTGCGACCAGACAACGTAGACCATCAATCGGCCTTCCTGTGGCTGTGGCGGGAACAATAACACCCTCCAATAGGCTACCTCGACCGTAGGGTGCCTGCAGAACGGATCGCCCTCGAGGCCGGTCAGCTCCGGGGGAGCGGAAAACACGCGTTCGAAGTCGGGTGCCGAGTTCATAGTGATGTCATCGAGCCTGAGGTGGATTTGCGAGCCGAGTCCGCCGGGATCGGCCTTAACCGTGGCGGTTACGAGTGGCGACGCGTCCAGCCCGGAGTCGAATGTAGCGATTGTGCCGGGAATAATGTTGGGTACGCCGGTGGGCAAGGGGGGAATCCAGACGGTCGATGCGCAGTCAAGATTCCAGCTTGATCCCCACTCGTACGTATCGCTGAAATCTTGCGCCTGACGGGTGATGAATTCGTTCGGGGCGGATGCCATTTCCTCATCGGGAGCTACAATCTGCCCCCCCCCCGAACATCCGAGGAAAACGAGACATACTGCGAGTGCGGGAAATACCACGCGGACTGCGAGTGCCGTTGCCTTAAACGCGTTTTGCATTGACAGTTCCTCCTATGGTCCTGCACAGGGTAACCCTGCTTATGATCTATGCTGTAAAACTAATTATATATGCAACCGTCGCAATCCGCAAGGGGGTCATGTTTCCTTTCCAACTCAACGAATTGCGTGCTAGAATGCCCCGTCGACAGACTGATGCCCGGATCCCTTGAGTTAACCGTTCTTTTCATCGCCATCGCCATGGGTGCGATCGGACAGATCGCCATGAAAGCCGGAATGAACCGCGTCCGTGCCAGAGCCTCAGGCGACCTCGGCCCCATCGTGAAAGCCCTCCCGAAGATGTTCACCGATCTGTACGTCCTCGCGGGCATTCTGATCTACATCCTGTCCACCGTCCTGTGGCTCTGGGTCCTTTCGAAGGTGCCGCTCTCCTTCGCGTACCCCTGCATCTCCGTGAGCTACATAATCATCATCATCGCCGGGAAATGGGTCTTCCGCGAGCGAATCGACGCGTGGAAGATTGCAGCCATTGCGCTCATCCTCGCCGGGGTTATCGCTCTCGGTTTCAGCGAGCCGGCAAGACAGATTCTTCCCCACCTGACCTCCGGAGGTGGATCATGAGCGTCCCGCCCGCAAGAACCGCCTCTCTCGGCATGGTGATTTTTATCATCCTGATGGTGACGCTCGCCGGGGTGGGGCAGCTTTTCATCAAGCACGGCGTCAACACTTTTCGGACCGCCGGCGCACCGATGAGAATGGGCGACAACTTACTGGTACCCGACGGGGCGATTGAGCGAATCGACGGTAGAGCAATCGTCGATGTCGTGGGGACCGGCGGCAGCGTCGAAGCTCGTGAGGTCGCTCTCGGCGGGACATATTTCGAGGGTACGGTGATATCAAGCGGCCTTGACGGAAGCGAGAAGATAATCGTCCGCGGGAAATTCCCTTCCGACCTGTTCGGCTTCGTCAGGCTTGTTTTCTACTGGCCCGTCCTTGTCGGTCTCATAATCTATTTCTTTTTCGGCGTCGCCTGGCTGAAAATCCTGGCCGACGTGCCTGTGAGCTTCGCGTTCCCCTTCCTCGCCATAAGCTACGTCGTCATAATCCTGGGCAGCGCGATTCTGCTGAACGAAGACATCAATCCCCTCAAGATTGTCGCGATCGCCCTGATCATCGCCGGAGTCATATGCCTCTCGCGGTCCGACACGACCGAACACTCCGGCGTCCCGGCCCCGGGAGACTGAAAGCCCCCGACTCAATCTGTTCTTACCGGTCTTTATCGTCCTTTAAAAAGCAGCCTCGGAACGCTCCTTATTAGCTCCTCTTTAACAATTTCCAACTAAACCAATGAGGCTATTCAATGGGGCGGGACGTAACTCGTGTGCCGGAGGAATCGTGTCCGAGACACCATCGCTATCATTGATTCTTGCGAGCGAGAATGCATCTCTCGCAGACGATCTTCGCGCTCAGGGCATCAAGGTCGTTCGGACGACGGATGGTTTCGAAGCCATCCGGCTTGCACTGGACTCCCTTCCCGATGCGGTCGTGCTTGACCAGGTCAGCACCGGTCTGCCCGTACCCACCGTCGCAATCTGGCTCAAGCTGAACCCGCATACCAGCGCCCTGCCTCTCGTCGGGCTGACCGGTCAGCCTTCGGGATGGCAGGAGGCGATGCTGGACGCCCAGGTGGCCCCGAGCGAGGCGGTGCAAAAGCTGGCTTCGATTGTTCACGATCTTGCGAGCGGGAAAGCAACAGACATCGACGGTCAATTGCCCGCCGACCTCAGGGCATTCGATCCCCTCGAGATTACCCTCGACCTGATCAAGATATACCGGCAGAGGCTGTGCCTGGCGAGCGCCATGATAGAACTGGCAAGCCTTCAGAACGACCTTGGCGATTTCGAGTACACGATCAAATCGATCCTCGAGGCCGCCGGACGTGCCCTCGGCAGCAAACTAATGGGGATCACTCTCGTCCGCGAGCAGACACATTACGCTCTCGTTCGGGAGACCGGCCTGACAATACGTCACCTCGAGGCACTCGAAAATCACTCTATCGACTGCCTCGCCCAGTATTTCGACAAACCCATCGAGATCGACAGACAGCTTGTCATCGGTCGACGGCGCCTCGCGGACTCCGCCGATGAAAAGGCCCCCGAATGCCGCTTCCTGCATCACCTCATCTTCTCTCGAGGCAAGGTCCTGGGATGCCTGGTTGGGCTGTGTTCGGACTCTGAAGCGGAGCAGGCATACCATGCGAGCCTCCTTCCGGACCTCACAGCACAGATCGCGTTGCTCCTCGTCAACGCCGACCTGATATCAACTCAGGAAGGTTATGTCGATGAGCTATCGTCTATTCTCAGGGCCGCAGTCGAGACATCCAGTATCAGCTCGATCTCGGAGAAGAGTTCCAGGACATTTCTTCTGCAGTTTCTCCTGATCGTCCTGGAGCTCTGCCGCACCGACCGTGGATGCGTGATCCTTCTCAACGACCAGACCGGCGAAATAGAGGAGACCGCCACCCTGGGTTGCGAGGCCAACGAAGTGCTCGCGTCCCAGCTCAGAAACAAGCAATGCCTTGCCAACGAGATAAATTCGCTTCCGGCAGGACAAGTCTACGTCGACACGGTCCAGCTCGGCAATTCCAGATGCACCCGGATCATCGCTCCTCTCGCGGCCGCAGAAAAGAACATCGGAGCGCTGGTCGTCTACGGCTACTCTCCCATCGTCAGCCCGCGCATCGTAGAGGCGATAAAGGCCCTGGCCAGTTTGGCGGCTTATCTTGCCTATAACCGATCCCTGCATCTCAAGATAATCGAGACCTCAATCATCGAGCACCAGCTCGAGACGGCTCGCGAGATCCAGATCGAGATGCTTCCGAGCAGGCAGCCCGAAATCCCGGGCTTCGACATTCACGGCGAGAGCAAGCCCGCAAGAGAGGTCGGCGGCGATTTCTTTGATTACCTGTATCATGACGACGAGCTCGGGATCACTATAGCCGACGTATGCGGGAAATCCATCCCGGCAAGTCTCCTCATGACAATGACCCGCGCCCTCTTCCTCGCCGCAAGCGAGACCGACTACGGTCCCGAGAAGGTTCTCAAAACTGTAAACTCTCTCCTCTGCAGAATCATCACGCAAGGGAAGTTCGTCACTGCGGCTCTGACCGTGGTGAAGCCCCACAGTCTCACATACTCGTCCGCCGGGCATCGTCCCCTGCTCATCCTGCGTGCTCTAACCGGCGAATTCGAAGAGATCAATCCCGAAGGGATAGCGCTCGGCATAGTGTCCGAAGCGGACTTCGAGAGCATCGAGTTCCACATGGAGCCGGGCGATGTCGCTCTTCTATACACGGACGGGCTGGACGAAGCCATGAGCCCCGACAGAGTGCTGTTCGGGTCACGAAAAGTCATGGATGTTCTGAGGGAGAATGCCTCAAGAAGCTCCCGTGCAATTGTCAATGCTCTCTTCGATTCCATCCAGCTGCACGCCTGCGGAACGGATCAATACGACGACACGACCATTGTTGTCATAAAACGAACAGACGAAAAGGACTCGAAAAATGCCAACAGCTAAGACGACCAGGAAAAGCACCAGGGCGAAGCCGAGAAAGCGAAAGGCCCCGGGCGTCCGCAAATCGACCCGCAAGGCGGTGAGCGCTACGCTGGACAGGCGCCTCGATCTCCCGGGCAACGCGGAGATCCCGCCCGTCACCTGCAGAACCGCCAGGGAAATCCCCCTGCCCACGGCATCGATAGGCGAGATCTCGTCCAACATCTCGGGCATCGACGACAAGTCGCTTGACCGGGAGCGGATGTCCGGTTCCGGCTCTGCCTTTGACGGGGTCTTCGACATCAACCGGAAAGTGCTCGCCAGAATCGCCCTGCTTGCCGCAGGCGAGATCGAGGGACTCGTTCCTCCACGGCGCGACCCCATTCACAGAATCGTGGATTCGATCAGCGGACGCACGGACGGGATACGCGTGGACATCGGTGCTACCGAGGCCGCAGTCGATATGCTTATACGGGTGCGATACGGAACGCACATCCCGGATGTCACCACCCGGCTTCGTGAGAAAGTCGCTCAGCGCATACAGGAGATGACCGGCCTGAAGGTTGTGGAGATTAACGTGCGCGTTCAGGACATAACTTTGCCCGGGCAATCCGACCCGCACAACTGACCTGCCCAGATCCCGTGACATCGCCCGATGATTTGACCGATGAACACCGCGAATAACAGCCGGCAAGGGCGCAACTGGTTCTTCCGATACGCACATCCGAAGAACAGCATGCTGTTCATCCTGATGACCGCCACATTCCTGGTGCTTCTCTACAGCAGCATTTTCTATTTGGCGCCCAGCAACCGGCTTCTGGAGGAGCAGAGCTTCAGCCTCGCACTCAACGGTCTTCTGGGGACCCTGTCCACCGCCTATCCGGCCGCCAAGTCGGCCATGGACGCGGGTCTGGACGATTCGTCCATCCTGTCTCTTTTGGGCAGGCCCTCTGAGGAAGACAGCATTTCGGGAGCCATCACGCCCTTCTTTGCCGGTGCCGACGATCTCGGAATCGGCGAGGGAAGCGGGCTCCCGGACGCTCTCGCGAGAAGGATCGAGCAGGCATTCCGCTCGGACGACTTCGCGACGCATGAACTGCCGTCCGTACATGGGTTCGCCAGCGTGTGCAGGGTCCAGGCGGGGGAGAAGGTGTGGCTCGCGGCAATGGTCGAGCTGCCGGGCTCCGGACGATACTTCGGGCTCGCCCGCGACATCACCCCCGTCATTGCCCGCACCAGAAAGGTCGAGATGAGTCTCGCCGGCTCACTCGCCTTTGCCAACCTCGTTTTCTTCGTCCTGCTCCTCTTTGTTCTGAGAGCCCTGACGAGCCCTCTCAGGGTCCTGACCAAAGCCGCCGAACGGTACGGTCGCGGTGACTTCGACTTCGAGGTCAAAGTCCAGAGCTCAATGACCGAGATCGGGGTCCTTGCCGACTCTTTTACCAGAATGGGTTCGGAGCTCAAAGAGCATCACGAGTCTCTCGAGGCATACTCGCGTATGCTCGAGGCGGCCAACCGCAAAGCCGCCAACGCCGTGGACAAACTGTCCCAGCGCCACCGCGAGCAGCATGCCATTATCGAGGCCTCTCTCCAGGCCAACAAGCTCGCTCTCCCCGAGGAGATCATCGAGCTCTTGCTCACCAACCTGCACAACAACCTGGACCTTGCCTTCACCACCTACTATCTGCCGACCAGGAACAACGGCTTCAAGGCCGAGCGCTTGGGGGACGCGCTCATAAGTCGGACGGGTATGGCGCCACCGCATATTGTCCAGGCCATCCTTAAGTGCTTCCAGACCATGGAACCTCTTCGGATCACAGCGAATCCGAATCCCGAGACCTCGGAAGGAGACGACGGACGGGCTTCCGAAATGGACGATCTGAAGGGTGAGCGACTGTACCTCCCTCTTCCCAACGGAATCAGCAAGGTGGGGGCGGTCGAGCTTATCGCGCATCCCAACTGCGAGTTCGATGAGGAAATCATTCAGTTCTGCCGCCACTTCGTCTCCCACATGGAGGTCATCCTGAGGAACAAGACCCTCTACCAGGAGACGGTCCGACGCACGCACGAGCTTGAGCGCATCAACCAGATATCCCGTGCGATCTCGGGCGAACTGGACATGGACCTGCTCCTCAGGGATGTGGTGGAGAACAGCCAGAAAACCATCCGCGCGGAATGCGTCTTTGTCGGCCTTCTCGAGGCCGGGCGCCTCCAGATCCGCCACGTCACTCCCGGTGTCGCCAGGATCGATCAGTGGATTATGGAGGTGGAGGGGGACCATTATCTCACGGAGCTGATCAGGCACGGGCGCTCGGTTCTGATAAACGACCTCCAGCAGAACGCGTCCGGCGTCCGCAACAGCTTCCTGCTTCTCAACAGCTTCCGGTCTTTCGTCGCATGCCCGATCAAGCGCAAGACGCTGGTTCTCGGAGTGATCTGCGGGTTCTCGCACAGGCCCGACGCGTTCTCGTCCAATGACACCTATTTCCTCGAACTCCTGGCGAGCCAGGTTGCCATCGCGCTCGACAACGCCCGCATGTTCGAGGAAATCCTCGCCCGCGACAGGCGAAGAGATCACCAGCTCATGATGGCGCAGAAGCTGCAGGAGAATCGCATCCCCAGGTATTTCAAGCAGGATATCGGCGCACTGACCTGCAGGCTGAGGCCGGCGGACGAACTGGCGGGAGATTTCTGTGACGTTTTCTCGCTGGGACGGCACTCCATGGCGATCGTGATCGGCGACGTGGCGAACAAGGGTGTCGCCGCAAGCCTCATGACCTTCAGTCTTCTCTCCATGTTCAGAAACGTTGCCAAGACCCTCAAACCTCCCTGCGAAATTATGGAAACCATCAACCGATCGCTCGTCGGACAGATCAAAGATGACGGATGGTTCGCGACAGCCTTCTATGGCAGGTTCAACACCAAGCAGCAAACCTTCACGTACTCCTCCGCCGGGCATGAGCAGCCCATCTGGTACCATGCGGAGACCGGTCTGGTTGAGCCGCTCGAGGCCGTCGGCTACCCCCTCGGACTTTTCAGGAACTTCCCCTACGAAACGCGAGAGATCGAGCTGCAGCAGGGCGACCGCATAATCCTCTACACCGACGGCGTCACCGACGCGACCAACGAGAACGGCAACAGGTTCGGGCACGCCGCCCTCCTCAAGCTTATAGCCGAGGGTCGAGATCTGTCCGGCGACGATCTCACAAAGGCGATCATCGACTCCGTCGAAGATTTCACCGGCGGCGTCCGCCAGAGGGACGATATCCTGGTCGCGGTCTTCGAGCTCCAGGACGACCCCTGGATCTACAAAGCGGTCCGATTCGCCGAGTCCGGCGACATAATCGCGGAAATCCTCGAGGCCCTGACTCCCTATGAACTCGACCGGCAGTCCGTGTACGCTATCAGGCTTGCAACCGACGAGGCTCTGGCGAACGCCTGGAAACACGGTGTCGGTCAGAGAAACGATGCTGTCTTCCACCTGAGCTACCTCATCTCCGATGAAGGTTTCAAACTCAGGGTGCGCGATCCCGGCACCGGCTTCGATCACGAGAGCCTCCCCGATCCTACCGTCGAGGAGAATCTTGTCAAGCCTCACGGCCGAGGCGTTTTCCTTATCAGGAAGATGATGGACGAAGTGGAGTTCAATGACGCCGGCAACGAGATCACCGTGTTCAAAGGCTTCGAGCTGGGCTCCGATCAAGAGAGGGACATCGATGACGTACTGCTTCTGGACGACGCATCGGGCCTGGAAAGGCAGAAGGACAGCCTGAGCAGAGCGAAGAAGTCCGGCGGAGGCAAGAGCGGCGACGGCTCCGAGACTGAGCACGAACGTGCCCCGAACCCGTCCTCCAGACCCGTCCGCTGACGCCCCCTTTGCGGCAGCCTGCACTCGGAATCCCGCCGGTCGTTCCGCCGCGTCAAGCTCCCTTCCCACCGCCTATTTTTGTTGTTACCTCCTCCCATCCCTGCTATAATCGCCTTTCACCTTCGGGAAAGGATGGAAACATGAACAGGTATCTGACCTACCAGGAAGGGGAGCTCCTCTTCGAGGATGTCGCCCTGAGCGAAATAGCCCAGGAGATGTACACGCCGTTCTTTGTCTACTCGAAGGCGGCGATTCTGGAAAAGGTCGAGGCGTTCAAGCAGGCTTTCGCCGACGTAAAGCCCATGATGGCTTACAGCATGAAGGCCCTTGACACGACCCTGATTCTGAAAATGCTGCAGGAGCGCGGCTGCGGAGTGGGGGTGTCCAACCTCTACGAGCTTCGACGGGCCCTGGCTGCAGGATTCCAGCCCACCTCCATCGTCTTCAACTCGAACGGCCTCGCCGACTACGAGATTCCCGACATCCTCAAGCATAGACCGCTGGTCATCAACGTCGGTAACCTCTTCGAGCTCGAGCCGCTCAATCGGTTTGCGGCGGAGCTCGACTCCGGCGTGCGCATCGGCCTCAGGCTCAATCTTGGAATCGACACTGGAGGATTCACGGGCACGAACACCGGCGCCTGCGACAGCCGAGTCGGCATCCAGCGAAGCGAGCTCGACCTTGCTTTGGCCCTGATCTCCAAGTTCAGCCAGCTCAACCTGGTCGGCATCGCCTGCCATTGCGGAAGCCAGATCGCCCAGCTTGCCCCATGGATCAAGATGTCCGAGGAGATGGCGCGTATCTACAAGGACATCCGCCAGAGAGGGTTCAACCTTGAGTACCTCGACCTCGGCGGCGGATATCCCGTCGGCTACGGCCGGATGGATTACCTCGAGATCAAGAAGATCGCCCGCAACATCGTCCCCCACATAAAGGACCTGGACTGCCGAGTGATACTCGAGCCCGGACGATACTTCACCGCCGAGGCCGGCGTGCTCGTCACTTCCGTCCTCGGGGTCAAGGACATCGGGCAGAAGTTCTATGTCGTCTGCGACGCGGGGTTCGCGGAGTTACCTCGACCCGCCATGTACCGCCTCAGCCACGAGATCATCCCTCTGAAGGAGCCGAAAGCGTGCAAGCCCAAGCCCGAGGGAGCCTTCGCAGTTGAGGGCGCTCCGAGCGAGCCGACGGAAGTGGCCACTGCGCCGACGACGCCCGACCCGGGCGAGTTTCTGCGCCGCTTCGACCTTCCGGAGGATCTTATCCAGAGATTCCAGATCGCGGAGCAGTTCGGGACGGCCCGCCCCCCCGGCGAGTCGGTGAAGGCCGATGTCATCGGTCCCGGCGACGAGGGTCTCGACTACCTCGCTCACGATATCGACATCTGTATCCCCAAGCGAGGGGACATGCTTGCCGTCCTCAACGTGGGGGCGTACGGGCGCACGATGTCGTCCAACTACGCATCGCGGCTCAGGCCGCCGGAAATCCTGATCGAGCGGGACAAGTTCGAGACGATCCGTGCGCGCGAGTTTTTGGAAGACCTCACATCGTGCGACCTCGAGGAGAGCGAAGTCGACAGCTGACGCAGCAAGACCAAGTCGGGAATTCCCGGCAAGGGTGGACAGCCTTCCTGGGTCTTAGGCAACCGGAGGGGTTCTTGGTATAATCAAGACGGTTGTTCGTCCATGCGACCATCGCAGGAACATCTCGATGAGCTTGTCAGACGCATAGTCGACGCTGTGCGTCCGGTGGGCATTGTGCTTTTCGGATCTGCGGCGCGCGGGGCGATGGGGCAAGACAGTGACGTGGATATCCTGGTGGTAATGCCTGACGGAGCTCACCGCAGACATACGGCTCAGTATCTTCATACCAGATTCTTCGGCATACCTCTGGCGATCGACGTGATCGTTGCCACTTGTGCTGATATCAGGAAATACAGGCAGGATAAGGGCTTGATAATCGAAGGGATAGTTGAGGAAGGGATCACGCTGTATGGAGTCGGACTGGAACTCGCCTGAAGAATGGATGCGATATGCGAAGAGCGACCTCAGCCTTGCGATAAAGGGCAGGCTTCCGGACGTCATGCTTGAACCTCTCTGTTATCATGCTCAGCAGGCGGCCTGGTGGCGCCTACAAGCGAGTCCGCGAGCTTGTAGGCGTTTCATATTATCATCTCATCTTATTGTACTCCGGGTGCCGGGCACAGCCGGAGGTCGCATAAGACCGCCACATGCTCGAAGACTCGCATGTGACGGGCACCCGGCTCGCGCCTCAGAAAGCAAGTTGCCGGGCAATTCACTTACCGGGACATTCGTTACGTGAGGCCGGCACCGGGGGGTGCGTAAAGGCAAGCCTGATGATGTAGTCGATATCCACTGTGGGTGGACCCGCCAATAACTAATGGGACAGGTAGGGCGGAACAAATGACGCAGGAATGGGATTGAGCAGGGGGCAGCTAACGATGGGCACAGTCCGCCGCGGCGGACGCAGGCTGTGGGCGGCACCCGGCCTCGGCTTTCCTTAATCCGTTTCACTCCATACATACCGGGAACGCAGGTTATTCAACCATGATTTCTCCAATTTCCCATCGTGTTGGAGACGCCCGACGACAATACCCCTATCAACACCAACCCTTTTTGCGAAGACTTCGATATCATTCTCACGGAACTCTCCCATCTGGATGAAGTGCTCGTATGCATCTGAAGGTATCAATGTATTAGATGCAAATCTATCAGCCTGCTCCTCTTTTTCATTATCTCCATAGTCCTCAAGGATTACCGCTTGACGACCATGGAGTAGAATATGGCCGATTTCATGGAAGAGACTGAACCAGAAGATGTCTGCCCATTTGAATCGAAGGGTAAGCATCAGAACTGCCTTGTCACGACCCATCCAAAAGGTGGCTCCGTGCGCTTTGGTCTTGGGAAAATGCGGGCAGACAACGAGAGCGACGCCGCATTCCGCCAGCTTTATCTGCAACTGGTCCCGGAAGTCATCAGGTTCCTGGAGTGTCATAGTCCGGAGGTCTTTGAGAGCTCCTCGGAGCTTGTCTTCATTAAAGGATGCACAGTTGCTTCTCTGCGCCAGCAACTCTCCCATTCTCAGCCAAGCCGCTACAGCTTCGGGGGTCCTTTCGCCTACAGCCGATCTTCCATAACGAAAAGCCGCCTGATAACGTGGTGATTCGGTAACGTTCCTCAGAGACATGACTCCGAAGGCCTTCCGCAACTCCCGAACTCTGTCTATTGGTTTGGTGTACTTCTCTATCATCCCCGCTTTGACCAGTTCGGAATATTGGAACTTCTTAACAAGTTCTCTTTCTTCTCCCAAATCCTCTTCACAAAGCTCGTTCTCCTGACGTGCGAGGGTCAGACGGTACTCTGTTTCAAGACCCAGCCAGATATGCGCCGGCACTCCAACTACCTGCTCAAGCTGCAACGCAGTCTCCGGTGTGATAGCCTTCTCACCCTTGAATATCGGACTCAACTTTGTAGCCGGACGTCCCATGCGACGCGCAAGCTCATCCTTGGTCATCCCCAGTTCGTCAAGAACCTCTTCAAGATACTCGCCTGGGGGGATGGCAAGGTTGGAGTGGATCGCTCTGTTAATCGCCATAGTGCTTACTCACTTCCTCGATTCGGACGATATTCAGCTGCTCACCAACGAGTGTGAAGATCAGCCGATAGAACTCGGTCAACCTGACAGCCCATTGTCCCTTTCGGTCGCCCTTAAGTTGATGGCATCGAAGACCTGGTGAACGCTTCAAGTCTCCTATGTCGTGTGCATACTTGATGATATTGATGCGTTGGATATATCGGCGGGCCACCTGTTCTCCGTACGCCTTCTCCGCTGCCCCAGAGTCTTCGTAGCGCTTCTTCAATTTCGGTGTACGGAACTGAACTTCCATATTTCCTTCGTCCGCCTCACAGACTCTTCTTCACCCTTCAGGTAAAGATTATAGCATCCCTTTCGTTAAATGTCAAGACCTTTCTTTACCCCAAGGGTGAATATTATCGGGTGCCTGGTCATCGATACCAGCTGCCTCCTCTCCTGCTTCAGCCTCATCTTCCTCCGGCATCTCGTCGTCGATGCCTTCGTCGGATTCAAGAGCAGGAGGCTCGGCCAGGTGCCGGGCACAGCCGGGGTCAGCGGTGGCGGACGCGGGCTGTGGGTGCTCATAAGGAATTATGTCAGAATTCGCGGCTTTGTCAAGGCGGAGGTTTATCAGAAATCAGTTCGGTAGCACGACGGGGGCTTGGCTGCAACGTCCACATGCTCGGGGACTCGCATGTGACGGGCACCAGGGATTTCAATGTTCACAAGACCGCCACATGCTCGAGGACTCGCATGTGACGGGCACCCGGCTTTGTCAAGTGGGAGGGTTATCAGGAATCAGTTCCGGCAGCCCGACGGGGGCTTGGGGAAGTTGCATCAGACCGCCACATGCTCGAAGACTCGCTTGTAACGGGCGCCCTGGGAGGAAGGTTGTCAGCCGTCGGCTTTCATCTGGGCGACGATTTCGTTGAGCTTCGCCTCCCAGACATCGGTCGGGACCTGGCACGTGCCGACCGCCCTGTGGCCGCCGCCGCCGTACTTGAGCATCAGCGACCCCACATCGGTTTTCGATCCGCGATTCACAATGCTGTGTCCCACGGTGAAGACCATGTTCTGTTTCTTGAAGCCCCAGATCACCCTGATCGATACGTTCGTCTTCGGGAAGAGCACGTACTCCTTGAAGCGGTTGCCGCTAAGGAGCTCATCGAGGTTGTGGAGGTCGACGATGAGGACGTTTGAGTCGGCGCGACTGTTCTCGCTGATCATTTTTTCGTAGAGCGGCTCCTGCTCGAAGTATCGCTTCACACGCTCCTGCACGTCGGCGATCTCGAGAATCTGGTCCGCGTTCATGGTGCGGCAGTACTGGATCATGTCCTCCATGAGCATGTAGTTGGAGATTCTGTAGTCGCGATACCTTCCGAGGCCCGTGCGCGCATCCATTATGAAGGACAGGAGCACCCAGCCCTTCGGGTTCTGGATCTCGTCCACGGTGAATTGCGCGCTGTCGCTCTTGTCCACGGCCTCCATCAGGCCGGTCTCGTCCAGCCTGG
>Ga0315294_10005613_pt1:12500-13760 | contig 13760 bp, 9 predicted proteins | sample YL17G13_40_MG_FD_203626 | JGI IMG/M metagenome (GOLD analysis project Ga0315294, IMG submission 203626) | Sediment microbial communities from Yellowstone Lake, YNP, Wyoming, USA - YL17G13_40 | ecosystem: Environmental > Aquatic > Freshwater > Lake > Sediment | place: USA: Wyoming... | reverse complement strand
TGGCTTGACTTTCCTCCGGCGGGATACTACGGCCACGCGGATTTCCATCCCGATGGCGAGCATATCGTGCTTGCCGTAGGTACCGGATGGGGTAACACGCCCGACCTGGTCACCATGAAATACGACGGCAGCGAATGGACCAAGATCGCCACCGCTCCCGGCAGCGTGAGTTACCCCAAGTGGAGCCCTGACGGGACGCGCATCGCAATGGTCATTGGCCCTGCAGGTCCCCCTCCCCCGCAAAGCGCTCTATGGATCTATGACACGACAACACAGGAATTCACGCAATTGCTCTCAGGCCAGTATCTTATCCAATGCCCGTCATGGAATCCCGCGCAACCCGGCGGGCAGGACTGGATCGCGTTTCAGTCGACCATGAACGATCCGATGGGATTCTGGTCGGACATTTACGTCATCAATCCCGACACCCTGGAGATGTCCCTGCTGGTGGACACCGGCATGGACGACAGGCATCCAAGTTTTTCTCCCGACGGAAAGTCGGTCATGTTCGCATCGGACGGCTTCATGGGATCGGACCTGTATGTTTACGCGATTCAGTCGGCGGAGATATTCCAGATCACAACCGACGACACGTTCGACGATGCCCCATGCTGGTCGTGGGGTTGGTAGAGTCCGCCTTAGTAATCGATCGAGTCGTAGCCCGGCAATGCATTTGCCCCGCTATGTGACTATGGCACTTCGCGGTAGTTTGTCGGCTCCAGTGCGTGAAGCTCAACAAGACCGCAACTGACGCATCGCCAGGCTGAGATCCGGAAGGCCTCCTTGTCGCTCCACTTCACACCCGTCCATACGGACGACTCCGGTTTGCCCGCGACCCACTTCGCTTGAGTGAACCAGGTCGCCGGCGCCATCGGAGCACCGGTATGATCTGCGTCCAGTATGAATCCCTCCGCCATCTCACCTTCGCATCTCGGGCATTTCATCGTTTCGCTCATCCTGTTCTCCTTAGTCAGGCGACAGCCGGGATCCCGGAAGACTGGATAATGGTAAATCACCCGCACCTGTCGTGTCCAGACCCAGATGCGCTCGGATCACCCACTATCGGGTCCAGACACGCTTGACTTCGTCTCACTCAGCTGTCCCCAGCACCCCCTGAAACTCTCATATGGGCTATCTGTCTACATAGTCATTCGGATAAAAAATGACCATGTAAGGCCCTTCTCCTGAATATTGCCATACATGGATGTAGCATGTGCCCGGGACCTCGCAGGTGACTGTTTCCGGCGAGCCGTAGCCTGT
>Ga0315294_10005613_pt1:0-5000 | contig 13760 bp, 9 predicted proteins | sample YL17G13_40_MG_FD_203626 | JGI IMG/M metagenome (GOLD analysis project Ga0315294, IMG submission 203626) | Sediment microbial communities from Yellowstone Lake, YNP, Wyoming, USA - YL17G13_40 | ecosystem: Environmental > Aquatic > Freshwater > Lake > Sediment | place: USA: Wyoming... | reverse complement strand
CAGGCTCCCCAGGGCCCGCAACAACTCAGCCCCTCTCCACTACTTTCCTAGACTCCACCGCGATGCGGTACGTACGGCATGTAGTAGCCCTGGCGACGCGCGTGCGCAAACGCCGAGACACCGTAGAGCGCCGTCAAATAGCACCCGAGACCCACCAGCACGATCTTGAGTACCTCGCCCGCAAGCACTCCTACCACGGGGAATACAAATTCCCCCCCGTACATGTAGGGGCTGTAGGGGCTGCCTATGGCCAGGGCCGGCAGGGTAAACACTAGCCTGACGGCGCTGGAGATCATTGACGCAACAGTCTTGACCACGAAATAGTGCACGAGCGTCGCGACGATCGCTCCGAACATCGCCATCGACACCGAATATATCCCGGCCGCAAACGACAAAAGCAGCATCATAAGCACCAGGTTCACAATCATGTAGACCATCACCAGGGGAAACGCGATGAAGACCAGCATGCTCACGAGGACGCCCTGGGGAATTCCCAGCGCCTGCACGGCACAAGGGACTCCACAAATGGCAAAGGCGGGAAGGAACAGCCCGAAACTCAGGGCAACAAAAGACTCGGATATCTCGAGTCCCCTCACGACGTTCGGCATGGTCTCTCCGAAATACAAGTCCGCATCGGTAATGGGAGTCGAGAGCATCGGGTTCAGCTGCTCGAGCCCGATGTCGCTCTGAAGCTCCCTGGGAGTGGTCACCAGACATGCTATAAACATCCAAATCAAGATGACGACATACAAAAGAATGATCGGCACAGCCAGCAACCAGACGCCGCAGACCGTCAGGACGCTTTCCCACTCTGTGCCCAGGGCGGCCGCAATCCCCACGCTGATCGGAGCCGAAAGAAACGCGCCCACGAGGAACGCAGGGATCGGTGAGACCGGCCTCTTCACCCGACTCCGCCCGTAGTTTCTGACAAACACGGGATTGGACCAGAGGTTCCTCAGGAAAGGAATGAGCGAAACCCACCAGGGTCGACGTCCGCCGATTCCCTCTTCCAGATCATATGTATGTCGGAATCCGACCATTCGATATCACCCACCCGCGCGACTCCAAGCCGCAGCTCTTCTCCTTGCTCGCCCCATGACGTCCAGACTCCAGCGGTACGTGAGCCAGAGTCCGAGCAACATTGTAGCGACCCGAACCAATGCCATCAGGAACATGAACGCGGGATCCATCGAGATGTCATTGCCGGCCACCTCGCCGGATTCCTCCCACCCGATCCAGGGCAGAACAAGCCATGAATGGTAACAGACAAACGCAATCGCTGCTGTATGAATCAGCGCAGACGCCCTCGACACCACCGGCTGCCCCCAAAGAAGCGTGTAACCCGCAAGCGCCAGGGAGAAAATCGTCAGAGCGAGGGCGAGGGTCAGAAACGCCCACGAAAACACTCCCAAAATACCGAGCAGGCTGTTCGCGGCTGCCTCGTCTTCCATACTTCTGAATCCTCCCAATATGCTCTCCGGGACGCTGAAGAACTGGTGAATCGAAGAGCCTATCACCAGGCCGGCCACCGCCCCCAAAACCAAGGCGACGACTGTAACCACAAAGGGGTACAGCCTGATGAGATGGGGCATGCACTCTCCGAGGAGGTAGTCCTCATTCGATAGTGGAAGCGGCGCACCGAAAGACGGCTCCTCGCCCCTGAAATACATCATCATCCTCCTCGGAACAACTGCGAATATTTTCAGGAATCCTGAAACCAGCGGAATCGCCGCCACTGCGAAAACCGACAGCACCATGAACTCGATCAAGAAGTAGAGGCCGGATTCCCTCACTTGCATCGCTTCAAGCAGTATTGCGAATGAGCTGGCAACAAGACCAAAGATAAATGACGCACCGGGACCGAGGAATGTTTCACTGCGTTTCAGTCTCGGCAGTCTCCGCTGGAAAATCGGATTCACCCACAGTCTATAGAGAACGGGCAATGCTCCGGCCCAGATCGGAGGAAGCGGAGCGTTGGCGATGCCGTACGTGGTCACGTCCGTGTACAGCCTCCCGTCATCGGCCGCAAGCTCGGTCAAACCATACGCGCCGGAAGTCCCCAGCTCTCCCGCTCGCCGGAAACTCCTGCGCATCCGGGCGAACGCCGCGACCGCCATCTGGCCGGTGATATAGCATCCGGCAGCAGCGGCAGCGGTCCTGACTGCGAGGCCGATGATTTCCTTCAGTCCGACGCCATGGGACATAAGGTCCTGCGCCAGACCCAGAACGGCGGGCATGGCGAAAACGTTGTGGAAGGTGAAGCCGATGCCGTCGGCCACCTGCCTGATCACGACGTAATAAACCATCGTTGTCAGGATCGCGCCGAGAACCGGATACGATATCGCGTACATTCCTCCCGCCAGCGACAACAGAAGCATCATAATAATCAGCCCGCTGAAGAGCCATATCGTCCCGAGTATCAGGAAAATCGCAGCCGGAAGCCAGGTCGCCGCCTGTCCTTGCAGCAGACTCGGCATCGCGAAGAAGAACACGAACGGAATGACGAGTCCGCCCAGCAGCGCGAGCAGCGACCCGACAACCTCCAGACCCCTGAAGAAACTGCCCAGGCACACGCCGTAGCAGATGTCCCTGGTCGAGATGGGTGTTGTGAAAATCGGGTTCGTGTCGCCATGCCTGAACTCCCTCGCGATCTCCAGCGGTACAGCGACGAGGCAGATTATGAACATCCTGGCGAAAGTGATCAGCAGGACCGCTCCCATGGGTATCGCCAGGCTGGACAAAAGGCCGGCCTCAAGGGACGCAATCGGATCGTCATTCAGAAGGGCCAGGAAGTTGGCTGCGAGAGAGAAGACAAATGCAGCCTTGAACGCGAGTCCGGGCTTCAGCGTCCCGCCTACCCGACTGCGAAGGTAGCTCCTCTGCAGAACCGGGTTGGACCACAGGTTCCGAAGCAGGCGGATTCTCCCCATCCACCGGGGAAGAGGCTTGCTTTTCCTGAGCCCGTACTCTTCGCTTCGATCCATGGCGAAATACGATGGGGCCGGCACAGGATCCTCCGATAATCAGGGATACGGCCCACTCCCAAACGGTTCAGATGCCTCCGAACATGCTCTTGTCAGATCTCCTGTCCGAACCTCACGCCCGTGTCTCTCTCCCTTAACAAAAGCCCCGCAGCGTTTGCGCGCTCGGGCTCGAAATATCCGGGACGTCTCGCCACCGCAAACGCGAGCACACCCGCGTGCGCCGTGAGCATCGTCAGCAGCGTCAGGACCGCTATCTCGTACAGCGCGATCGCCAGGAGCACGATCAGCGGGTTCGCTTCTTCCATAGCCCCGAAGTTGTTCACGAGCATCACCAGAATCTGAAACGCGAGATAGAGACTTCCCAGGAACAGGCCCCACACATGGATGACGACCGCGCCCATGGTCGCGACAACCGGCAGCGAAATCGCGTACAGCCCCGCAGCGAAAGTGGTCATGATATTCAGCAGGCCCACAATCGCGAGCACCATCACGAGCAGCACGAGCCACCAGAAAAACTCGACACCGACATCGGACGCCAGCCCCCAGAGCTGACCTATGTGCAGGAGCACGTACGGTATGAGCAGGCCCGCAAGTATCGCCAGGACTTCCTCCACTGCGCCGAGACCCCGCATCATGCCGGACACGCACTCGGCGACGAAAACCCTGGAATCGCTTATCGGCGTCGTGAGGATCGTGCCCAGCATCCCGGTGTAGAGCTCGCGCCTGAGCTCGAGGGGCGTGCCCACAAGACAGGACGCGTACAGGCGAACCGACATAAACGCCATGACGATTATCGCAGGCGCCGCAAACGACACTCCGAATCCATAGAGCAGCGCCGACTCCTTGTCGGTCACCAGCATGAAGAATATATTGAGGACAAGTGAAGCACCAAGCCCGATGAGAAACGAATTGCGCACCCCGAACGCGGGCTGGAGCCGCCACAGAAGGTATCGTCTCTGGAATACCGGGTTTCCCCAAAGCTCCATCAAGGGTCCGACGGCCTGAACCCATCCCGGAGGCCCCTCCGCCCATGCGAGATCGAATTCCTCGTCGTGGATCATGCGCTCAAGCTGATTCTAACCCTAATGCGCTCCCTTTTGAAGCTCTTGGGCTTGGCTTGCCGGCGGAAATGCGATAAACTTGCGACATGGGTGCGGTCTTCGGGTTAGATTTGCGTTTGGACCGCACCCAAGGTCCTGAATATGGGTTTGCGCGGTATCGACATCCAGGTGGCGATACAGCGGGCTGCCGATGCTGACAAGCTTCAGCAGGGCTCGATTGGACAAACGCGCGCCGGCGATGCCGGAATGAGAGAGGCGTCGGACGCCGAGCGCGTCCGAAAACAGGAGCAGCCGCCCAGACCGGAGCGCAAGGACCAGGTACAGATCCGTTTGAGGGGCGAGAACCCGCACAAGGAATCACAACAGGACGATAGCGACTCCGGGGACGAGGACTCGGAGGAAAGCGGCGAAGTAAACGATACGTACGAAGACGGCGGGACCAAGGCGCAAAGCAAAGGGGAGCAGCGCGGAAAGCTGCGTAACGAGGGTCATATCGATATCCTCGTTTGAGGGGGCGCGGAAATCGGATGCGGGGGCACGCTTGTCAAAGCGTGGTCTGCACGGGGCACCCGTCCCGTGCTTTTTTTGTGCCGCAACTCTCTAGAGCAAAACCGCCGCCGTAACACTGGCTCAATTCTTCGCCAGCGTTACGGCGGCGCATCATCGGTGATGATGCCCGACTACTGGCTTGGCAGGGATTGTGGGAGAGCTGTGGTTTGAAAGCAGTCGCCGCTTAGGTACAATACGAGGGTACGAAATGGAACAGATAATCGCGCTGTGGTTTGAAAGCAGTCGCCGCTTAGGTACAATTCGAGGGCCCCGCCCCCGAGCGCAATCAGCGCTGTGGTTTGAAAGCAGTCGCCGCTTAGGTACAATATGGCCGCCAAAATGTGGGACCGTGCGCTGGCTGTGGTTTGAAAGCAGTCGCCGCTTAGGTACAATGTAGTGTCAGTTG
>Ga0315294_10005612_pt1 | contig 13762 bp, 12 predicted proteins | sample YL17G13_40_MG_FD_203626 | JGI IMG/M metagenome (GOLD analysis project Ga0315294, IMG submission 203626) | Sediment microbial communities from Yellowstone Lake, YNP, Wyoming, USA - YL17G13_40 | ecosystem: Environmental > Aquatic > Freshwater > Lake > Sediment | place: USA: Wyoming | collected... | reverse complement strand
GCGAAGGAGTCTCCAGCTGATAAGGCCAAATTAGAAATAGGTGATATCATTAAGCAAATAAAAGCACCTGATTCTCAACTAAAAACTGATAAGACAGGTGAAATTATAGATTTTATAGAAGAAAATAAAGGGAAAGAAATTACTTTGACAATTCAGAGAGGTAAAAAAGTTTTCGATATTTCTTTAACCCCTCGTACTAACCCGCCATCAGAAGAAGGACCTATGGGAGTGGGATTGGCAAGAATTGTTTCCAGACACTACCCTTTTTATAAAGCGCCCATTCAAGGATTTTTAATAACAAAAGATATAACCATTTTGATAGTTTCTGGTTTGGTTGAAATTATAACAATGTTATTTAAAAAAGTTCCGATTCCCAAAGGAATGGTCGAGGTTACAGGAATATTCGGGATAGGGAAAATGGGAGTTCAGATATTGGAAAGTGGGGCGGATAATTTCCTTTTTTTCTTAGCACAGATTTCCGTTTTCCTCGCCTTATTTAATATTCTTCCAATTCCTGCTCTTGACGGGGGGAAAATTCTTTTCCTGACAATTGAAAAAATAAGAGGAAAGCCCATTAGTCAAAAAATAGAACAGAATGTGACTATGTTTTTTTTCGTCTTGATTATCATTTTAGCGATTTTAATAACGATTAAAGATATTCGAACAATGTTTTAAAAATTAAAAACGATGAGACAATCTCAACTTTTTTCAAAAACATTAAAGAAAATAGGAAAGGAAAAAGAAGCCATTTCAAACCAGCTTTTATTAAGAGCAGGTTTTATTAACCAGACCACAGCCGGTGTTTATACTTTTTTGCCTTTAGGATTTACAGTGCTGAAAAAAATTGAAAATATAATCAGAAAAAAAATGGAAGAGAGTCCAATAAATGGCCAAGAAATATTAATGCCGGTACTGAATCCAAAGGAAAATTGGCAGAAAACCGGTCGTTGGGATAGCTTTGATGTTTTATTCAAAGTAAAAGGAAAAGAGGGAAAAGAATATGTCTTAGGTCCCACTCATGAAGAGATTGTTTCGCCTTTAGCTAAAAAGTTCGTTTTTTCCTATAAAGATCTGCCATTTTATCTTTTCCAGATCCAGACAAAGTTCCGCGATGAGCTACGAGTTAAATCCGGGCTAATGAGGACTAGAGAGTTTTTAATGAAAGATCTATACTCTTTTCATAAAAATCAAGAGGATTTAAATAATTATTATGAGAAAGTTTATGAAAGCTACATCAATATTTTTACTGAGTGCGGAATAAGAAAAAACAAGCTGATGGATAAAATTACTTATCCAACACTGGCCTCGGGTGGTACTTTTTCCAAATATTCTCATGAGTTTCAAACAGTAACGGAATCAGGCGAAGATACAATTTATATTTGCAAGAAATGTTATATTGCGATTAATAAAGAGATAAAAAATGAAATAAAGGCTTGTCCAAATAGCCCTTGTGATTCTAAAGAATTTGAAGAACGAAAAGCAGTTGAGGTTGGTAATATTTTTAAATTAGGAACTAGTTTTTCTTTACCCTTTAATTTAAAATTCAGGGATAAAGACGGTAAAGAAAAACCTGTTTTTATGGGTTGCTATGGGATAGGTCTGGGAAGGTTAATGGCGGCTATAGTTGAAATTAACCATGATCAAAAAGGAATTATTTGGCCAGGAGCTGTGGCGCCATTTCAAGTTCATCTCATTGGAATTTCTGGGAAAAATGGAAAGGAGGCCGAAAAAGTAAAAAAGAGAGCTGAGGAAATATTCCAAAATTTACAAAAGAACGAAATCGAAGTATTATATGACGATAGAGAAGAAAAAACACCAGGGGAAAAATTCGTTGAGGCTGATTTAATTGGAATACCGATCAGGGTGGTAGTGAGCGAAAGAACTTTATCTGAAAACAGCCTGGAGATAAAAAAGAGAAACGAAAAAGGTGAGAAATTAGAAAAGATAGAAAATCTGCTAAAATTTTTAAAATCAGACTTAAAATATTAATTTGAACACTACTAATTTATTTTTTTTAAATTTCGACACTAAGATTTTAAAAAGAATTCTGCACTATCTTTCAAAAGATATTGCTATTGATTTAGGGACAGCCAACTCTCGTGTCTATGTCAGAGGGGAAGGAATAGTTATTCAAGAGCCTTCAGTTGTAGCAGTTAACCAAAAGACTGGTCAGATTTTAGCTATTGGGGATGAAGCTAAAAAAATGGTAGGAAGAACTCCAGCTTATATTGTGGCGACTAGGCCTCTGGTTAATGGCGTTGTTTCTGATTTTGAAGTCACTGAGCAGATGCTCAGATATTTTATTGAGAAGGTTAAAAAAAGATTTATTTTGGGGCCGGGCCCAAGGGTAATCGTGGCTATCCCTTGCGGCGTGACGGAAGTAGAGAAAAAGGCGGTTGAAGACGCCACTAAAAATGCTGGTGCCAGGGAAGTTTTCTTGATTGAGGAACCCATGGCAGCAGCTATTGGAGCAAGGTTGCCAGTCCAGGATCCAAACGGAAACTTTATTGTTTGTATTGGAGGAGGAACAACCGAAGTGGCAGTTATTTCTTTAGGAGGCATTGTTTTATCTAAAAGCTTAAGGATAGCCGGAGATAAGCTTAATCAAGATATAATAGATTTTAGTCAGGAAGAATATAGGCTATTAATTGGAGAAAGAACAGCAGAGGAAATTAAAATTGGAATTGGTTCAGTTTATCCCATAAGGGAAAAGAAAGAAATGCCGCTTAGGGGTAGGAATTTAGTAACTGGCCTGCCAGAGGAAATAATGGTTACAGATGACGAAATAAGGAAAGCCATGGAAAAGTCAATAAAACAAATTGTAAACGCCATAAAAAATATGGTTGAGGTAACCCCTCCTGAATTACTGGCTGATGTTATGACAAAAGGAATTTATTTAGCTGGCGGCGGAGCCCTTCTGCGTGGATTAAGCACTTTAATCACAAAAGAGATGAAGATTCCAGCCAAAATCGTTGACGATCCAATGACAGCAGTGGTTAGGGGCGGGGGAATAGTTTTGGAGAATATTGATACTTTAGAAGAAGTCTTGGCTAAAACAGAATACATTGGTCCCCCAAAATAGAAATTATAAAATTTATGATAAGCACAAAAGAAGTTAAACATATTGCTAAATTAGCCAGATTAGGACTGGCTCCAAAAGAGATAGAAAAAATGCAAAAAGACCTCTCTCTGGTTTTGGATTATTTTAATCTATTGAAAGGAGTTGATGTCTCAAAAGTTGAGCCGACTTCCCATTCTATATCGAAATCAGGAGTTTTCGGTCGTGAAGATAATGCAAAGAAAAAAAAATTGGAGGAAGCTGATAAATTAATAGATGCAGCTCCGGAAAAAGAAGAAAGATATATAAAAGTTAAAGAGATTCTTTAGTTAAAGATATGGAGATTTCTGATTTAACAATTCAAAAAGCACACCAAGGTTTAATTAAAAAAGAATTTTCCGCAACTGAATTAAATAAATCATTTTTAGGAAGAATTGAAAAATTAGATAAAGATCTCCATTCTTTTTTAACAGTAACTGAAAATTTAGCTCTTTTGAAAGCTAAAGAAATTGATGCTTTAATATCAGCTGGCCGAGAAATACCGACTTTAGCTGGAATTCCTTTGGCTGTGAAAGATAATATTCTTGTGGAAGGGGTAAAATGCACTGCTGGTTCTAAAATTTTAGAAGATTATATAGCTCCTTATGATGCTACCTGCATTAAAAGATTAAAAAGGCAAGGAGTAGCAATTTTGGGAAAAACTAATTTAGACGAGTTTGCGATGGGTTCTTCTGGTGAAAATTCGGCCTATTTCATTACCAGGAATCCTCACGATTTAGAAAGAGTTCCAGGTGGTTCTTCTGCGGGTTCAGCGGCGGCCGTAGCAGCTGATCTTACGATTTTTAGCTTAGGATCTGATACTTGTGGTTCAATCCGTCAGCCAGCTTCTTTTTGCGGAGTAGTGGGTTTTAAACCGACTTATGGAGCAGTTTCTCGTTATGGTTTAATAGCCATGGCTTCTTCTTTAGATCAAATTGGGCCAATCGCAAAAACAGTGAAAGACGCAGAAATAGTATTCAATGTGATTTCTGGCAAGGATGAAATGGATTCTACTAGTGTAGAGAAAGAAGAAAGAGGGGAATGGGAATTGAAAATTAAAGATTTAAAAATAGGAATGCCCAAAGAATATTTTGCCAAAGGCATTGATCCTGAAGTAGAAAAAATAGTAAGGTCAGTAATTAAAAAATATGAAGATTTAGGAGCCAATGTTGAAGAAGTGAGTCTTCCTTACAGCACTGACCATTCTCTAGCGACTTATTATATTATTATGTCTTCTGAAGTTTCAGCTAATCTGGCTAGATATGATGGAATAAAATACGGCCATTTCTCAAAAACAGCTAAAGATCTATTTGATTTTTATTTAAAATCAAGAAGAGAAGGATTTGGCCAGGAAACTAGGAGAAGGATTATGCTTGGCACCTATACTTTATCAGCAGGATATTATGATGCTTATTATTTAAGAGCCCAGAAAATAAGAACTTTGATAAAGGAAGATTTCAATAAAGCATTTCAGAGGGTTGACGTTTTAATTACTCCAGTTTCGCCAACCCCGGCTTTTAAAATAGGAGAGAAGATAGCCGATCCTTTATCCATGTATCTTTCAGATATTTATATGGGTGCAGTGAATCTGGCGGGATTACCAGCTATTTCCATACCCTGTGGCAAGATTGGTAAATTACCGGTTAATTTCCAAATAATCGGAAATAAGTTTGAAGAAAATAAAATTTTTGAAATTAGTAAATTTTTTGAAAATCTATGACAGCAGAAAATTTTCAAAATCAAATTTCATATTTAATATGGAAATTTTCTCCTAACCCCCATGTTTTTGTAAAAATTATATTTTTGCTGTTTGCCTTATTTTTCTTTTTGGTCATAATTTATTTTTTAAAAAAGACAACTTGGTTTGAAAGGATTTTTCTTCAGGATTTTATAGAATATTTTACTTTTAAATCTTATGGAGCGCCAAAAAGCAGTGAAGCCTGGAAAAAAATTATTAAAAGATTGGAAACAGGAAGCGAGGATGAATTAAAATTGGCTGTTATTGAAGCCGAAGATCTTTTAAATGAAGCTTTAGTTAGAATCGGATACAAAAAAGAGGAATCATTGGGGGAAAAATTAGACGAAATAACTCTAGACATCATTCCAAACTTGGAAGAAATCAATGAAAGCCATAAAGTACGAAACAATATTATCCATGACCCCGACTACAGATTAAGTTTGGAAGAAGCGAAAAAAAACTTAGAAGCCTATGGAAAGGCCATAAAATCAGTGGAATCTTTTTAGAGGATTTTGGGCTTGACCCCGCACTAATTTTGCTTTTCCAATTGTATCGTATTTTAATCATTACAGAATTAGATTAAATTATCGCAGCGCACTTAATACGAATAGTATTGTCCGCCTTTGGCGGACTGAGCTATTCGCTCATCGTGCGCTGCAAGGAATGTTATGGCAAAATTAGTGCGGGATTGACTTAATTCTTATTTCCTGTTAAAATTTTAAATACCTTTCTGTCAATAAATATTTTCTAACAAGTTAAAATAGCGGGGTGGACCAGTAGTAGGTCGCCAGTCTCATAAGCTGGAAGCCTAGGTGCAATTCCTAGCCCCGCAACAAGAGAGTTTGGTCTGGGCCGGCGTAGCTCAGTGGCAGAGCAAGCGTTTCATAAGCGCTAGGTCGTCGGTTCGAATCCGACCGCCGGCATTTGTGGACCCATAGTGTAGCCTGGTCTAACACGTCTCCCTGTCACGGAGAAGAGCAGGGGTTCAAATCCCCTTGGGTCCGCCACGTAATAAATTTTTCGATGAAAAATTTAAACACGGCTGGAACGTGTAATTCCTGAAAAGGAATTATTATGTCCCGTATAATACCTTGACATATGTCTTTTAAAATGATATAAATAATAAACATGAAATACAATTATCAAACAATTTGTAACAATTTAATAAAGGGGTTGCCATCCAGAATAAAGGACGTTATTGAGCAGCGTTTTGGTCTCAAAAATAATGAAAGAAAGACTTTAGAAGAAATTGGAAAAGCTTATGGTATAACCCGAGAAAGAGTAAGGCAGATAGAAGAAGCGGGTTTTGCCAAATTAAAGCCAAGACTTGAAGAGCATCAAGAAGTTTTAAATTACTTTCAGGAGCAGATAAAGTTAGCGGGTAATTTAAGAAAAGAGGATGTATTGCTTGAATCATTGGGTGGATTAAAATCCCAAAATCAGGCCTTTTTCTTTTTGAATTTGGGTGGTAATTTTAAAAAATTATATCAGACAAAAGATTTTTATTCTCTTTGGACAACTGATGAAAATTCAGTAAAATTTGCCAAAGAAGCCATAGATTTTTTGATTAAGAGATTTTCGGAACTAAAGAAACCCCTAACATTTGAAGAAGTCAAAAAAGAGGTTAATTCTCACTTTGAAAAAAAGTTAACTTCCGAATCCCTGCAGTCTTTGTTTGAAATTTCAAAACAGATTAAGGTTGGAGTTGATGGAAAATATGGTTTAAAAGATTGGTCAGAAATTAATCCAAGGGGAGTAAAAGATAAAGCTTATTTGATATTAAAGAGAGAAAAGAAACCCCTCCACTTTACTGAAGTTACCAAATTAATTAATAGTTCGGAATTTGGAAAAATTCTACACGAGACAGCCCTTACCCAGACCGTTCATAATGAATTAATAAAAGATTCCAGATTTGTTTTGGTTGGAAGAGGGCTTTATGCTTTGGGAGAGTGGGGATACCAGCCAGGTCAGGTAAAGGATGTAATTTTGAATGTTTTGAAAGAATCGCAAAAACCCTTAGCCAGGAAAGAGATACTTGATAAAGTTTTAAAACAAAGAATAGTAAAATCCAACACTGTCTTTTTGAACTTAAATAATAAGAAATATTTTTTTAAGAATCCCGACGGAAAATATCAAGTTAGAGAAGCCTAAAAATGCAATTTTTTGAAAACGCAATTTTTACTTTAATTGTATTTATTTCTTTCTTTTTTTTGGTCTTTTTTTATTTATGCTATGCCTGGTCGGCAATGCATAAGAGAAAAGAAAGAATTACTATCGCTATCGTTCTCCCTTTTCTTGTTGGTTTTAGAATTCTAGCCATAGGCTTTTTTATTTTATTTTTAGCTTCTTTAATACTTCCAGTTTTGGCTAATTATATTCCAGCCCTTAGAAATTTCTTCCCTATTTAATATGATTTCTTATTTAATTATAGAATTTTTAAAAGCCTGGTGGTGGTTTTTGCTCCCAGTAATTCTTTATTTTCCGGCCCGATATCTTTATTTGTGGTGGGTGAATTGGGAGGTTTGGTATAAGGGGAAAAAATGGATTTTAATTGAAGTTATACCGCCAAAAGAGATTTTGAAACCCTTCAGGGCGATGGAGGATATCTATTCTATTATGTGGGGGGTTTATGATAGCGCCAATTGGAGAGAAAAAAATTGTGAAGGACAATTACCAACTGCTCCATACTGGTTTTCTCTTGAGATAGTTGGTTTAGGAGGAGAAATTCATTTCTATTTAAGGATTTTAGATATTTGGCGCGATTTAGCTGAGGCAACAATTTATTCTCAATATCCGGATGCTGAAATTAGGGTGGTTGATGACTACACGAAAAATGTGCCTCAAGATGTCCCAAACCAGGATTGGGATCTTTATGGGGAAGACTATTCTTTGTTCAGGGAAGACTCTTATCCGATAAAAACATATACAATGTTTTTTGAAGAGAAGCCAGAAGTAGTAAAGGAAGAAAAGAGGCTTGATCCCATTATTGCTATTTTGGAATCTTATTCCAAACTTAAACCGACTGAACAGTTTTGGCTTCAAATTGTCGCTGCCCCGATTCTTGATAAAGATATTCCTTGGATAACCGAGGGGAGAAAATTAGCTGATAAGCTAGCCAGAAGAAAAGAACCGTCAGGTCCGCCACTTTTCAGATGGCTGGTGAAATTAATTAGCGACTTAGAAGATCTTTTTTTCAGAGGAAAACCATTGCCAGAAGAAGCAGAAGAGGAAAAAGAACAAAAAGAGCTTATACCTCCTGAAATGAAATTAACTCCGGGTGAAAGAGAAATCCTAACTGGAATTGAAACTAAAATTTCAAAACCTGGTTATAAAACTTGGATTAGAATGATCTATCTTTTTAAAAAAGATGGAGCTCGTACTCTTGGAGCCCATAAATTTGCCAGGTCATATTTTAATCAGTTTATGACTCAAAATATGAACTCCATTCCTTTTTGGGGTCCGACAAGAAGCAAAATTCATTATTGGTTTAGAGAAAGAAGGTTATTTATGAGAAAAAGAAAGCAATTTAGGGACTATGTTGAAAGAATGCCTTCATATTTCCCTTGGAACTTTGAGGGGAAAATTCCTTTATTCCATCGGTTAATACGTTATCCTATGACCCCTGGCATCAGAGGAACGATTATTTTGAATACCGAGGAATTAGCTACGATTTACCATTTTCCTTCTAAGATTCAGATTCCATCTATGTTTTATGTGGAAGCTAAGAAAGCTGGGCCTCCCTCTGGTTTACCCGTAGAAGAGGAAATTGAGAAAGGGAGTGGGGAATTTAAAGATTAGACATAAATTGAGAAACAGAAATGACAAATAATAATAATATAATTTTTCTCGGCGAAACGACTTTTAGAAACGAACAGAAAAAATTTGGGATAAAACTCGACGACAGGCGTCGGCATATTTATGCTGTTGGTAAAACAGGGATGGGGAAGACCGCTCTTTTGGAAAATATGGTTATTCAGGATATTATGGCCGGCCGAGGAGTGGGTTTCGTTGATCCTCATGGGGAAGCGGCAGAAAGTTTGCTGGATTTTATACCCTCTAATAGAGTTAATGATGTTGTTTATTTTAACCCTGCTGATACTGAGTATCCTATTGCTTTTAATGTTATGGAAATGGTTAGTTTTGAACAGAGGCATTTGGTAGCTTCGGGCTTGATGGGGGTTTTCAAAAAAATATGGCCGGATGTTTGGTCGGCCAGAATGGAATATATTTTAAATAACTCAATTTTAGCACTTTTGGAATACCCAAATTCGACCTTGCTCGGGGTAAACAGGATGCTGGCTGATGCAGAGTATAGAAAAAAAGTGGTAGAAAAAATTACTGACCCTGTGATTAAATCTTTCTGGGTTACCGAATACGCCAGATACACTCAGAGGTATGAGATTGAGGCAACTGCTGCCATTCAAAACAAAGTCGGTCAATTTATTTCCAACCCTTTGATTAGAAATATTATCGGTCAGGTGAGCTCAACTATTGATATGCGAAAGATTATGGATGAAGGGAAAATATTAATTTTGAACCTATCAAAAGGAAGAATAGGAGAAGATAATTCTATGCTCTTAGGGGCGCTTTTAATAACAAAATTACAGTTAGCAGCCATGTCCAGAGTAGATATAACAGAAGAAAAGAGGAGAGATTTTTTCTTATATGTTGATGAGTTCCAGAATTTCGCCACTGAATCTTTTGTTAATATTCTATCTGAAGCCAGGAAATACAGGTTAGGCCTCGTTCTCGGGCACCAATATATTACCCAGATGGAGGAAGAAGTAAGAGATGCTGTTTTCGGAAACGTTGGTACAATAATGTGTTTTCGGGTTGGAGCCGAAGACGCTGAATTTTTAGAAAGAGAATTTTCTCCCGAGTTTACTGCTGAAGATTTAGTTAATTCAGCAAAATATAATATTTATTTAAAATTAATGATTGATGGATTAGCAAGTAGCCCTTTTTCTGCCCAAACTTTGCCTCCGACTGAAAAACCACCAAAATCAAATAAAGAAAAAATTATCAAAGTTTCAAGAGAGAGGTTTGGGACTTCAAGAAAAGTTGTTGAAGATAAAATAGCCCGCTGGTCAAAAGTTTTAGAAGTGCCAAAAGTTTTCGTTTCCCAGTCGCAGTCAACGCAAACTCTATACGATGCTAAATGTTCTTTGTGCAGCAAATGGACAAAGGTTATTTTTCCTCCTGATGGAGTAAGGCCAGTATATTGCAAGTCTTGCTTAGGCAAAATAAAACAACAGAAAAATAATAACATTATTCAAAGACCAGAAAATCAAAATACTAATCAAAGAATGACTCCAGACTCATTTCAAAACAGAGCTATTTCTTTGAATGAAGCGTTTAAGGCCGAACCAACGCCTTTCTCTAGCTCTAAAAAAATAAAAAAGCCGATTAACTTGGGAGAGTTAAGGGAAGCTATAGAAAAATCTTTAAATAATAAAAACAACGAAGAAAAAAAAGGTGAAAACACTAAAAGACTTTAATTTTAAAAATAAAAGAGTTTTAGTGAGATGCGATTTCAATGTCCCCCTAAGCGAAAAAGGGGACATTTTAGATGACTTCAGGATTCAAAAGACTCTACCCACGATCAATTATTTAACTCAAAAGGAAGCGAAAATAATTTTAATGAGCCATCTGGACGATCCAGAGGGAAAAGTTGTGGAAACCCTGAGATTAACTAATGTCCAAAAGAGGTTAGAAGAATTATTAGGAAAATCTGTTATAAAACCAGAAGATTGCATAGGAGAAGATATAAAAGAAAAAACATTAAAAATTAAAGACGAAATTATTTTATTGGAAAACCTAAGATTCCATAAGGAGGAAGAAGAAGGAGATTTGAATTTTGCTAAAGAGTTATCAAAATCAGGAGATATTTATATAAACGAGGCTTTTAGTGTTTGTCATAGGTCCCATGCTTCAATAGTCGGGATAACAAAATATTTACCGTGCGGAGCCGGATTGATATTAGAGCAAGAAATAGAATATCTTAGGAAAATTTTCGAAAATCCTAAAAGACCAATGCTAGTAATTATCGGAGGAAAAAAAGTAGAAACTAAGGCGAAATTTATAAATAGAATTTCAGAAATCTGCGATCAGGTTTTAATCAGCGGTTTAATTGAAAAAGAAATCGAAGAAAAGAAAATCGAGATTAAGAATCCAGAAAAGATTATAAAACCTCTGGATTCTTTAGGAGGAGGTTTAGATATAGGTCTAAAAACCATAAAGCTATTCAGAGAAAAGATAATAGAAGCTGAAACGATAATATGGAATGGGCCTTTGGGTAAAATTGAAGAAAAAGCATTTAAAAAGGGAACGGAAGAGATTGCCAAAGCAATTATTGATAGCAAAGTTTTTTCTATTGCTGGTGGCGGAGAAACTGTTGAGTTTATTAAAGGTCTTAAATTAGTTGATAAATTTTCCCATATTTCTACTGGTGGAGGCGCTATGTTGGTCTTTCTTTCAGGCGAAAAACTGCCAGGCGTTGAAGCTTTAGGATAAAAAATAGAGGAATTAGGAAAATTTGATGAGATGCCAAAGATTAAAAATCTTCAAAAAGTAGCTAATAGAATCCTAAGGGCTGTAAAAAACAAAGAAAAATTCATTATTTACGGAGATGCTGATTTAGACGGCGTAACTTCGGTTATTATACTAAAAGAGAGCATTAGAAATTTAGGCGGAGAAATTTCCGCTGTTTATTTTCCTGACAGAGAAACAGAAGGATATGGAATAACAAAAACAGGATTAGATTATTTGAAAGAATTTTCCCCAGCTTTATTTATTACCTTAGACCTTGGCATAGGGAATTTCGAAGAAGTAAAAATTGCCAAGAAATTAGGTTTTGAGGTGATTATAATTGATCACCATCAGATTTTGGGTAAGGTTCCTCAGGCTTCTGTTGTTGTCGATCCAAAACAAAAAAATGATAAGTATTCTTTTAAGGGCTTAGCAACGGTTGGAATAGTTTTCAAACTTTCAGAAATTCTATTAAAAGAAAAATTAACTCAAAAATTAAGAGATAATTTTCTTGAGTTAGTGGCTCTTGCAACTATTGCTGATTTGATGCCGCGAATTGAGGAAAACAATCTTTTTATAGAGGAAGGGTTGAATTCTTTAAGAAATACCTGGCGGCCTGGTTTAAAAGTTTATTTCTTTATTGATTCTCCTAAAAATTATAAAAATTTCCAGGAATTTACTCAAAAAATAATCTCTTCTTTAAATGCTGCTGAAAAAAAGGACCATTTGAACGAAGCTTATCTTCTTTTAACGGAACAGAACGAAAGAAAAGCTAAAATAATGGCAGAAGAACTTTTTAAAAAAAGCCAGCAAAAACATTTAAGAATTAAGGAAATAGTCGGAGAAATAGAAGATAGAATTGTTAAAAAACCAAAAGAGGAGATAGTTTTTGAGGGAGGAAATGATTGGCCTCTAGCGCTTTTGGGACCAGCCGCTTCAAGAATTTGTCAAAAATACCAAAAACCAACCTTTTTATTCAGAATTGACAAAAAAGAAAGCCAAGGAGCAGTTAGGGTTCCTTCAAGATTTGATAGTGTAAAATTGATGGCAAAATGCGCAAGACTTTTGGAAACTTATGGCGGACATGCTCTGGCCTCGGGTTTTAGAGTCAAAAATGAGCAATTGGAAAAATTCAAAAATTGTTTGATAAAAGAAGTAAGATAAAATATGAACCCCCACACCATAACGAGCTTTAGTTCATAGAAAAAATTTCGTGTGGGAAAAATAAAGGATAAAATAATAAATTTAAAGTACGAGTAAAAGTTTTAAGACTTCTTAAAAGTCTTAAAACATAAGCTCGTTTGGTGTGGGGGTGAAAAAGGTAATAATATTTGTTGATGGCGGCTCCCGTGGAAATCCTGGTCCTTCGGCAGTGGGCTTTGTTTTTTGCAATGAAAAAGGCCAGATTTTTAAGGAATATTCCGAATATTTGGGTGAAAACATCACCAATAATGAAGCCGAGTATAGAGGGGTGATTTTAGCCTTAAAAAAGTTTAAAGCTCTTTTCGGAAACAAGTTGGCTAAAAATACAGAAATCGAATTAAAATCAGACTCCGAGCTTTTAATTAATCAATTAAACGGAGAATACAAAATTTTAGATGAAAAAATACAACCTTTATTTTTGGAAACTTGGAATTTAAAAATTGATTTTAAAAAGATAAAATTTAAATTAATCTCACGGGAAAAAAATCAAGAAGCCGATAGGCTGGCAAACCAAGCCCTAGACAGCAAAGACAAGGTTCAAAAACTGATTTAAATAAATTATTGATTTTTTGAAAACAAACCGAGCACATAAAAATTTATGTGCTCGGTATCCTTAGTAAGTCCGTAAGCCGAATTCTGTTTTAAAGTGATTATTACTCTAGGTCAAACCTTACAGTTTGACTCAAGCGAACTACTTTTCACAAAAGTTTTCCATATTCGGATAACTTTTGGTTTGTTCTTGCACTCAATAAGGATTTAGCCGTTTCACCCTGATGTTACCATCAGGCTCGCCCTATATCATCTTGCGATGATCGGGCGCCCGACACCTTTTGGTGTCTAGGGCGTCTCTGTTCGCACCTCGCACCTTACGGTGGATGGCTGTTAGCCACTATCTTTTTATCCCCCACCACTTTATACGCATTTTTGATACGCTTATTATTTTTGTCCCAATAGTAATTTCTTAAAATTTGTTTTGGAAATGTGCATAAAGTGGTGGGGGAGAGAGTTCGGACTTTCCTCCCGACTTTCTTTTCAGAAAGTTTAGGGCAATCACTCAACTTACTAGGACAGCTATATTTTAACAATTTTGGAGTCTTTGTCAATAGTAGAATAACGATTATAAGATTGGCAAAATTAAGATAAAATATTAAAATAGAGTATCAAAATGTTAAAAAGAATTTTAGATTCAAAAAGTA
>Ga0315294_10005611_pt1 | contig 13763 bp, 8 predicted proteins | sample YL17G13_40_MG_FD_203626 | JGI IMG/M metagenome (GOLD analysis project Ga0315294, IMG submission 203626) | Sediment microbial communities from Yellowstone Lake, YNP, Wyoming, USA - YL17G13_40 | ecosystem: Environmental > Aquatic > Freshwater > Lake > Sediment | place: USA: Wyoming | collected... | reverse complement strand
CCACGCCAGGAGCGCCTCCGGGGGCGTGCGCGGATGACCGGTACCAGTCGCTGGCGGCGGTGGTTGACGACACCTTGAGGGTGCTTTACCTTTCGAGCTTTGACGCGGGGAGCGCGCAATATGAAGGCTCGGCAGTAACCACGGATACCATTCGGTATTTCCAGACCTACGCCACAGGCGTGGAGGAGGCCGGAAAGACTGCGCCGACCCCGGCGAGCTTCGAGTTAGGGGCGAGCCGTCCGAACCCGCTTTCCAAGACGACAGCCATTACCTATTCCCTGCCCGTGGGCGGGGAGGTGAACCTTGCGGTGTACAACGCCGCGGGGCAGCTGGTCAAGACCCTGGCCTCGGGGCACCGGGCGGCGGGGGCGCACACCACGAGGTGGAATGCGAGCTCGGTTCCGGCGGGGGTGTACTTCTACCGCCTGACAGCGGGAACGTTCACCCAGACCCGTTCGATGGTAGTCGTGCGCTAAGGAAGACGCGGTTACCTATACCAAGGAGCCTCGTCAGACGTTCGTGAACGCGAGGAGAGCGAGGGTTTCCAAAACCCTCGCTCTCCTCGAACCAGGGAGGGGCCAAGACGGCGATAAGATTTTGATAAGGTTTTGACAAGGTTTTACATGATATACTTAACTAAGGTCAAAGGGACTTCATCGCGGGCCGCATCCGGCCCCATCATCAGGGAACGAAGCTTCAGAGGAACCTTTAAGGAGATTCCAAAAAGGAGGAAGACATGAATCGACGGACACGAATGAGCGCGCTTTTCGTCCTGGCGGGGCTCGTCCTGGCCTTAGCCACGGGCGGGGTCCTGGCCGGAACCACGGGTAAGGTCGTGGGGAAGGTGACGGACGCCAAGACCGGGGAGGGGCTGCCCGGGGCGAACGTAGTTATCGTGGGGACGAGGATGGGCGCGGCCACGGACCTGGACGGTTCGTACGTGATCATCAACGTGCCGGTGGGGACCTACACGGTCTCGGCCACGATGATCGGGTTCCGGACGGTCTCGGCGACCGGGGTGCGAAGCATCCAGGACCTGACGACGCGGCAGGACTTCAAATTGGACATGGCGGTCATCGGGATGAAGGAACTCATCGTCCCGGGGGTGCGGCCGCTGATCGAGAAGTCGGCGACGACGACGACGCGGATCACGGGCGCGAAAGAAATCGAGGCCATGCCGGTAGCCAGTCCGCAGGACGTGGTGGCGGCGACGGCCGGGTCGGTAGGCAGCGGCAACAACATCTACATCAGGGGAGGCCGGCGGGACGAGGTCTCCTACTTCGTGGATGGGATCTCGATCAACGACCAAGTGGTGGGGGGCGCAGGAGTCAACATCAGTAAGTTAGCGATCCAGGAGGTCATCGTCCAGACCGGGGGATTCAGCGCGGAATACGGGGAGGCCCTGTCCGGGCTGGTGAACGTGGTCACGAGGGAAGGGGGCGACAAGTTATCCGGGGTTCTGAGGGTAAAGTCGGACCAATTCCTGGGTCCGTTATCCTATCATCAGAACTACTACGAAGGAAGCGCCGGGGGCACCTTTCCAAGGCTTAAAAACTTTAAATACTACCTGTCGGGGGAAGTGGACCTGATGGACAACTGGCAGCCCCACTTCCAGATGAGCAATCAAATCTGGGAGCGAGTGCCGATCCCGCGGAACGCGGACGGGACGGTGAACCGGTCCGCGCTCGATACGACTTGGACCCTGAACAACCCGAACGACCCCTGGTGGAACCGAAGCACCCCCTGGGTGTGGGCGGACACGATTCCGAATCCGTTCTTCAAGGCAGACTCGGACAGCGTGGCGATCGGAGCCTGGGAGCGGGTGAAATCCCGGAGGATCGAACTCAACGCCCACGACGGGTGGAAGAAGGTTGATAAACGCTGGAACAGCCCGAACGACCGGGAAAATTACCGGCTGCAAGGGAAGCTGTCGTATGCGTTCAATCCCAACATGAAGCTCACGCTGGGGGTCAACAGGAACCGGGACCAATACATGACTTTTATACCCTTTAACATGAGCCCAGCGCAGGAGCCGATCTCTAACGCCTGGAAGTACCGCCTGGATCACGATCGGGCCCAGATAGACAAGGGTCTATTAGCCAGCCTCACCTGGCGGCACCAGATGGGGAAAAAGACGTTCTACACGTTGTCCGCCGCCCGCTTCGAATTCTCCCGCTGGACCGGCGCGCTCTATCCGGCCCGAGAAAAGGAGCGCAATGGGGCGTGGTGGAAGGACTATCAGCTCTACGAGAGAAACGAAACCGTGGGACACGCCCAGGACAGAACGGACGATAATCCCTACGGATGGGCCAGCTCCAAACTCTTCTTCGGCGGGGAAGGCATCACGCGCGTTTGGCAAAGACGCTACCAGGCCTACTGGGGATTCAAAGGCGATTTCACCCGCCAGGCGGGGCGGGTCGGCAACCTGCACGAAATCCGGGCCGGGATAGAGGGGAAACAGTACCGCATCGACCGCCATAACTTCACCGATCCTTGGCAATCCTCCGGCTTCTGGGATGAGTACGTGAAACGGGAACCCCTGACCGCCGCGACCTACGTCCTGGACAAGATGGAATTCGAGGGGATGGTGGTCAACGCCGGATTGCGGTTCGACTACTTGGATGCCAACGCCTTTAAAATGAGGGATGTGCTCCAGCAGACCGCGCGGACCGCGGGAGATACGGTGAAGGTCTCTGCCAAATACAAGCTGTCGCCCCGACTAGGGATCTCCCACCCGGTGTCGGACCGGACGGTGCTGCATTTCAGCTACGGACAATTCTTCCAGCAACCGCAGCTCCAATACTTGTACGAGAGCGTCGCCTCCAACATCCAAAAACCGACCTGGGCCACGTCGAATCAGACCCTGGGAGATCCGGACCAGAACGCCCAGACCACGATCCAGTACGAGACGGGCTTCTCGCAGCAGCTCAGCGCGGACGTGGCCGGGGATCTGACGTTCTACTACAAGGACATCCAGGCCTACTCCGGATTGTACATGATCACGGACCCGAACAACATCGGGGTCAGCGTGCAGGAATACCAAAACATAGACTACGGGAACGTGCGGGGATTCGAGGCCACTATCCAGAAGCGGCCGGGAAGCGGGATCCTCTCCGGGAAGCTTTCCTACAGCCTTTCCCTGGCCAGGGGGACATCCAGTTATGGCTTTAACAATTACTACGAGCTGTATTACATGAAACCGAAGACCAACACCGAACACTTTTTAGACTTCGATCAGCGGCACACGATCTCCAACGACCTGAACCTTGCGCTTCCGGAAAACTTCGGGCCGATGGTGGCTCATAACCGGATCCTCAGAAACGTGAACATCAATTTTTTGACGACCATCGGAAGCGGGCTGCCCTATACCCCGCTGGACAGCCGCCTGGATCGGATCGGGGATGTGAACTCATCCCGGATGCCCTGGACGTTAAGAACAGACATTCGCGCGTCGAAGGGCCTAAAAATCCTGGGGCTGGGGGCGGAGATCGCCTGCGAGGTGGCGAACCTCTTCAACCGCAAGAACGTGGTCGGCGTTTACGGCTACACCGGCTCCCCGACGGACAACGGACAGGAGTCGACGTACCCGCTCAATTCGTTCGCGCAACAAAAAGAGTTTCTCTACAGCCCCGGGGATTCAACGAGTTCGCATCCGATCCCGAACCCAAACTACAACAAGCTGCAAGACCTGGACCACAACGGGATAGTCAGCCCAGAGGAGGCCTGGCAGACCTTCCTGCAGGCCTACCGGGATTATTGCTGGGACGGCTCGAACTTCGACACGCCCAGACAGGTCCGACTGCAGTTTGGAATCAAGTGGTAATCCCTTCACAGGCGACATCGAACGACAGGAGGCAAGCGCAATGAAAAATCAAACAGCCAGACGGATCGCAAGAGCGTCCTTGTACGCCTTGATGATGTGCCTGCTGGGCCAGGGGGCGTGGGGGATAACGGCCCATCCTTCTCAAGGCTCGAGGATTCAGTCCACGGTACAGATCAATGCCAACCAATGGGAGATGCCGGTAGACAACTTAGGTAGACACTGCGCCCCGATACAGAACAAACCGACGGGATTCTGGCCGGCAGGCTCGGGCCGAAACTACATCTACGGGGCCGGCATCTGGGTGGGAGCGATCAATCGGAACGTGAGCCCAGCCGACACCCAAGTCAGCCACGGGTACGAATGTGCATACGGGTACTCGAACTACATGGGGACACCCCCGGATGGGGACGAGACGAAATACCTGGACGCCGCGGCAAGAGTATACTCCTCGACCAACCCCACGGACGTAGGAGTCTGGCCGGTGAAGGACTCCACAGGAAAACCCGTGATCAAATCGCTGCAAGACAGCTGGACGAAGTTCAACGACGTGGACCTCACCCACATGGGGACCGGCGAAAGACCGATCGGCGTGGAGGTCACCCGCACCACTTTCATGTGGCCTTACGCCGGATACAAAGACCTGGTGTTCTACCTGTTCTGGGTGAAAAACGTCACGGGAACCCGGATGGGAAATCCCCGAACCCTTACGGACATGTACGTGGGAAACTGCACGGACTGCGACATCGGGGCGGAGAGCGCAGCCACGGGGAACGACATAGATACCCTGGAAAACTCCAGCTACTGGAAAAAAATTCCGGGGCGTACCGATTCGGTCCTGCAGACCCGAAACCTGGCGATGCAATATCAGACCGTCCAAGAAACGGGATGGTCCCTCGCTCCCCCGTATTACATGGGCTGGCGGTTCTTCCTAAGCCCCAAAAACAACACGGGACAGACGATCCAAGTCAGATCCCAGCCCGGCATTGGTTACGACCAATTCGACCGCGACATCCTGCCGGACTCAGCCCTGGGAATGACGGCCTTCCAGACCTTTATCAACGGCACGGACCCCAGCAAGCCGGCGGAACGTTATCTGGAGCTTACGGGGAGATACTGGAGAACCCCGACGATCTACAACGCGCTAATGAAGGATCATTTTGGACCGACAGACAAACGGTTCATCCAGGCTTCGGGGCCGTTCAATTTAGCTGCGGGCGATTCCGTGCCGTTCGTCGTAGGGCTGATCGGAGGCCTCACCGCCAACGAGGTCATCCAAAACTCAGACAAGGCGCAGGTCATCTTCGACGCCAATTTCATCGCTCCCTACCCGCCGGTGTCCCCGAACCTGTCTCTCATCCCGGGAGACCACAAGGTCACGCTGTTCTGGGACAATAAGCCGGAGTACACCAAGGACGGGTACTACGCTTATCTCGACAGCGCCGCGAGGAGGAGATACCGGGCCTACGACCTTGAGGGGTACCGGGTCTATAAGGCCCGGAACCAGGCCGACCTCTCGGACCCGGCGAAACGGAAGATGATCGGGTGGTTCAAAAAGCAGGACGGGTTCACGATCGTGCTGGACGCCCAACCCAAGTTCCGCGACCTGCCCAACGGCCAGAAGGAAACCCTGCAGGTCTGGGACACCTTAGGGACGGACAACGGGCTGAGGTATTCGCTGGTGGATTCGGGACAGTTCATCGGGCAAGACTCGATGGGGCTGGTGAACGGCTTACCGTACTTCTACGGGGTCACGGGGTTCGACTACCAGTGGTACACACAGTATGACACCATCGCACGCCACTACGACACGCTGCCAGGCAGCCCCACCACCCTGGAGTCGAACTCGGCGGGGAAATTCGTGATCGTGGTTCCGAGGGCGGACCCCGGCGACCTGACGCCAGGCAAGATCGACTCCACGACGTGGCAGGTCCACGGGGGGGCCTTCACAAGCGGGCTCAAATACCTCCCCAATTTAGCCAACCAGGACTCGGTGAAACAGTATCCTCATACCTACAAATACGAGTGGCTGCCGATTGGGAAGAAGCTCTGGAGCGGGACATGGGGGAACGCCCTGGGGGCCTACAACCTCATCATCCGGGACCTCACGAATAACGATACCATCAGAACCTGGAAGGTCGTGCCGGGAACCGACACGATGCCGGGAGGTGCTAAACTGGTATGGGTCGTGGACACGATCCCGCTGGGGATCGACACCACGTTAGCGAGCAGCGGCAGTTTCATCTATACCCCCGCCAAGCTGGAGATGTTCCACGGGATCGAATTCGGACTCCTGGACACGGTCAAGTTGGGGCAGTTCAAGTCGGGGACCATCTCGGTCTCGCGGGGCACCCCCATCGGGCCGCTTTTGGCCGACACGGCCACCGGAAGCGCCTCGACGCCCCGGTTCGGGTTCAAGGTCCAGAACTGGGCCTTCCGGGGCTCGCAATTCGTCATCACCTGGCACAAGAGGCGGGGAACCGTGAGGGGCGACAGCATCTGGGCCGAGGTATATGATTCCACGAACCAGGTGGTCGTTCCGCCGGAAACCTTAGCGGTCCAGGACTTGGCCAAGGTCAGCGGATGGTGCTTCGGAGGGAACGGAACCAGTGCCCGGGGCAAACTCTGGATAGATTCCACGATGGTGAGCATCACGGGAACCAACGACACCATCCCCATCCCCACGCGGTACCCGGGGACCTGGCTCACGCTCTGCGGAAGGCGGTACTGGTTCAAGGGAAAGCTGGGCGGGTACGACGGGCGCCCGATGCTCTGGACGGGAGGGCTATGTCCGATCAACGAAGGGGACGTGTGGATCGTACAGCAGCAGGGGTTCCAAGTCCCGTGCGAGGGCAACTGGATGCAATTCACGCCCACTCCGGGGCAGGTGGCGGCCGGGGGGAAGGCAATGCTGGACGCCATCAAAGTGGTGCCCAATCCCTATCTGGTGCGGAACAACTGGGACACGGACAGATACTCCAAGCACCTGATGTTCACCCACCTGCCGACGAAGTGCACGATCCGGATATACACCTTAGCCGGGGACCTGGTGAAGATCATCTACCATGACGGAAGCCAAAACAGCTTCGCGAAGGTGATCGGAGGAACGCCGACGGGAGGAACGGGAGGGACTGAGTCCTGGGACCTCCTGACTTACAACAGCCAGTTGATCGCTTCGGGGGTGTACCTTTTCCACGTGGAGGCGCCGGGAATCGGCAACAAAATCGGCAAATTCGCCGTCATCCAGTAGCGGAAACCCGCTCTGACAAAGGAGGAAACCATGAAAAAAGTCTTGGCGTTGGCGCTGGTTCTCAGCTTCGGGATGGCAGGCGCGAGCCTGGGGACGATCACGAAGGTGGGGACGTCCGGAGCGCAATTCTTGAAGATCGGCGTTGGGGCGAGAGCCCTGGGCATGGGCGAGGCCTTCTCGGCCGTGGCCAACGATGCCTCGGCACTGTACTGGAACCCAGCCGGGATCGCCCAGTTGAAGCGGCCGGAGATCGTGTTCAATCACACGAAGTGGGTAGGCGACATCAGCGAGGAGTACCTGGGGTATACCCACCCGCTGGGCAGCACGGGAACACTGGGGGTCCAGATGACCATGCTCACGATGGGGTCAATGCAGATTACCCGGGTAGACGATCCCAATTCTATTCAGCGGGAGGACGAAGGCGAAGGCCTGCCGAAGTTCTCGGCGAACGACATCGCCGCGGGGTTCACCTATGCCCGAAACTTCACGGACAAGTTCTCGCTGGGCATCTCGATGAAGTACATCCGGGAAGTCATCTGGGAGATGTCCTCGAACGGAATGGGATTTGATGTGGGGACGCTATACCTCACGGGGTGGAAATCGGTGCGGGTGGGCATGGCGTTGGCCAATTTCGGACCGGACATGAAGTTCGCGGGAAGGAATCTGGATGAACTCCTTTATCAAAGCAACTGGCCACCGAGCTATACCGCACAAACTTACACTCTTAAAACCACCCCCTATCCGATGCCGCTCAGGTTCCGGGTGGGCGTGGCCTTCGAGCCGATAAACAAAAAACCCCACCGCCTGACCCTGGCGACGGATCTCTCCCACCCCAACGACGGCACGGAGAAGTTCGACGTGGGCGCGGAGTACACCTGGAACAACCTGGCCTCGCTCCGGATGGGGTACAAGTTCGACCAGGACGCCCGCTACAGCACGTCGTTCACCACGGCGGATGGCGTGGTGCATTCGATGAAGGCGAACAAGAGCGCCATGGACAACTTCTCGGCGGGCGCGGGGCTCAACCACAAGTTCATGGGCAAGATGACCGCGAAACTGGATTACGCCTATACCAACCTGGGCTATCTGGAGAGCGTTCATCGGTTCACGCTGGGTTTGGGATTTTAAGCCGTTCCCCAGGAGTACCCTTTTTCATGACTGCCCCTTTTCACCAAGGGGCAGTCATGAGCTTTTTACGATGAAGCCCTTCGCCAGAACCCTCGCGGGCTTGCTGATCCTCGTCCCGGGAATCACCTCCGACCTCGGGGCCAGGGGGTGGACCCTCCTCGTGTACATGGCGGCGGACAACGACCTGGCTTTCCAGAGCGAGATCGACCTAAAAGAGATGGAGGCGGCGGGGTCGGCCCCAGGGTTCGCGGTGGTGGTGCAACAGGATATCCCCGGAGCAGGGGCAAGGCGGTATCTGATTCAGCACGGGGGGCGAGTCCTCTTAGACAGCCTGGGGACCGTGAATATGGCCGATCCAAGGGTCCTGGAGGAATTCGGGACCTGGGGGGCAAGCCGGTACCCGGCGGAGCGATATGCCCTGATCCTGTGGGACCACGGAAGCGGGTGGTCGGGGGAGGGAGGGGGGAAAGACCCGCCCAAGGTTTCATCCTTCGGCAGCGACCAGTCCTCGGGTGATGTCATGGGAATCGCTGACGGCGAGCTGAGAACGGGCCTGGAGGGGATCCGGAAAAGCCTGGGAAGGCCTCTTGACCTGTTGGCCTTCGATGGATGCATGCTTCAGGAGGCAGAGGTCGCCTTCGAGGTCGGGGGCATTGCGAAGGTCATGGTGGGATCCCAAGAACTGGTTCCCGCCGACGGGTACCCCTATGACCGTTTTCTTCGTTTCCTTATCTCCAACCCCACAGCGGACGAGAGCACTGTTGCCCAAGAGCTGGTCAACAGATATATCTGGTTTTATCAAGGGAGCGGAATGGATGTCGGTAACTCAGCCATCCAGCTCGACAATACCTTGGCGTTAGCCCCCTCTGCTCACTCCCTGGTTCAGGCTTTCTTGGACGCTCCCTCCGACTCCGGCATTTACATGGCAAGAGACAGCGTTCTGCGAATCCTCTCCGGACAGGACATGGATTTGGGAGACTTCCTGAGGCTGGCGGAAAGCCACGGCCGAGGGGAGGTGCGGACGAAGGCGGCACAGCTACGGGAAGCTTTGGCCCGCTGCCTATTGATCAACCGGGCGTCGGGGAGGGATTCCTCGCGCCTTTCTGGACTCTCGGTTTGGTTTCCGAGGACCTTTCCGGAGTTCGCTGATCGAGCCTTGGAATACTCCGGGCTCCAATGGGTTCCCGGGAGCGGATGGGACCAGATGGTTTATGCCTCTTACGGAATCGCGGGAGGGATGCGGCCTGCGTCTCCAGGGTTGCCAAGGATATTCAAAGGAGAGGAGAACGGGTATTCTGTGAGTTGGAGGCCATCCTATGCCCCTGCCAGAATCGGGGCCTACGAAGTCCGGGAGCTTACGGGTCAAGCCGTCCTCTGGGAGGACGGGGCTGAGGGCGATCCCTCCTTATGGATCCTGAGCGGGTTCACGACGAGCGAAGGAGACGCTCATGCCGGAAGAAGGAGCTATTACGCCTTCCAGGACAGCACCCGAATGACTTTGAGAGGAACGCTTCAGATCGACCATGCGGCCTGGTTGTCGCTATGGAGCAAGAGGGCAAACGGGCAGAAGGTGGTTTGCGAGACCAGCCCGGACAGCGCGTTCGCAACGTTCAATCCAGTGGATTCGCTGACGGTGGGAGCAAGGGGCTGGGCTCAATCCGGATTCGCCCTTCCCCAAGGGACCTATTTTCTAAGATTGAGAGTCCTACGAGGCGGGGTTTATCTGGACGACCTTAAATTGGAGACCTTTACTGCTTCCAAGGCAACCCTACGTCCGGGGAGCGACACGGTCTATGCGGTCAAGAACAAACCGAGGGGAACTTACCATTATCAGGTACGGGCACAGGACAGGCAAGGGGCGTGGGGGCTTTGGGGGCCGACGGCGGAAGTCCAGTTGAGTGAATTCGCGCCCTGTTACGTCTACCCCAATCCCTTTCGGACCGAAACGAAGTTCGTAGTGGATGGCGCCGGAAGCGAGGCGAAGGTCAGGATTTATACCGTGGCGGGAGACTTGGTCCGAACCGTAGAGGTATTTTTCCGGCAGAGCGATGGATCCTATGCCTGTGCCTGGGATGGAAAGAACGAGAAAGGAAAAGAGGCGGCGGCCGGGATCTATGTGTTTTTGATCACGAATCAGGGAAGAACCGGACGAGGGACGCTGGTCCGAATAAAATAGAACCAGACTTGGTTTAAATTTAGAGGTTAGAAGGCAAGGCGTTTTAAGAGTCCGACAAGGAAGCTACCGTTATATTTCTCGAAATCTGGCAAGGAATTTGCCTCGCGCAAGCTCCCTGCCAGATTGATTTTTGGACAGGTTTGTGAAGTAAGAAAGGCCAACAAAGATCAGTTACGGAGCAGAGTCGCTCACTCCCCACAGTAGGGGAGGGTCAAACGTAGGCCAAAAGATATAAAGTTTGTCGGACTACCTCACAACCAGCTCACCCCCACCTTTCACCCTCCATAGGCAGTTCCCCCAAATTATTTTCTGTTTTAATGATTTTGTACTTGACAAAACCCATTGAAATATCTTAAAATATGCATGGTGGGATAAAGTGGGATAAAGTGGTAAATTTATTATAAAAGGGGGTGCTGGCGGGACAATGACCTATTTCATAGGGACTTATCCCTGCACGATGGATGCCAAGGGGAGGGTCAGTCTTCCTGCGAAGTTCCGGAAGATCTTAGGACAGGAAGACAATGCGCAAGTCTATCTGCTGCCCGGGGATCAGGAGGGGTCGATCTTCATCATCCCGTCCGGGGGATGGCTTGCTCTCGTGGAGGCCTTGAAGCAACTCCCCAAGGATGCGAACAGCGCGGCCTTGAAGGCCTATGCCGGGGCGCAGAGCTACGAAGCGGACGTGGACAGGCAGGGGAGAATCGGGATCCCCAAGGTGCTTCTGGAGGAGGCGAAGGTTAGCCGGGAGCTCCTGATTGTGGGGGCTCTGGAAAAAATGGTGCTGTGGGACGGGGCGGCGTTCGCCGCGCACAAAGACCGGGTTCGGGCTTCATTCCAGCAACTGGCGAACTCAGTCATCCCCTGATATGACGGGCGGACGAACGGATCGTTAGACGAAAGGAGGAATTCATTTGGCGGTCGGAGAGCGAACCAAGGTGCTGGCCCTGAGGGGCGATCTCTCGGAAGAGGAATGCAGGAAATTAGACGAGAGAATCGCCTCTTTTTTGCGGATGGGACGGAAGCAGGTGGTCCTGGATCTGACCTGCGTGTGGCATGCCGATTACCGGACGATCCCGGTCCTGGCGGCACGGGCCCGCGAGGCGAAACAATTGGGAGGAAGGATCGCGCTGGTCGGGGTCTCCAAATATCTGAGGGAGATCCTGACTTTCTCCGGAGAGGAGGAAGCCTTCGACCTCCCGGCTCCAGCCGGTCGGGGACGGAGAGCGGCGGTCGCCTCGATGTGAACGGGACGGGCCACACCCCGGCACTCCTCGCAGAGAGCACGGGCCTCCTGGTCTGGGACGAGCGGGGAACCTATGTGGACGCGACCCTTGGATGGGGGGGGCAGACGGAGGAGATCCTGAGGTGTACCGCCCCGGAGGGACGGGTGGTGGGGATCGACCGGGACGGGGAGGCCCTGGCCGCAACCCGACGAAGGCTGGCTGCGTACGCGGAGAGGCTCGTCCTCGCGCAAGGGAACTTCGCAGGGCTCAAACGCTTGCTGTCCGGGTGCGGGGTCGAGACGGTGCAGGGGGTGGTGTTCGACCTGGGCCTTTCCTCGATGCAGTTGGACGATCCCTCGCGGGGATTCAGCTACCGGCAGGAGGGACCGTTGGACATGAGGATGGACCGGGGGGAGCGCACGACGGCCGGGGAGATCTTGCGGACAGCCTCCGAGGAGAGATTGGCCGGAATCCTTTTCGAATACGGAGAGGAGCGCTGGGCCCGAAAGATCACGAAACGGATCGTTCTGGAAAGGCAGCGACGAGCGCTCCAAACCACAAGGGATTTGGCAGAATGCATCCTGGGAGCGATTCCCCAGAAGATGGCCCACAAAAGCCTGGGAAGGGTGTTTCAAGCCCTTCGGATCGCGGTCAACCGGGAGCTCGAGGCGCTCCAGGAAGGGCTCGGCCAGGCCCTCGAACTCCTGGTCCCGGGCGGGCGGTTGGTTGTCCTCTCCTACCATTCCTTGGAGGACCGGATCGTCAAAGAGATGTTCCGCGGGTCAAAGGCTTTGAGGATCCTGACTAAGAAACCGGTCCGGGCCAGCGCTGAGGAAGCGGCCCGGAACCCAAGGGCGAAAAGCGCCAAGCTTAGGGCGGCAGAGGTCGTCAAACCATGAGGAAAAAAAGACGAGGATTCCTGCGATATGTGGTCTTGTTCTTCGCGCTGGTGGGGGTCGGGGCGTTCTACGTGTTCGAGCGGATCAGGGTGTTTGAATTGGTGAACACGATTGAACGTCAGAAAGAAGAGCGGGAGAGGGTGAAGGACGAGAACGAGCGGCTGAGGATCGAGCTCGCCCAGCTGCTTTCCCGGGAGGCCGTGGAGCGCTTCGCGACGGAGGCCCTGCACATGCGCTATCCCAAACCCGGTGAGGTCGTGGAGGCGCTCCGGTGATGTTCCTGATCCGTTTCCGCCAGCGCCTGATGCTCCTGGCGGGCCTGGGGATCGCGGGGATGCTCGTGATCGCGGCCCGCCTTTTTCATCTCCAGATCCTGCAGCATGCGAGGTACCAGGCGATGGCCGTGGAGCAACAGGTAAAGCGGAGAGGGCTCCTGGCCTCGCGGGGTGAGATCCTGGACCGGAACCATGTGTCCCTGGCCAAGAGCGTAAATGGAAAACGCCTTTATCCCCAGGGAGTCCTGGCCGGACAGGTAATCGGGTTCGTGGGCCAGGATTTGCACGGCCTGGAGGGGGTGGAGTACGTCCTCGACGAGGCGCTTCGGGGGAGCGCGGGATGGACGACGCTGCAAAAGGACGCGACGGGCCGGACGTTCCGCTCCGTTGAATACATGGAGCGGGAGGCGGAGCCGGGGAAGACTGTGGTCCTGACCCTGGATGCCCGGTACCAGGAGATCGCCCAAGAGGGCTTAAGGCATACCGTGGAACAGTTCAAGGCCGCGGGAGGGAGCGCCATCGTGCTGGACCCGCACACCGGCGAGATCCTGGCCCTGGCCAACATCCCGGACTTCGACCCTAACCAGGTTGCGCCGGAGGACAGCGCGGCGTTCAGGAACCGGGCGGTGTCCTATCTCTTTGAGCCGGGGTCAACATTCAAGGTGTTCACGGCCGGGGCAGCCCTGGAGGAAGGCCTGGTGAAACCCGGGGAGACCTTCGATGGGGAGAACGGGGTCATACATATCGGGAACCACACCATCGGCGAGGCCGAGGGACACCGCTTCGGTACGCTGACCCTGAGGGAGGCGATCACCCATTCCAGCAACATCTGCATGCTCAAGGTGGGAAGGAAGGTAGGGCGGGTGAAGCTCTACGAGCACGCCCGGGCCTTCGGGTTCGGATGCCCGACGGGCGTGGAGCTACCCGGGGAGGTTAAGGGAAAGCTGGACCGACCGCAGGCCTGGTCCGAGGCCCGGCTGGCGAACGTTTCC
>Ga0315294_10005610_pt1 | contig 13764 bp, 14 predicted proteins | sample YL17G13_40_MG_FD_203626 | JGI IMG/M metagenome (GOLD analysis project Ga0315294, IMG submission 203626) | Sediment microbial communities from Yellowstone Lake, YNP, Wyoming, USA - YL17G13_40 | ecosystem: Environmental > Aquatic > Freshwater > Lake > Sediment | place: USA: Wyoming | collected... | reverse complement strand
AGATAACATATTATGCGTACAAAAAAGGATATGTGGCTTACAACGATGCTCTTACTATAATCACCAAGATTGCCGATACGCTAATCAATAGGGTGCCACGCGGGCCGAGTGCTATAAATACATTATGGCCGCATTTTACCAAAAATGGCGGGACAGATCGATGCAGCGGAACAGAGTGGTCATCGGGCGATACGATTTACGCCGCTATGGATGCGATTACAGCGCTGCAGATGATAGGAGACCCGCAGAATCAAATACCTGCTTTACAGAATTTTCTTACGCAAATTAATTGGACGGATCTTGTATCGCCCGAGAGCTACATTTGCCACGGCTATTCATACGACGGCACTAAACTTGACGGCTATTGGACAGGATTCGGCATGGAAACTATAGGAGTAGATTGGGCATACGCTTCTGCGACGGGCAATTTAGCCCAAATGGAAACGCCGCCTAACGGCAGCGGTTCGGGATTTATTGACAATACTCAGTACCCCATGGTATTTTCAGGAACCGACCGCTGGGGTAATGACTGGGATGTTTATAGAGAAAATATGGCCAACACGCAGATAGGTTACTACAACGGTTTAAATAATTACCTTTACGGCGCAGGCTTATTCGGACTTTCTGCCGCAGAAGTACCGGACATATCTTTAGACCCCTCCGTAAAATATCTAGGATACGGGACAGGAGGAGGCGGTACTCCGGTAGACGGCGGCGGCGAAGTTGCAGTATTACATTATTCCGGAATGATCGCCGATAAGAAACCTGCGGAAGCCGTAGCCATGTGGGAAACGTTGAGAGATAGTAACGCGGACTTTCTGCAAAACAAAGTCATAATTTCTCCTTTAAATAATATGGAGAGCATGAAGGTCGATAAGGAGACGGGTGCTTTGCTCGCGGTAAATCGCCTTAAGGGCTCGTGGAATCTTGCGCTTCAGGCCGAAGGATGGGCGCAGGCTGACTCGGCGGCAAGGACTGATTTAAATGCCGCTATCCAGAACAATGCTTTCTTAAAAAGAGGTTATGATTTAGTCAAAACTCCACCTCCGCCGTCATGGGAGGAAAGTTACGTTTCCGTACCTAGCGGGGCAACTGTACGGCAAATTGCGGCTCTAGACAGCCTCCTTTTTATTAGAACGTGGAGTAACTTATACAGTGACCGTACCATATACAAAAGCAGTGACCTCGGAGCAAATTGGCAGCCAACCAATATTAACTTAACGACAGGCGGATCTGTCTATGATATGGATGTTGATCAAGGCAAGCTTTATGTTGCATGCCAGACCGGTATAGTTGTGTCTGACGACGAAGGCGCAAGTTTCGGATGGTCACTTTACTGGCGTTGGGATGCCTGTAACGATGTTGATATGCAAAATGGCTATGGTTGGGCGGCAATTATAAATTGGGGCGGTATGTCAGGACCTATTAGGAAAACACCTGAAAGTATCTGGGAATGCCGTCGCGGCGACATCCCCTGGGCTTATATGTCGATGGGTTCTGCCACAGCCGATCCTATTGATCCATATAACATTGCCTATGTGGCTTCCAATGTAGGCGGCTCCTACAGAACCCTAGATAGCGGCGCACATTGGTTACTTTTTAGCGGCAGAATAATTTATACTACTATTATTGATGGCAAGTCAGTTATTTACAACCACAATCCTTATAGTGGACAAGATTCTTATAGTGAAGACCATGGTGACACTTGGCAGCCTCTTGGCATGACTGCAGGCGCAATTATTCGCGATGAAGAAACCGGGCTTTTATTTGCGGCTGGAACGGGTGGCGGAATTTATGTCGGTCATCCGGGAGATTGGAAGCCTTACGGATTATCTGATCAAATCATCCAATCTTTAGCTATTTGCGGGAAACGATTATTCGCGATTTCTGCAACAGGACGTATTTTCTACACGGTAAGAGTCCTTAACGTGCCTTCCGAAGAGTACCCTACTATACAAGATGCGCTAAATGGAGCTGTCAGCGGAGATACGATTAACGTCGCAGCCGGTACATACACCGGAGACATTAATATGAAAGACGGCGTAGATCTTGCGGGCGAGAATGCGAAAAATACCATAATAGAAGGAAACATCACATGCCTTGAGTCTGACTCGACTATCGAAAATCTTACCGTTGTTTATAACGAAGGCCAATATGTAAATTTCACAAATTCTAATTATACGGATTTGAAAATTCTCGCCGATGCCGGCATCACAGCCGTTGATTCGGAGATCACCGTAAGAAACTGCGTCATCTATCCTGACCTTACGAGCGGCGGCGGCCCAAAAGCGCCGTTTGGCAAGGGGATCCAGATATGGAATCTCTACGGCGCGCCTACCAAAGCGCCGATCATAGACAATACCCTGATCGTCCACTGCAACACGGGTATTTATTACTACTCGCAGGCATTCGGCGGCGCCATAAACGGAACGATACAAAACAGTACCCTTGATGCCAATAAATACGGCATCGTCTTACGAATGCACAAAGAGATGCCGCTCATCCAGAACAACATAATCTCAAATTCATTGGACGACATACATATTACTTATGATGGAGACACATTACTTGCCGCCAGGCTCGCAGATATCGCGAATAACTGCATATTCATACAGGACCCCTCAGGCCACCACATATGGTGTGATGCCGCACAAAGCGCTCAAACGCCGACAGGCGCGGGGAATATTTACGAGGATCCGCAATACAATGCGCCGTGGCTCCTCGATTATTATCCGAATAATCCGAACTGCGGCGATAAGGGGTATAGGTTAGAATAAACTCATCTTTTTGATTGACTAAGCCCCTCAGGATGCTCTATAATCTATCCATAGAATAGGTATTTTTAAAAACGGAGGGGAATATGAAACACTTTATCGCTATGGTTGTCATCATATTATTCGTGATGTCGTTGGTATTACCACTATACGCGGCCGAGATATCAACAAGAGAAGCCACGGGGAATGCAAGCTACGCTGAAAAGATAAGGGAGAACAACAAGAAGATAGCGACATTTGTCGCCGATACGTTCAAACTGCCCGGCGTACTTATAGGAGACGCTACAGGGCATAAACATGAGGAATCGGTGGAAGGTATGAAGTACGAAGGACACGAATACCTGCAGAATATGCCGGAGAAATGGCACGGCGAAGGAAAAGCGGTAAAATAGATAAATAGCGAAAACAAATAATAAGGGGCGGTCGTCTTTAGTAACCGCCCTTTTTGTTTGGATAGCATATTTTTGGAAGAGGAACATTAAGGAGAAACCTTTTTAAAAAGGTTTCTCCTTAAAACGATTTGGGCGCAAGCCCCGCCTTTGCTTGCTTTCTTGCGGGTCGGAGGTGCAAAAAGAGTAAACCTTACTTTTTGGCACCGCAGACCAAATCGTTTAGTGGTGCGGAAGGGGGGAGTTGAACCCCCAAGGGTCGCCCCATACGGTCCTGAGCCGTACGCGTGTGCCAGTTCCGCCACTTCCGCAAGTATTTTAAGTATACTTTAAGGGGATTTCGTTGTCAATAGTTATCATATTACATAAAACTTGATTAATAAGATAATTTTGCTATAATATAATGTCCTGATGAAAGACGATATTGTTGCTACAAACAAAAAGGCGCGGCATGACTTTACTATCCTCGGTAGTTTTGAGGTAGGTATAGAACTTAAGGGGACTGAGGTAAAGTCACTCAGGGAGCATAGGGCGAACCTGGACGATAGTTTTGCCAGAATAGATAAAGGCGAACTATTTATATATAACATGCACATAAGCCCTTATGAATGCGGCTCTTACACAAATGTGGATTCAAAGAGGAAGCGAAAGCTTCTTGTCCACAAAAAAGAGATAAATAAGTTGAGCGGTGAAACCTCTAATAAGGGTTTTACCCTGATCCCTTTAAAGATATATTTTACGCACGGCATAGCTAAAATCGAACTTGCGCGCGCGAAGGGCAAGAAGCTTTATGACAAGAGAGAGTCAATTAAGCTGCGCGAGGTAAAACGCGACGTAGCGCGCCAGTTTAGGGGGAAAACTAGTTTGTAAATACTTACCCCTTGCGTAAACGCTTGTAAATTTCTTCGAAATTTACTGCGCACGCTTCGGGGTTAATTCGACCATACAATTTACGTTCACTTTGTTCCATAAATTGTGGTCTCATTAAGGGGGTGAAAGGTTTCGACTCGAATCGCTGATCTAAGAAGTGCATGCCGAGGTTGTCAGGAGGCCTCGTTAAACACCTGGCAATAAATTAGATGCTAATGAAGAGTTAGCTCTAGCCGCTTAAGTGCGGCAAGCCATCCGGTCGGCTTCCTGGGAGGCCGGGAATGGCTCTGATACGCAGGATAGTTCTGGGCTTTTGCTTTTGGGGCCCGGAGCGAAACTCTAAAAAGCTGGCCGCTTTCATATCCCGCTTACCGGAGATGCAAACGGCGAGATTCAAACGGCAAGACAAGCATGTAGTATCTTCTAGGTTGAGGTCCGAGGACGGGAGTTCGAATCTCCCCACCTCCACCACTAAACGATTTGGTCTGCGGTGCCAAAAAGTAAGGAATTTCTTTTGAAAAAAATAGTTTTAATTTCAGCGCTTTTATTCATAGCCGCCGCTTTTTTTATGCCCATATCTTTTGCCTATATGATAAGGGGGCTTGATAAAGAGATCGAGGCAAGGGGTATTGATATCGATGGGAAAGATTATGTTTTGCTGATAGATGTTTGCGACGCCAACGGTATTGAATGGGAATGGGACAGTATCTCCCGCCGTATGATTTTGCGTAAAAACGGCCATGAAGCGGTCCTATTGATCGAAAGCGAGTATTACTGTATAGACGCAAATATTAAAAAAGCGAATGACGCCGTAGAGATTAAGAACGGCTCCATTTGTGTTCCCTTAAAACTTGCGAAATATACTATACCGCATATGTTTAGTTTGGAGAAGGAAGAGAAAACCGTAGTCGAAAAAGGCGTTCTCTTGCCGAAGATTCAAAGGATCCAGAAGCCGTCGGAAAAGAAGTTCAAGGTCACCAAAATTGTTTTGGATCCGGGCCATGGCGGAAGGGATCCGGGGGCTATATCGAGAAGCGGCATAAGAGAGAAGAACATAGTATTAGACGTAGCGAGGAGGATCAAAACGGCGCTGGAGAGGCAAGGCATTGATATCATAATGACGAGGAATTCGGATGTATTCGTGCCGCTTGAGATGAGAGCCCGCATCGCCAACGGAAGTAACGCCGATTTTTTTATAAGCATTCACGCGAATGCCTCTAAGGCGAGATGGACAAGAGGTTTTGAAGTATATTATCTTTCCGAGGCGACCGACGATAATGCGCGGGCTCAAGCGGCCTCGGAGAATTCGGCCTTGGATTACGAAGAAAATGCCGTCGATAGGCACTCAAAAGATATTGACGCCATAATCTGGGATCTCAAGCTTACCGAAAACAGGGAGGTCTCAATAGAGCTGGCGGGTTTTATATGCCAGGAAGTAAGTAGGATACTTGGCGTAAATGAGTGCAGCATAAAAAGCGCGCGATTTTATGTCTTGAAAGGGGCGGAGATGCCGTCCGTTTTAGTGGAGCTGAGTTATTTGTCTAATAGATACGACGAGAGGAACCTGAAGGATAGCGATTATAGGCAAAAATTGGCCGAAGGGATCATGTCCGGCATACTCGGCTACAGGGATGAATACGACAGAACGAATGGTTTTTCGGAATAACATGAATATCAGGAATAAGCCCATAGGTATATTTGATTCCGGCATAGGCGGATTGACGGTCCTAAAGGAAATAAGCAGGATTTTGCCGAACGAAAGCATCGTCTATTTCGGCGATACCGCGAGAGTGCCGTACGGGTCAAAATCAAAGGAAACAGTTATAAAGTTTTCCATACAAGACGCGGATTTCTTGATGGATTTAGACGTTAAAATGATAGTCGTCGCGTGTAATACCGCCTCCAGCTTAAGCCTTGATATTCTCAAAAAGCGTTATGATATTCCGCTGGTAGGGGTTATAGGGCCGGGCGCGCGCAAAGCCGCCGAAATCACGGACAAAATGAGAGTAGGAGTCATCGGGACAAAGGCGACTGTATCAAGCGGCATTTACGAGAAAGAAGTCAAGAGCTTTAACCCGAGAATAAACGTAGTTTCCGCGAGCTGTCCGCTGTTTGTGCCTTTAGTCGAAGAGGGGTGGCTCACCGGCAGCATAACGAAGCAGATAGCCAAAACATATTTAGAACCGCTTAAGAAAAATAATATAGACGTGCTTATCCTCGGATGCACGCATTATCCTTTGCTTAGGCCGGTGATTCAGGATGTCGTCGGACGCCGCGTTTCTCTTGTGGATTCGGCAAAAGAGACCGCAAAAGAGGTAAAGAGGATTGCGGAGGAAAACGGCATGTGCAAAAATGCGAAAGATAAGCCGATGTACAAATTTTATATCTCTGACGAACCGCTCCTTTTTAAAAAGGTCGGCGAAAAGTTTCTCGGCAGAAGCATCGAAAACGTAGAAAAAGTGGAAATTGAGCTAAGGGGAGAGGTATGTACGAAATAGAAGTCTCTCTGGATTTCAGCGCGGCGCACAGACTGCGAAAGTATAAAGGCAAATGCGAAAACCTGCACGGCCATAACTGGAAGGTGGACGTTGCCGTTTCTTCGGAGAAATTAAGCGCGATCGGCGTGGTCGTGGATTTTAAAGACGTCAAGAGGATAGTCAGAAATGTCTTACGAGAACTTGACCATACGGACCTGAACGCCGTCCGGTATTTTAAAAAAGTAAACCCCACGTCCGAAAATATCGCAAAGTATATATACGAAGAGCTTAAGAAAAAGAAATTAAGACCGTCGTCGGTGTCTGTCTGGGAAGCCGACGATTCTAAAGCGACTTATACGGAGAAACCCTAAACCCTGGACCCTAAACCCTAAACCCTAAAACAATGAAAAAAGCTATAGTATTATTATCCGGCGGGCTGGATTCGGCGACGACTTTGCATATGGCGCTTGATAAAGGCTACGATTGCCGATGCCTAATATTTGATTACGGCCAGCGCCACAAAAAAGAAATAAAGCACGCAGTCAAAATAGCAAAATCTGCCGGCTGCGTTCACAAAGTCATAAAGTTGCCTTTTTCTTGGGGCGGCAGCCATCTTCTTGATAAGGAAGCGCCGCTTCCGAAAAGAGGCATAAAAAATATAGGAAAAAAGATACCGTCGACATACGTTCCTTCGAGGAATACGATATTTCTGAGCGTGGCAGCATCGGTGGCAGAAGCGACGGCAGCCGGCGCGATATTTATAGGCGCAAATGCCGTGGATTATTCCGGTTATCCCGACTGCAGGCCCGGATATTTTAAGGCATTTGAGACACTGCTTAAAAGGGGAACCAAAAGAGGTACAAGCGGCGGGCACATAAGGATAATAACGCCGCTTATCGGCCGGACAAAGGGCGAGATAATAAAAATAGGCAGCCGCCTTAAAGTGCCATATCACCTTACGTGGTCGTGTTACGCCGGCGGCAAGGCGGCGTGTATGAGATGCGACTCGTGCCTATTGAGGAAGAAAGGGTTTGACGAGGCCGGCATTAAGGATCCTTTAGCATGATTATAAACCGAGGCGGGACACAAGCGGATTTAGTTGAGATATTTTCGTCGCTGCAGGGAGAGGGGCTTCTTATCGGCGCAAAGCAGGTATTCATAAGATTTGCCGGCTGCAATCTCGACTGCGCTTTCTGTGATACACCGAAAGAAGCGGTGATAAAAGGCATAAGCGTAGATGAAGTTTTGAAAAAAGTAAAATATCTGGAAAAAGTCAGCGGCGAGCACCATTCGGTTTCGCTGACGGGCGGGGAGCCGCTGCTTCACGTATCGTTTCTTCAAAAATTGCTGCCGGCCTTAAAACGCGAAGGGTTTAAAATATACCTCGAGACTAACGGCACATTATACAGAGAATTAAGGCAGGTTATAAAATATATTGATATCGTAGCGATGGATTTTAAACTGCCGTCATCGGCCGTCATGACGCCGTTGTGGCGATCTCATAAAGAGTTTCTCAAAATAGCGCTGAAAAAAAGAGTTTTCATAAAGGCGGTCGTGACCGATAAGACACAGCTTGCCGATATTATTGAAGCAAGAGATATAATAGCTAAATTTGATAAGGATATACTCTTGGTTTTACAGCCTGCGACTCCCGTTCGGACGAGAGACAAGATCGTGCCGGCGACGAGGCTCAATAATTACCGCAATATTTCCGCGGAACGGCTTGCTAACGTACGCGTTATTCCGCAGATGCATAAGATAATGGGAATAAAATAGGTTCTAGGTTTTAGGTGTTAGGTTATAGGTTATAGGGAAAAACATGAAAAAAGATAGATCATCGTATGAAGGATTGCAGAAAAACGTCCGTAGTTTCAAGACGCCGGAGATAGAGGTGTGGCGCAATCAATACGCCGACAAGGATTACGTCATACGGATAGAGACGGACGAATTTACCGCCATATGCCCGAAAACGGGCCTGCCGGATTTCGCGACAATAAAAATAGAATATGTACCGGAGGAGTGGTGCATAGAGCTTAAATCTTTCAAGCTTTACCTTATCTCGTACAGAAATATCGGCATATTTCACGAGCACGCGACCAATAGAATCCTCGATGATCTCGTAAAAGCGGCAAAGCCGCGTTTTATGCGGTTAGATATGGAGTATAAACCGCGCGGCGGTGTAAAAACATCCACTAAAGCAGAGTATATCCGGAAAGGATATCGGCTCAAATGAGGAAGATCAAGGCGGGCGCAATATCGGATCTGGTAGCGAAATTGTGCGTAGAAGCGAATACAGAACTGAGAAGCGACATTCTCCGCGCCATCCGAGCGGCACTTAAGAAAGAGACGAGCGGCCTCGCAAAAAAGCACCTCAAGATGCTTATCAACAACGCCGATATCGCGGCAAAAGAGAAAATTCCGATATGCCAGGATACGGGCATGGCAGCGGTTTTTGTGGAGATCGGGCAAGGCGCGCACATCGTCGGCGGCACGCTGAAAGACGCGGTGAATAAAGGCGTGGAACGCGGCTATAAGGAAGAGTATTTCCGCAAATCGGTCGTCCACTGTCCGCTCAGAAGGAAAAATACCGGCACAAATACACCTGCAATATTACACACCACAATAGTGTCCGGAGATTCCTTTAAAATATGGGTCATGGTAAAGGGCTTCGGCAGCGAAAATAAATCGGCGGTAAAAATGCTGTACCCGACGGCAGGCGAAGAAGAGATAATAGATTTTATACTTGATACCGTGAAGAACGCCGGCGCGGAAGCATGCCCGCCGTTAGCGATAGGCGTGGGCATAGGCGGCACGTTCGACCACGCCGCCCATCTGGCAAAGAGGTCGCTTCTCCGTGAGATAGATAAGAAGAATCCCGAGAGACATCTTGCGATACTCGAAAAGAAGATCATGGATAAAGTAAATAAACTTGGCATCGGCCCTATGGGATTGGGCGGAAAAACGACGGCGCTTGGCGTAACTATTTTATCGTCGGCCACCCACATAGCGGGCCTGCCTGTAGCCGTAAATATAAGCTGTCACGCGACACGCAGCGCATACGGCACGCTCTAGCTTCTACACCTACGCGGTGTAAATTACACCGCGTAGGTGTAGAAAGGTTATACCATGAAAAAGATAAAGCTTCCCATAACAAGCGAAGATATAGAGGGCCTTAAAGCGGGTGATGAAGTCCTGCTGACGGGGACGCTTTACACCGCGCGCGATACGGTGCATAAGATATTTCTCGAAGGCATGAAAGACAAGCAGATACCGCCTATCCGGCTTCATGGCGCGACGCTTTATTATGCGGGCCCGACGCCGGGAAGGCCGCCCAGAACAGTCGGCTCCTGCGGCCCGACAACAAGCGGCCGCATGGATAAGTTTACGCCGGCCATGCTTGATGCCGGAGTGAAGGCGATGATCGGCAAGGGCAGGCGCAGCGAAGCCGTGAAAGGCGCGATTAAGAAGCACAAGGCGGTATATTTTCTTGCGCCGGCGGGTTGCGGCGCGCTTTTGGGAAGCAAAATAAAAAGGGCAAAAGTCGTAGGCTTTCCGGAATTGGGCCCCGAGGCGATACATGAACTTGAAGTAGAAGATTTTCCCGTTATAGTGGGGATCGATTCTAAGGGAAATGATGTATACGAGTCTAGGGTCAGACCCTAACTGCATAATACACTGTCAAGGGTCTGACCCTAGAAATGGTGACCCTAGAAATGGTGACCCTATAAATGGAGGTATTAATGCGATCAAGTAACCGCGCAAATGACGAATTGCGTAAAATAAAGATAACCCGAAATTACTTAAAATTTGCGGAAGGTTCCTGCCTTATAGAGATGGGCAATACCAAAGTGGTCTGCTCCGCCAGCGTGGAAAACGGCGTCCCGCCGTTTTTAAGGGGCAAAGGCGAAGGTTGGGTCACCGCCGAATACGGCATGCTGCCGCGCTCGTGCAAATCGCGTATACAGAGGGAGTCATCCAAGGGGAAAACCGGCGGAAGGACGCACGAGATACAGCGGCTTATAGGGCGCTCGCTCCGCACGGTGGTAGATATGTCGAAACTCGGCGAGCGTACCATATGGCTCGACGCCGACGTCATACAGGGCGACGGCGGTACGCGTTGCGCCTCAATAACGGGGAGTTTCATCGCGCTCTGCGACGCGCTCGCAAAAATGAAGAAGGAAAAGATGATAGACGAAATCCCCATGCGCGATTTTGTAGCGGCGGTCAGCGTCGGCATCATAAACAATGAAGCGGTGCTTGACCTTGATTACGACGAAGATTCAAAAGCAGAAGTGGATATGAATATAGTCATGACGGGTTCGGGTAGGTTTATTGAAGTGCAGGGCACGGCCGAACGTGAGCCCTTCGACGATAAGATGATGAATAAGATGGTAAGTACCGCGAAGAAAGGTATAAAAGAGCTTATTGCCGTCCAAAAAAGAACGCTTGGAAAGGTAATAAGCCTGTGAGAGAGCTTGTAGCAGCGACGCGGAATAAAGACAAAGTTCGCGAGATAAAAAAGATTTTAAAGAATATTCGCGTGAGGATTCTGACACCGGATGCTTTCGGCAAAGCGCCCAAAATAATAGAAGACGGAAATACCTTTGAAGCGAACGCCGCAAAAAAGGCTCAGGTGATATCGGAATTCACGGGACGCATGGCTATTGCCGATGATTCAGGGCTTGAGGTTCTAGCGCTGGACGGAAGGCCGGGAGTGCGCTCATCGCGTTTCGCCGGAGTAGGGCAGGATTATTTAGAGAATAATAAAAAACTCCTGCGGCTTATGAAAAAAGTGCCGGCGAAAAAAAGGAAAGCGCGCTTTGTCTGTGTTATAGCGATAGCCAAAGACGGCAAAGTACTCAAAACGGTAAAAGGAACGTGTGTCGGCAGGATAGCGTTCGAGAGGCGCGGTAAAACAGGTTTTGGCTATGACCCAGTCTTTATCGCGCCGGAATACGGCAAGACCTTTGCGGAACTTGGTCCCGCGATAAAGAATAAGATTAGCCACCGCTATCGCGCGCTTGAAAAAGCCGCCAAAGCGCTTAAGAAACTATTGTGATTGGACGAGAAATACCTTATAATATGGTCATATGAAATATCCGACTATTTTTCATCTTATTTCGGAAGCATTTAATAAGGCAGGCATATCTGCCATTTTAATAGGAGGCTTTGCCGTTAATTATTATAAAGTAACACGCCAGACTGCCGACGTAGATTTTCTGGCTACGAAGGAAGATTTCGAAAAAGCCATGATTTTGCTGAAAAAGGCGGGTTACGAAAAAGATTATACCCAGGAAAATTTCGCCCGATTAAAAGGCAGCCATTTATATCTGATGGATATTGATTTTATGTTTGTGGACAAAAGTACCTTTGAAAAAATTGTCGGGGGCGGTAAGGCCATAACCATCGCCGACCAGAAATTCACGATACCGTCCGTAGAGCATCTGATAGCGCTCAAGTTACATTCGATTAAGTGTAATCCCAAGCTTCGCGAAAATAAGGATATGCCGGATATCGTTGATTTGATCAAGGCAAATAAAATCGAAGTTAGAAAAGATAGTTTTAGAGAATTGTGCCTTAAATACGGCACTAAAGATCTCTACGATAAGATTTTAAGCAGGTGTCAAAATGCATAAAAGCGAAAAGCTTAAATTCCCGATTATTAAAGGTAATCTTCCGCCTCCGAAACACTTATCTATGGATGATTACCTAAAATTTGTAAATCTGAATTTAAAATATACAGTAGATATAAAAGCAGTGAGGAAGCAGAAAAGGGCGCAAGCTGTAAATACGCAATTTTTCTTGAAATAGTAATTTTTAAACATGGTGGGTGTAGCTCAGTTGGTTTAGAGCGCTAGACTGTGGCTCTAGAGGTCGCGAGTTCAAATCTCGTCATCCACCCCAGTAATATCGTTCTCCTCGCGTAACGGGAGAGTTTAAGGCCTATGATCTGAATGTAGATCGTAGGCCTTTTTAACTGGCGATGTGTTAAAGACTTAGGGGATTGCGTTTATTAGCCGCATATGGAAAGTTTTCGCACCACAAGCTGTTTGTAAAGCCTCTCTGAATAGCGCCACTTAATCGCCAAAATAGGCCAAATCTTCTCTTATTTAATGGAGGCTATTTAATGCCAATATCTTCGATATTCCGCATATTTTAGAGTGCTTCTGAGGCCGTTAAATAGGAATTGGTAAAAGTGGAGAGGGGTTTTATCGCTTTTCGGTGGGAGTATTGATTAGCTGTTGCCAGAGTTCTTTCTGTTTCGGCCAAGTTAATTCCTGGGTAACTTCATTTACCTTGTATTCAGGTATTTCAAATAGCCTCTTGTCGTCGGAGAATAGAATTGCCTCCTGGATCTCCGGTGCCAGTAGCAGCATCCCGGTGATTTGACAGATCCTCACGTGGCTTAGGTTAAGCCAGCCGGCCACTTGTTTTAAGTCTTGAGCTTTGCCGTTAGCAATAATGTCTTGTATCTGGTGGGCTAAGATAAGATTCTGCCGTAATTGCGGCTCGTTCTTAATATTTATCTGATTAGGCGGAACCGGCAGGTTCTTAAGCTCCTTGAGATCTACCTTATATTGGCAGCTCTTGTTGTTTTTTAGCAGAACAATTTCAAGTATGCCTTTGTTGCCATCGAAATTCGCCTCCTTAAGAACGGTTTTTATGATTGCAATCTTATCTTGGAGGTTAAATGTATCCCATACTTTCTCGTCGAGCTTTGGCATAGGAGTCAAGGTTCTGAGCAATTCTATGATTTTCTGCTCAATTTTCTGCGCGCTGAGCAGGCGGGTAGGACAAGTTTTGTAACCGCGCTTACTAGCGCTCATGCAAAGGTAATAATGATATGTGTATTTATTGGCTTTGGTGTTATACGAGAAATACATCGCGCAGTTACAGGCTTTGCAGCGCAGGAGGCCGGTAAGCAGTCCTACATGTTTAGTCTTCTTAGTCATCTTCCAATCAGGCCTGTTTTCTACGAGTATACTCTGTACCTTTTGGAAAGTTTCATCCGTTATGATTGCTTCATGCTCTCCCGGATATATCTCGCCATGGTATAAAACCTTGCCGGTATAAAGCGGTTTTCTTAATATCTGCTGCATACCATTGCTTCTAAACTGAATTCCGCCGAACTTTTTGCCTGTTTCAGATGTGTGCTGCTTAGTTGTACATCCTAGTTCATTCATAATCATCGTTACGGATAGAATGGAGCGTTTTTCAATATACGAGTCGAAGATTTTACGTACAATCTCGGCT
>Ga0315294_10005608_pt1 | contig 13765 bp, 13 predicted proteins | sample YL17G13_40_MG_FD_203626 | JGI IMG/M metagenome (GOLD analysis project Ga0315294, IMG submission 203626) | Sediment microbial communities from Yellowstone Lake, YNP, Wyoming, USA - YL17G13_40 | ecosystem: Environmental > Aquatic > Freshwater > Lake > Sediment | place: USA: Wyoming | collected... | reverse complement strand
AGGATTTGAGAATATTCATGTTCGGCCAGTGATTAAGACGCCTGTCGAACTATTGAAGGGAGAAGAGTCCGCGCGGACCTTCATGGAAGAAGTGGAGCGTGGCATAGTACTATGGGAGAAGGTTGCCAGTGAATCAAGAGCCTAGACAGTGCCTGGAAAGGAAGACAGAAGTCTCTCAACCCGGGGCCAAAGCGGTGTTGCTTCGGCAAAGATTCATTCAGAAGGCGGTGACCAGTTTAGACATCGGGGAAGGGTCTGTATCCCGAGGAGACGGTACATGATTTGTGGCGGGTCTCATTGGTATGGTATCCTTGAAACTAAGTACCTCCCTTAAGGGGGGCGTAGCATCCGTGATGCGGTCAAGAAAGAGGTGATGAACAATGGCCAAAACTGGTGGTTACAAGGGCAAGCTACTGGAAGAGGTGAAGTCTCTCTCCGAGGGACGGGTCAAGGCCGTGGCTGATTTTGCCTCCTACCTCAAGGAAAGGGAGGAGTGGGAGGCAACAGGGGAAATCCTGGGCAACGAGGAGCTGGCGGAGCAGGTGAAGGAGTCTCGAAAAGCATGGGCTGAAGGTAGGAAGGGAGAGTTTGTCTCTCTGGAGGAGCTGAAGGCGAAGCTAAATGTATGACGTTGTTCTCAGCCGGAATGCCTCTAGAACACTGGAAAAAGCCACCCCGGCCATGAGGCGTCGCATCATCCTTGCCCTGGAAAGACTCAAGTCCAAGCCCTACAGTGGAAAGAGACTCCGTGGTGAGCTAGAAGGGTTGTTCAGTTTGCGCATCGGCGGTATGCGGGCTGTGTATGGACTAGATCCCAAGAAGAACGCGGTCGTCGTTCTTGCCATTGGCCCTCGGGGCGACATCTACAACAAATGACTCCTTCGTATTCTGCGAAGGCCCGCCCCTACAGACTAGAGAGGGGCTCACTATGCTCGGGGTGTTTGTCGTTCAAATAATCGCAAACGTGCGAAGCCACCCCAAAATGAGCGGGTGAGCCGAGCATTACTCCGAGCACAACACTCTGCGGGACAGTACCCGGCTAGTAGTCGCCCGGTGGTCGAAGTCATCGGCAAAGGTCATGAAGTCTGTCGACGATCCAGATCATTCCTTCGGTGTCGAGACCGCAGTATTCAAGCAGATTCGCTCGAATGCTCGCAGTTTCTTCTTCCGTTGCATTACCGCAAACCATTCTCCCGTAGGCGACAGTTGCGTCCATCCCTGCGCCAATGCCCAGCTCTTCGTAGTCTTTTCCGGTAACTGCCGGCAACACCTTCTTAAGTGAAGCTGTATCTTTCTGAGAGACACTGTAGTAGTGGAAGTTGGTAAACGGGTATAGCAGGTCAACCATTCTCGGGAGAATACCTGCGAGCCAATCGGTGTAGTTGGGGAAAGCGTCAACCAGTTCCCTCAGTACACCCTCCTCAAAGCCAGCGTTATACGCGATGATGCTGCCGTCGGAGCCAAGTAATGTTCGCAACTCACGAAGGATGTGAGGCCTGGGGTCCTGTGTCCCGTCAGCCAGGAATGAGTGGTGCACCGGTTCAGATGCGTGGTTTTCAACAACGTGCAACGAGAACTGAAACGGTATGTCCTGGTACGGTCTTGTGCCGTCGTACAGCGGTATCGCCGAACCGAATGTCTCAAAATCCAGATAGTACAGCGGGTATTCGAGCTTATCGAGAAATCGCCGGATTTCCTCCTTCTCGACATGCACCTTGCCTGTCATTACACATTCCTTTTGGATCTTTTGTTGCCTCGATAGAGGAATATCATCTGGGATACCTTCGATGGATAGGATTCCCTGCTCAAACAGAGAAAACTGCCTTGTCTTCCCACCCCGTAAATCGAATATGCTGTTCTCGGGTAAGAACCCCCAGCATTCACCACGGAGCAGACACTCGTACGGTGCCAGGCAGTGCGGGCCGATGGAGGCCTTGGGACATGCTTTATCCGAGATGACCTTCTGCAGGCCCAGCACCCGCTCCTCTATGCCTTCGCTGACCTCGTCTACCCTGGCCGGAGATATCTTCAAGGATGAACAGCTTGTGTGGGTCTATCTCGCCGGCCCTTACGTACTGGCTGTTTATGAAGCCCAGCTTACAGGTGCCTATCTCCAAGCCTGCTTTGTCACAGCAGTACTTCTGAAAAGACACATCATCAATATATACATCCTTGACGGACGTCCCCGACTTTATCTCAATTATGTCCCACTCATCCTCGTTCACCGGGTTTAGTATGTCTAGTCTAGAATAGATTTCTCCAGCGAGGATACCCGCCTCGAACAATGGCTTTCTCTTCCCAAGGAGTCTCTTTGTTGTGACGATGTTGTCCATGAAATCGTCATGGTGAATGTCGATACCACCAGGAAATAGCTTCTCAGCGTATTCACCGACCAGATGTCCCTGGTCAAAGATGTATTGGGTAACAGCATCTGCGGCCGGGATGCGGTCAGGCTTGTGAACCTGCACCCAGAGAATCTTTGGGCACTGGAGACCGGTCAGGTATTTCGATTTTGATAACAATGGTGGCATTCTTGTCCAATAGCTATCCTAGGATCTAACAAACAATAGTGTCCATCGGGCGCAACTTACCTTAATATTCGATGATTTGTCTCTATATTGCCTTAATCCAGACCGTTCAGCTATCCTGTGGCAAATCGCAATATCTCCTCAGAGAGGAGCCCACATTTCAATTGCCAACTCAGCTAAGTCTCCAGCGCGTGAGTAAATACTTGTTTCATCCCAACCATCACCATCAAGGTAGTCCGTTGTAATATTCAAGCTGGAGTACTTTCTGAGCGTCTTCCTCTTCTTATCCCACGCATCGTTGGATAACTTACTATTCAGTCGTTTAGTGACCAAGGTCAGGTTACCCAGCATTCTTATGGCCTTATCTCTGGATGCTGGCGGTTGGTCATCAGGATCGAGAATTGGCCAATTCTGCTGCCATTTTACCGGCATCATGTGCTCTACTGAATAACTTGATAAACTCAGCTTCGCGACATCTACCAGGGGCGATTTCTTCTGATATAAGGCGATCAGATATAAGATCTCCCTTGCGTTCTGGTTGCTTAGAGCCGATTTCTTAAAAGCTGCCATAACTTCAACATCGTCGGGGAACCTGTTTGTTTCCTCACTAAATGATGAGAGAATGTCTTTTATGCTGCCAACCGATAATTGTTGCGACCGATCTCTTCGTCCAGCCAATGTCCTGATCATCGACATAAACAGGTTGTTGTAGTTCTTAGTTGTCAAGCGGCAGATATTCCTTCTTACCAAGTAACTCTCGAGAAGGTTCAGTATGCTCCTTCGTTCGTCTTCGTCCGTAACCTCCCTGTAGATGAACAGAATCAACGGATAGACAGTAGTGATCGATAGGTTTTCCACAACATGAAAGAAACGCTTCTCATCTTCAACATAGGATATCTCATTGAGCTGCTCACCTTCTGGTAAATCAGCGAAATACTCTGCATATTGCTTTAGGTCGTTCAGGAACCTCGTTTTATCCTTGTCCGACTGGTTTTTGAGCCAATTCTTATACTCCTTGTAGAGACTATCTAGCTGTATCTCACTTTGGGTGGTAATCATCAGGTAGCAGTAGAGCAGCACCTCTATATTCTTCCTGATCATTCTCCCGGCTGTTTTGTCCTTATCCCAGAAGGTGATTGTTTTCTCATCAGCCTCAAATACCGGTTCCCACACTGCAGTATATAGGTGCTCCAGTCTCTCATCTTTGAATATGTGATTCTTGAGCAGCTCAGCTGTCGTTAGCTTCACACCGAGTGAATTGATTGTGTCAAATATTACCTGCTCATCATCATCGGAGGACAGCAGCATGCTGATTACCGGTACCTTCTCTAATATCACCGCCCTCAGTGTATCGATCTGTTCATCAGAGAATGATTGAACTTGTTCCTTAAAGTACTCATACGCTCGCAGCATTTTGTGGTCTTGGTTTGGCAAGCCAGTAGTCTGGTAGTCTTGTATGACAGCATTGAAATATGGCAGGTCTTTTCTGCTACTTCTGATTCTTATGAAGACCTCACCCTTTGCATTTTCAAACAAGAGCAAATGACGAATCTGGTCCTTGAGTTTTGGTAGTTCTCCCCTACATGAGTCGCACAGACACTTCAGTAGAATAGATACTGTTGCCAGCCTTTGTTGACCATCGATTAGGTCCCACTGATTCTGACCGAGGTATTGAGCAGGTCTTTGCTTCACTATGATAGTCCCGATGAAATGTTCCCTATCTCTCCCTTCATTATGATCTTTGTGTATTTGAAGTATGTTTTCCCACAAACTGACCCAATTGTCGTCATCCCAAACGTACGGCCTCTGAAAAAACGGGACAATATACTGCACATTTCCCTGGAAATAGGTGGTCAGGTTGTCTTTTTTCGCATCTATCATATATCCGCAGTACCTCCTTTCATTGTCTTCTTAGCTTTTTGCACTGTTGACAGGCGCTGACGTCGTTCACAGCAATTTTCCCTGATTCGCTGGTAAATTGAAAATAAGTGTCGTCAGTCATCATCTTCGCCTATCAACGACACATTAGGGTCCGTGGCTCCTAGGTGTTAGCAGGGCTTGATGCGTTCTGCGCCTAGGAGACGCGTCAGTCAGAATACTCACCAGACACAGCATACGTCATAATCCTATTATACCATCTACGAAGTCACCGAAGCTTGAACATAGGTTGAGGATCTATCGGGATATAAACACTGGAGCTACCCCATCGGCCAATCCGAAGGGCATAACTCCTCTTCATATTCAGATACCTGTCTCTGACCTATTTGGATTTCGGCGACGTTACGCCTGATTTGTAGCAGGCGTGATCGGCATGGTGCACCGGGACTTCAAGCTGTACAAAGGGTCACTCTGCTGCCTTGCCAACGTGCTATCTAGGGTCTCCCAGGTTCTTCTCCCTCAAGGCCGTGAGAGCGCTTGATATGTCTTTCTCCTGCGCTTCTATAATCGAGAGGAGTTCCTCAGGCGTTCGGGTGTCTTCTTCCCGTTTCCGGTTCGGGTTGATTGCTTTGAGGTCATAATTCTTGGTTTTGAGTTCCTCTACCGGCACGCTCCAGGAGCGCTCGCTTGAAGCCCGCTCAGGGAGTAACTTAAAAAATTCCTCGAGGCGATCAGCAGTAAGCGGCTGCTTCTTGGTCACATTCAAGTCAGAAAGGTCGTAATACCAAACTTCCTTTGTCTCTTGCCCTTTGGTGAAAAACAGTAGGTTGGTCTTGCTTGCTGCTCCAGCATTTATGAAGACACCGGCGGGAAGACTGACAATGCACCACAGGTTACATTCGCTAAGTAGCTTGCGTTTGGTCTGGACGAAGGCAGTCTCCGTGGTGCGAAAGAGCGTCCCTTCATCCATAACTATGCCACAACGACCACCGGGCTTGAGACTATCAATGACATGCTGGAGGAAAAGCACCTGAGTAGCCCGGGTTCTATAGGCAAAGTGAGTTTGGGCATCTTTGCCCTCTTTACCCCCAAAAGGCGGATTAGTCAAAACGACATCGAAGAGAGCTGGTGCGCCAGCAAAAAGTCCCCCATAAACCCCGTTTCCAGTGAGAGTGTTGCCGTGCCAGATATGAGGCTCATCTATTCCGTGTAGTATCAGGTTAGCCAAGACGATAGGATATACCAGGTCTTCTTTTTCGCGGCCATAAAAAGTGCTCGTTTTCAAAATTTCAATATCCTCTGCACTCCGCGCCTGAGAGCTCATATATCCGTAGGCTTGGGCTAAGAATCCACCGGTGCCACAACAGGGGTCGTAAACAGTCTCACCTATTTTGGGGTTTATAGCCTCCACCATTACCTTAATAATCTGTCTGGGAGTGAAGAATTGACCGCCATCATTGTTCTTCTCGCCCATTTTCTGGAGTAGACCTTCGTAGACCTGCGAAAGGGTGAACATGTGAGTCTCATCCACATCCTCAAGCCGTAACTCATGGATTTTGTCCAGAATATCCAGCAGGTTACGCTCGGTATCAATCTTCGTTCTCTCTACCGACGAAAAGACCTGGCTGATGACTTTCTGGCGATTAGTGGCTCCCGGGTGGTCCTTGAGGCCGCGAAGAGCCGGAATAAGCTCACCATTAACGAAGCTCATGAAGTCACCCATGGTGCCTTTCCATAGTTCCTGCCTCTTTTTCCCCTGCTGGGCTCCCCAGTCTTGCCAGCGGTAGGGGTATTGAAGAGATGGCTGAAATTGAGCACCTACCGCCCGGGCTTGTTCTGCTTCCCTGGCTTCTTTCTCATCAAGGATACGCAGGAAAAGCATCCAGGTGAGTTCGGGAACGTATTGCAGGGCGCCGGCACAGTTGGAGCGGCGCATGACGTCACAGATACCCTTAACATAGATGTTCAGGCTCTGCGGCGTGGTAATCCGCCGATTGTTATTTCTTCTTACTGCCACTGTCTATCTCCATCTGAGCCAGGGTTTCCTCTTCCAGAATCCTGAGAATTTCCTTCGCGGCATAGGCTTTGTTCCGTTTGCCACCGGTAGTACAGACTAACTTCCACGCGGGCTACTTTGTAACAGACTTCCATATTAAACGCCAGTTTAATAGATTTCTCTCTTGAAACAAAACAGCGTTTCTGTTTAATAAGACTGGACTTTTGTCGCATCACCCGGTCTTATTTCTGGTAGTGTCTTAATATTCTCTCTCTGTCTTCGTTTTCCTTGTCGCCCTTGTAGTAGATTTCGATAAGCTCTATGGTATCCGTGCTCTCCCAATAGGCATAAATTACCCTTATGCCTGATTGCACCCCCTTGCCCCTCAAAGACCTACAGGCGAATTTCTTGGCTTTGTATATCTTAACGTCCTTTACGGGCAAGCCTGGGATGGAGAAAACCCCCTTGTTATCAACATTCAGCTTATGATAAAGAATAAGCTCTTTTTCGATGAATATTTCTAGGTCATCTTCGATGGTTCTAAATCTTTTGAGAAGCCTCTTTAAATCCTTATCGAACTCGGGAAGGCAGGAAACCTGGTTGAACTTCCCCATTATTCATATTCCCTCACCGAATACGGGGCAGTACGATAAAAGGCGGATTCATATTCAATAATTTCCTCGTCTTCGGTTGTCAGCCAGGGGACATCATTGTGTGAATAATCACTTATCTGGCTGGCATTCATGTCAGACAATTTATTCAGGACATTGTCAATCGTTTCTATCTCATTTGCTTTTAACTTCGACAAATCTGGCTTTCTTAAGGGTAAATACTTGTTTTGCGGGAAATTGAAGTAGGTGCTTTGAACTCTGACTAAATCCTTACCCGCCATTTCCTCCACTATCTTTTCAAACTCCACAGGGGTAGGCCCATAGTGATTTTTAAGATATGCGGCACCTATAAGCTGCTCTTCATATCTTTCATAGAAATCAAAATCGACAAAATAAAGAAGCTTGTATATCACGGTTTCACCGACATTTGGCTTGGAACCGACTTTATTCAGGATGTAGAGCAATATCTCTTTGAATTTCTCTATGTTTTTCTGGGGAACGTTTATCCTGATGCGGGGCTGCAGTTTCCTTTCTTTAGCATCTCTTTGCAATATCACCTCAGGTCCCCTTTCTTCATTCAGTAAGCTATCAATAGAGATATTAAATATTTTTGCTAGGCTGTCTAGTTCCTCAGCAGAGATTTTCCGCTCCCCGGTTTCTATTTGAGAAATGGCAGGACGAGAAACTCCAAGAAGCTCGGCTAGCCTCTGCTGACTGATGCCTTTCTTCGCTCTCAACTCCTTTATTCTCATACCGATTTTAGCCATGGTCTTATTTGCGAGCATAAAATTTATTAACACTAATTATACTGAAGTGTATGATTTCCTGTCAAGATGATGTTGGCTTACCTTACATTTCTCCAGAGAAAGCTTTTCTCAGGATTGCCTGAGGAAGGGCATTAATGGCCTCCGACTGTCTTTCTATTTGAGTAAGGCATAGTATCGCAGATACCCTTGACATAGGTGTCAGTCCCTAAGGAGTTGAAATTCTACGGTAGTTTTTAGGCATCATTATTAACCCTCTTTCAAAAACTTTTGCCAGCTCAAAGTCTTAACCCCGTGGTTATTTGCTTTGCCCGTGGCCTTTGTGTCTCTCTCATCAATAACGAGAGGGTGTTTCCGCTTCAGAGCGATTGCCATCGCTGATGCTTCTCCAGCATCAATACCTTGCTGCTTCAGGATTCGCAGATATTCTTCTCCCTCGTTATTCTGGAACTGTGTTATCATTCGAGGATTTCTTAAAACAAATAGCCGAAGGGGGTCTGTCTTCAGAATCCTAGGGTCATACGCCACCTCGTATGCGACCCTCTCGGATATTAGAATTGCTCCCTTTCGCTGTTCCAAAGTCTTAATCCCTTCTTTTCGCTCAATATTTATGAGAGAACTAGAATCAACTACATATCGCCAAAGTTGTTGAGCAAAAATTTTCTTCTTCACTATGCATCAGTCCTGTTGCTTGCTTCGCTGCTCAATCTCCTTCATAGCCTCCCTAACTGTGATGCCTAAGCCACTCGCAACCTTACCGGTAGAAATTAGTCCCCTCTGATAAGCCTCAAGAGTTGTGTCTACAAATTCCTTGCCAAGTTGTTTTTTCCACCCAGGAGTTCTTGGCCCCTTTTTGCCTCTAAAGTGGGGTTTAGTCTCTAATAGGGTATCTGTGTATTCTCTTTTTATTAAACCTAAATTTTCTAATCTATAACCTAATGCTTGAACACTTACCCCCCACTTGCGGTAAGCCATATAGGCCAGTTGATTTTCTGAAGGCGTTCTTGAAAGATTCCTTCTCCTAAAATCTTCCACTACACCTAATTCAGGTAGTAGCAATTCAATGGCAACTCGGTTAGCTTTATATTCTAAATCTCCAAGGTGTTCACCGAATTTTAAGGGGATATAGCAAAGAGAGGAGCCATGACCACAAAGAAGATGAGCTAGTTCATGGGCTAATGTAAAATTCTTTCTTCCTCTCAGTTCACTAGCATTGAGCAAAATGCAAGGACCGTATTCCAAATGCCAAAATGAGAAACCAGAAAAAGCATCCTCTGGAACGGGGAGTTCAAACATGCGGAGCCCCTCGCCTTCCAATCGCTCTCTTAAATTAGGCAGAGGCTTATCGCCTGCATCGAATTTCCTTCTCAAACTCTGAGCAACTGTCTTTGGATGGGCAGACTCTTGAAAGCGAGGAAGCTTAACTTCTCGTTTTTTGTTTAAGAGATTCTCAAACTCAAGAGCAGTTCGACATAATTCGTCAAATCTTGCCAGCACAATCTTCGTTTCTTTGGATAATTCTTTTAGAGATTGCCCCGGCTTTCCCCGAAACTCTATTTTCTCTGGTGGGGCCGGAGTTTCTTTTAGAAAGTAATCTATCTCTCTGCCGTAGAGTTCAGCCAATTCTTCAAGTTGCTTCAAAGTGGGTTGTGATCGCTCTTCTTCCCAATCAAGTATGTCCTGACGGGTAATATTTACTTCAGGGGCTACTTCCTCTGGAGCCAATTGGAGTAGGTTTCTTGCTTTTTGGAGTTGTGCTCCTATGATTAGACTTTCCTTAAGTTCAGAATTATTCATCATAGCTCGCCTCGAAATGCCTTTCTTAAAATAGCCTGGGGCAATGCTTTAATAGTCTCAAGCTCCTTTTCAATGGCTAATTTGAGTTTTTCGGCATCGGCTATTTTGCCTTGAAGTTCGGTGGCGATATGCTTTTGTTCTGGGAGGGCTGGCAAAGGCATTTCAAGTGCTAGCAGCTTCTCGCGCTTTACCGCAGCTTGGCCAATCCACCTGTTACAAATTCGCTCGAAGAGACGTTGGTACCACTGTAATTGTAGCCAAAATGTAAGATAGACAGGGTCAAGAACTCCTGCTCTGGTGCGCAATCTAGTCAAATGGTTACTGTAGACAAAGACTCCTTTTGCTTCGTGAAATAGGGCTGTCTTACCAACTAGCTCGACACTGTTGGTATTATTGAAGACGATGTCTCCGGGCAGAAGGCAATATTGCCTGACCTGCTCCTCAGTGGCTGGCACCCTAAGAACAGATGAGAGGTCTATTTGTCCACGAGTCGAAATATTATTCATCCTTAACTGTATGACACCATCATCCCCCGCACGTTTGCCACAGGCAAAGCCCGGCTGAATGTCCTCAATAATCTCCCCCAGCTTCCTCCTCTCCCACTTCTTTGCCTCCTCACTTTCAAAGACCTGGCGCAGGTAAGCCTGAGGCAAGGCTCTGGCGGCTTCAAGCTGGGCTTCGCAGGCAGTGCGGGCACGCTCTACCTCTGCTATTAGCTTCTGAAGCTTGGCGGCGATGCGCTTCTGCTCGGGGATTGGGGGAAGGGGAACTGCTTGCGCGAGAAATTCTTTTCGGTCAAGATTTCTCAATCCTGTAGTCGTATCTTGTAGGAGCCTAAGAACTTGTTTCGCCTCCGACGACTGAAGGTAAAAATAAAGAAAAAATGGCTCGCTAATTTGTGCTCTAGGTCTAAGACGCATTGTGAAATTTGAGAAAAGGTATTTTTGTCCATCTGAAGGTTGAAAAAATAATGCACTTTTGCCTAGTAAATCCTTACTACCACTTGACGTTGTCACCAGAATGTCTCCCATTTGCAGAGACTTGGCTTCTACGATACTAGGTTCAATGACTTTTCTAATGGCTACATCGCTTAAGCCCATCGTACCCCCTTGGATATTGTTCGACCGTAAAATCGGGTAGCATTCTTTTGAGCCATCGGGAATATCTCCCCAGATACCAGAGTCGCCATCGCATACTTCCCCCAACCTCACCCACCGCCAGCCTTGCGGCAGTGTCTTTGCTTCCTTCAGTTGGACAGTGCTCTCATTCATACAGCAAACAGCCTCTTCTTGGTTTCATGGATGATGTCTTTGGGTTCCCCCAAAACCTTGAGAGCTTCAAGCCCTCCTGCCTTCCTGACTTCAGGAGCACTCAAAACATAAGGATTCTCCAGCTCATCGGTGCCGCCCTTGGCAAATTGCTGGGCAAGGGCGAGCAAGGTATTCCCAGTTTTGGGCGGTAAGCCTTTGAACCAATCAGCATGCTTATATTGCAGTGCTTCAACACGTTCTTTTCGGGTCTTGGGTGCCGTCCCATACCCAATCTGGCTTAACACATCATAGAGGTCATACTCGTGCCAGTTGAGAATCTCTCGAAGCAGACGCACGCCGCGACCGTCATCCGGGAGTTTGTCTATTAACTCTCGCCTTTCCGTCGGCTCAATCCAGATGCTGCGGAAGTCATCCAGGGTTTTGACCTCTTCAGCAAGGCGCGTCGCCAGGAGCTCACGATATTCCTCAACCGTCACCATACTCAGCTTGCCTTCTTTCTGGGTAACAATATATGCCCCAGCAGGATTGATGTGGACATCGAAACCCTCAACGCGGATGACCTTTTCCTTCTCTTCTTCCTTGAGTTCTCTGAGTTCCCGGGTAGGGGTGGGGCGAGTAACAAACCCTCTTCCGAGGAGACGCGAGGCATTGGTGTAGTCATACACCCGGAACATGAGCTTGTTTGTCTGTGGATGAAGTCTTGTGCCACGCCCCATCATCTGGTGGAAGGCAATGGGAGAGCGCACGTATTTGAAGAAGACCACATTGCGGACACAGGGAACGTCCACACCGGTGGTAATCAAGTCTACAGTGGTGGCAACAAAGTGGCTGCGCATCAAACCTCGCAAGTCGGCAATGTACTGGCTGCCGCCAACGGCAGCGGTACACTTGAAAGCATACGGCTCAACCCTTTGCTCCTGATTCTTGGCGCACCAGTCGGCGTAGAGATTATTCATCTCAGCAGCAACAGCATCGGCATGGGTATCACGAGTGCAGAAGATAATTGTCTTTTGCAGGGGGTCGCCAGTTTGAAGGAGCATACCAAATAGGTCCCGGCACATCATTTTCACTCGGTCGGGTAGCTGAACGATATCTTCAAAAGAAGTGGGCCCATAGTAAGCTTGAGTATCAGTAACTGGGACGGGCTGACCTGTGGTGGCATCTATAGCTCCGAGGCGCTCAATATCTCCACGAGTTACACCACGTGAATCAATATCTATATCTCGGCGGATAATTTCACAGGCAGCAATATAGCCGTCCTCTATCCCTTGAGCCATGTCATATTCATAAACTGGCTCGCCGAAGTACTCAAGGTTATTTGCCGTGATTTCTTCATCTTCGCAGCGTTCCTCTTTGGTACCGCCCTCAAAGGAACGCGGGGTTGCTGTAAGACCTACCTGCACTGCTTTTGGATTACGACGGAGTATAGTGCTCCATTTCCCCCAGGCACTGCGGTGGCATTCATCAATAATGATATGGCTGAAGTAGTTCTCTGGATAGTGCTCGGTAAGAAAACGGGCATCTTCCTCCTCAGCGCCGACATTGAGCGTCTGATATGTGGCAATAAGAATTCGGGCGTTCTTCTGAGGGTTAGCACCAGTTACTTCGGCAGCATCGGCACCAAAGACATTCTGAAAATGGTTGAGACCCTGGGAGCGCAACTCATCCCGGTCGCAAACAAATAGAGCACGGCGGAGCTGCCCAGCGTCACCAATCTTCTTCAAAAGGTGTACTGCGATAAACGTCTTACCGGTGCCCGTAGCCAGAAATAGCAAAATGCGATTTCTACCTTGTGCTATCTTTTCTAAGGCAGCCCGGATGGCAGCATCCTGATAATAACGCCGGCTAGCCTCGCCGCCTGGATAAGGGACTAAGAAAGGCTTTGCACTTGTTGCTTCCAGTGAGAAGCCGACTCCTTGCTGATAACGAAGCCGCAATTGCTCAGGGTTCGGAAAGTCTTTTAACGGACATGGTTCGGTAGTTTTGCCTGTAAAGTGGCTATATTCAACAAAAAGGTGGCCGTTGGAGGAATATACGAAGGGAACGTGATTCAATCGGGCATATTTCTTGGCTTGTTCTAATCCTTTATCCGGTGGCTCATCGCTTCGCTTTGCTTCCAGTAATGCCACTGCTATCGGCTGAGAATTGGCATTCACCCGAATGCGAAGCAAATAATCCGTTCGCCCCCTCTGCCTTCTTCTCGGCTTGCCCTCTACTATGTCTATACCTGGTGCCGTCTCTTCACGACGGATAAGGTCTTCGGTCCAGCCCCGCGAATGTAGGACTGGGTCAACTAGCTTTGCTTTGGTATCAGCCTCGCTCAGGGGCATATCTAAATTCCCTCACCTAGCCCATTATTCTAGGCACCTTAGAATCATTATACAACAGACATGGGGGAAAATGGTTACATTGATTCCAGCATACTTGAATGCCGGCTAGTATTAAAGGATGGAGGCTGGTATGGAGACCACAACCGCTTCGCCTTCTTGCAATAAGGGGCAAATGCGCTGCTCCAGTGCTTGAAATGCCTATTTAATTGCTTTGACCTGGTATCTGGCTTTGCCTTGTTCGGGGAGACAAGTCGGGTTTATTGAGTTTATTGAGTTTATTGAGTTTATAGAGTTCATAGAGCTCATAGAGACTGGGGACTGGAGATTAGAGACTAGGGAACAAGCCCAAATGACAAAGCTCAAATGCCAAACAAAGCTCAAAATCCAGATGACAAATCAGAAGGCAAGAGATTGGAGATGGTTTGATGGTTGATGGTTAGATGGGGATGGGGAACTCTATTGGTCAATCCTATCAATCGACTCCTGCAAGACGACGGCCACGCTAAGCCCGGATGTGCGGAGGGGTAACTCTCAGATGTCTGCAAACAAGATGCTAATACAGCAACGAAAGGTATCTTGACATATTGCAG
>Ga0315294_10005606_pt1 | contig 13769 bp, 11 predicted proteins | sample YL17G13_40_MG_FD_203626 | JGI IMG/M metagenome (GOLD analysis project Ga0315294, IMG submission 203626) | Sediment microbial communities from Yellowstone Lake, YNP, Wyoming, USA - YL17G13_40 | ecosystem: Environmental > Aquatic > Freshwater > Lake > Sediment | place: USA: Wyoming | collected... | reverse complement strand
TGGCGAAGTTCGGCAGGGGACTTATCTGTCTGCCGATGACGAGCGAGAAGTGTGATTTGCTTGCCCTGCACCCGCAGGCAATCGAAAATACCACGAGGCTTGGCACAGCCTTTACCGTAAGTATCGATGCTGCCGAGGGAGTTACTACCGGAATCAGTGTCGCAGACCGGGCGCGGACAGTAAAAACCGCAATTGCAGACAAGGCAAGACCGGCAGACCTTGTGCGGCCCGGACATATCTTTCCGCTGCGGGCAAAAGACGGCGGGGTCCTCACTCGAGCAGGACAAACAGAAGGGGCTGTCGATTTGATGAAACTGGCTGGGTTAAAACCGGCCGGTGTTATATGTGAAATTATGAATGAAGATGGCTCTATGGCTCGTGTGCCGCAGCTGCTGGAATTCTGTAAAAAACACAATCTTAAAATCACCACTATCGCAAAGCTCATCGAATACCGGCTACAGCGGGAAAGCCAGGTAAAAAGAATACAATCCATTTTTCTGCCGACCGATTACGGTGAATTTCAGCTTATCGGATACGAAAGCATAACCAGCGCCGAACCTCATCTGGCGCTTTGCAAGGGAAATGTCGGAAAACTCGACGCCAGCGGCAATCCAGTAGTTATCAATGAACCCGTACTGGTTAGAGTTCATTCCGAATGCCTGACCGGTGATTTGTTTCATTCGCAGAGATGTGAGTGCGGCTATCAGCTTATTTCTGCAATGGAGATGATTGAAAAAGAGGGCAGCGGAGCAATAATTTACTTAAGACAGGAAGGAAGAGGCATCGGGCTTGCCAATAAACTGCACGCATATAAACTGCAGGAGCAGGGACTCGATACGGTACAGGCCAACCTGCAGCTTGGCTTTCGCGCAGACAGACGAGATTACGGTATCGGGGCGCAAATAATCAGAGACTTGGGACTTAGACAAATAAAAATCCTTACGAACAATCCCAAGAAAATTTCACGGCTCGAAGTTTACGGCATAAAAATCGTCCAGCAAATTCCGCTGAGGGCAAAACCCGGGCCGCACAATATAAACTATCTGAAAACAAAAAAGTATCGGCTCGGGCATTTTCTTGATGAGGATTTGTAATGAAATATTTCATTTATGTTTTTGCATTATTGTTTGTATTACTTTGTTGCGGCTGCCAGGAGCAGATTCAGAGTCAGCAGTCTGATTTTTCAGCCGTCGAAATGCAAAAAAATTGCCTGTTTGTGCCGGAAAAAATCAGGTTCAATCAGCTTACCGAATTTGCTCAAAACTGGCAGATAACAGCTTATGTCGATATGCTCGACCAGTTTGGTTCACGTATAAAAGCGGCAGGTATCTGGCGATTCGAGCTTTATGAATATGTCTCCCGCTCGGCTGAACCAAAAGGCACAAGATTATATCTCTGGCCGGATATAAACCTTACCGATGCAAAAACAAACTACGGATTATGGCAGGATTATCTGCGATGCTATAAGTTTGAGCTTAATTTTGATATTGACCTTGCAGGCGATAAAACTTATATCCTGCAGGCGGTCTGCTTCACCCCTGACGGTAAACATCTCACAGATTCAATCGAATTGAAACTTTAGCTCACTGGCCGAAAGCAGCTTCGAGAATCTCATCAAGAGAAGGGGCTTTGCCTTCCCAGGCTTTAAGTGCCTGGCCATTATCGAGAACGACAACCACGGGCGTCTGTGCATACCATTTTTTTGCCTCACTTAATCTGCCGCGGACAATTTCGCTGTCAGGACTTACCAGTTGCTGTTTTTCATTGCCGTACGGCGGCATTTCGATAAAAGCAAAATTTATGGCGTTTTCATTGCCTTTCAGCGATTTATACATTTCCTCATATTTCGGTATAGCCTGGGCGCAATCGGGACAGTCATAATGATACATCAATACCACCCACAGGCCGGTCTGCAACTGCGCCTTTTTATCAATATATTCAAGCATTGGCCAAAGGTTTTGATTCACCCATTGTTTTGTGTCAACCACTTCATATTTGTCCGTCTTGATAGGCGGTTTGTTCATAATAAGGTTATATTCAATCGTCGGCAGTAAAATAAATGTCGGTATCGCAATAGCGAAGAAATGAGCCGGTTTAGGCCACGGCGGAGGAAACAGTTTTTCGCCTTTAGATCTGAAAATCGCAAGTAATATAAATATCGGGATATCTATCGCGGAAAGCGTAATCCATGGATTTACTTTAACCATACCGAAACAGCCGCAGGATTCGGCGCCGGTCAAACCTTTATATAACGTAACACCTATAAATCCGCCGAAGGCGATTAAGCCAAGCAGCCAGCCGGCCTTTCTGAATAAGCCGCTTATCAGCCAGATGCCAAGTCCCATTTCAAGCGGTATCTGGATAAGGAAAAACTCCCACGACTCCCAAAAACCTTTACTGATTATCGGCTCAGTGAGCAATTGATGAATCTTTAATGTTGTCGCGACCAGCAAAACTATGCCTGCTGTCCACATCACAATTATATTTGCCTTTTTCATATTTATGCCCGCATATAAAGGCCGCCATTTACAGCAATATATTCGCCGGTGATAAAACCTGCCGCGTCGCTTGCGAGGAAAAGAATCGCCTTTGCAATATCTTCAGCCTTGCCGTTTCTGCCAAGCGGTGTTTGCTCAGCTACCTGTTTTATTCTTTCGGGTGTGCTGAACTGTTCGTGAAAACGCGTTTCTACCAAACCCGGCATAACAGAATTGACCCTTATACCAAAGGGTGCAAATTCCTTTGCCATAGCGATTGTCATCGTCGCGACTGCGGCTTTCGCAGCGGCATAAATCCCGCCGCCGCCTGCTCCGCCGTTATGACCGGCAATTGAACCGATATTTACTATACAGCCCTTTGTCTTCTTTAACTCCTCAAGGGCGGCCTGCGCTGCGAGAAATGCACTTTTGACATTTGTTGCAAATACATCTTCAAAATATTCCTCAGTAGCATCGACAAAATACTGTCTGTCTATGAGCGAACCTGCGTTATTAACGAGGACATCAATACCACCGGCAATTTTGACAAAATCTTCGATTAGTTTAACGACCTGTTTTTTATCGCGCATATCCGCTGCCAGCAGGCAGCCATTGGAGTTTTTTTTAACTTCCGCAAAGGTTTTTTCACCGCCTTCTTTTGTCCTGAAGTAGTGAACGCCGACGAAGCAATCTTGCTCAGCAAACATCTTTGCCGTCGCCGCGCCAATCCCGCTGCTCGAACCGGTTACCAAAACCTTTTTACCTTTAAGGTCGGGACAATTCATCATTGTTTTGTATTTGTCCTAACTGCATTACGAACTTGTCAAGTTTTTTCTGGCCCTCATCATATTTTTCGTATGAATGCCGTAGGTGTCCGCCAAGGGTATCCCAAAGTGTAATAAAATCCGCGAATGAAACATTAAGAGTCTTGAGGTTCTGACGTATTTCAGCGGCCTGTTTTTCGATTTGCAGGCCATGAAGACCCATCACTATCGTCATAAGATAAACATAAAGCAGATTCGGCGAAACGGGAAAGACCTTTCTTTCCATCGCGTAATCCTGAACGCTTATCGTATCTTCGGCGGTTTTCACCATCGCTTCATAGTAAATATTTTCAGCAGGAATATACATAATCGCAAAGTCAAGTGTCCCTTCATTGGGCTTAATATAACTTTCGGCAATTTTGTCGATATGTTTCTGCACATCTTTTAGAAAGTCTTTGCGAAGCCGTTGTTTTTCAGTATCGCTCTGGGCCTGCTGGAACTTTTCAAAGTTGCTTAATGGGAATTTCGCGTCGATGGGAACTGAATATTGCGGCATTTTTATTAGTGCGTCAACTTTTTTACCGTCGCGAAACGAATATTGAATGGTAAAGCTTTCGGCAGGCAGCAGGGCGGCGAGAATTTTTTCAAGCGACCATTCTCCGAATCCGCCGCGAAGCTTTGGGCTGGCAAGTATTTGATGCAGACGGTTTATATCTGAGCCTAATTCTATTACCCTTTGTGTTGTGCCCTGAAGCTGGCCGAGTTGGGTATTGAGCCTCTCTAAAGTCTGAACTTGGAACTGAAGATTTTTGTTTACAGTCTCCTGACCTGAAATGAGGGATTGCTGAAGACTGGCAGACAGATTATCCTGCGCTTTTTTAATATCCTCAAGCTGCGACCGGATAGCTATCCATAGTAAAACCCCTATCACTGCCAAAACAGCTATTATTAGAACAATAACAAGTGCCTGTACCATTCTGCCGATTCCTGACAAATTCCCTTTTTTGAAAATTATAGCTTTCTTGTCTGAAATCGTCAAAAACTATAAAAACAAATTTAGGATTTATCAAGTCCAATATTAAAATAGGAAAAGGCTTGATGACAAGATAGGCAATTTTTTTGGAGAAAATCCTTTTTTACCCTGATTACAGGTGGTATCATACTGCTTTACGGGACTTAAGAATCCTTTGAAGGAGGATGGTTATGAAGAAGATTTTATTGGCATTGTTGCTTGTCTGTGGGGTACTGCTCAGCGGCTGTGTTTGTTGTAAACAGTGGATGGCGCTACAGGGCCAGAAGCCGGCAGACCCATCAGTAAAATGGATGTGGGAAAAGGGTTGCCGCCCGGCACCTATGCCATTGTCAACACAATGTGAACCGTCAAAACCGCCTCTGTTTCCTTCACCGCCACAGGTAGTTTTCAATACAGTTGCAAGAATCTATCCGTCTGAAGGTTCCGGAGTAATAAAGCTGGAAAAGATTATGCCGAACCAGGTGCAGACCGGTGCGGAATTTGAATATAAAATAAGGGTTACAAATCTCGCCAATTGTGCCCTTGCTGATATTGTCGTAACCGATACGCTAAGCAGCAATCTCCAGTATAAAACTTCAAATCCACAGGCAAACGTTCAGGGAAATAAGCTTATATGGGTTTTTGCCGGTCTGGGGCCAAAGGAAACAAAGGAAATCACCGGTGTTGCCATTGCCGCCGCAAGCGGAATCATTCAGAACTGCGCCGATGTAACCTATAGAATGCCGCTTTGCATGCAGACTGTAAGTATGCAGCCGAATGTCGTTGTTGCAATAACTGCTCCCGCCGAGGTGTCGATATGCGAACTGATTAATTGCACCATAAGGGTTGAAAATACCGGCACAGGGCCGGCAAATAACGTCAAAATTATTGATGATTTGCCGAACGGCCTTGTAACCACTCAGGGCGGCAACAGGATTGAAATACCCATCGGCACTCTTTTTGCCGGCACTGCTAAGAGTATCTCGGTCGTCATTAGGGCTCAGAATAGCGGCACATACATCAACAATGCCGCCGCACTTGCCGATGGAAATATAAATGTTCAATCGCCGCAGGTCTCAACAGTCGTAAAACAGCCGGTGCTGGACATAGCAAAAACCGGTCCTGATGTGCAGTACATCGACAAGGAACTTACTTATGAAATTGCTGTAAAAAATATAGGCGACTGGCCTGCTTTCAATACCCTTATCGAGGATGAAATCCCCGCAGGAGTTACTTTTGTCAGAGCCAGCCAGGGCGGTGTTCTCATAGGGAATAAGGTTATGTGGAAAGTCGCAAAGCTCAACCCCGGCGCTACAGCAAAGACCTCGGTTGCGTATATGCCCAGGAACATCGGAACGATAGTCGATACCGTAAGGGCTTCGGCAATCTGTGCCGATACTGTTACAGTTACTGCGAAGACCGAGGTCAGGGGCGTGCCGGCCGTTCTGCTTGAGGTTATAGACCTGGCTGACCCCATAAGACTCGGCAATAACACAACTTACAGAATTATGGTTACAAACCAGGGCTCTGCTGTAGCTGCCAATATTGCTGTAAAGGCCATACTTGAGCCGCAGATGGAGTATGTAAGCAGTATCGGTGCAACAGGTGGAACGCTTGCCGGCGATACGGTTACCTTTGCTCCGCTGCCTTCACTTGCAGCAAGGTCAAAGGCGACATGGGAAGTTACAGTTAAGGCCAAAGCCCTCGGAGATGTCCGGTTTAAGACGATAATGAAATGCGACCAGCTCGACAGAGAGGTTATGGAAACTGAATCTACCAATTTCTACGAATAATCGGCTTCGAAACTCAAATTTAGAAAGCCTCCATAAGCTATGGAGGCTTTTTTATTGCAAAAACAGATTTTAAGGCTATAAATAAAGCTTCAAAATCTGATGAAAACGGAGACTATCGTGAAGATAACTGATTACAGACCAGTGAAAAGTGCTCATCAGTATTTTGTGCCGATAGGTAGAAGAAATATGGCGGTAAAATCACCGGCTGAAAATAAACGATATCATTTTATTGGCATCGGCGGTGTCGGCACAAGCGCTCTGGCTGCGGTCCTGATGAAGGAAAAGGCGATTATCACCGGCTCGGATATGCAAAGTTCTGTGCTTACCGAACGGCTTTCAGGCAGCGGAGCAAAGGTTGCGATTGGACACAGCACCGATAACCTGCCCGAAAAACTGGATGGTGTTATTATCTCGGCTGCTGTAAAAGACGACAATCCCGAGCTGCAGACCGCCCGGCAGAGAAAAATAATGGTTTACAAATATGCGCAGATGCTCGGGCTGGTTTTAGATAGATACACAGGAATTGCTGTCGCGGGCACTCACGGAAAGAGCACTACCTCCGGCTGGCTCGTTTTTGTGCTGAAAAAGCTCGGCATTGAGCCTAACTTTGTGATTGGTGCGGACATCCTGCAGTTTGGCGCATCGTCCGGCATCGGCAGCAGTGATATTTTTGTTGCTGAGGCGTGCGAATATGACAGGAGCTTTCTCAGTCTGCATCCGAAAATCGGCGCCATCCTGAATATCGAGCTGGACCATCTCGATTATTATTCAGGCATTGATGAAATTGTGCAGGCCTTTGCTGATTTTGCGTCTAATATATCCCAAAACGGAGTTGTTGTCGCAGGTGTGCAGGACGCAAATGTCGCAAAAATCATTGCAGGTTTAGGCGACAAGAGAGAAGTGCTGACTTTCGGAATCGCAGAAGGGCCGATTATTTCAGCTCGAAATATCAAATATACGCCTAATTTTACTCAGTTTGACTGTTTCTATCATAGTAATATGCTCGGCAAAGCAAAAATCAGACTGGCCGGCGAACATAATGTGAGAAATGCCCTTGCCGTTCTGGCCTGTACTAAGATGTTCGGACTTGAGGCAAGGGAAGTTATCAATTGTCTTGGCGGTTTTGAAGGAATGGACAGGCGGGTAATGAAAAAGGCCCAAATCAATGGTGTTGTTGTCCTCGATGATTACGCCCATCACCCAACCGAGATAAAGGCCAGCCTTAAAGCTGTCAGGCAGAAGTACGGCAATAAAAAAATCTTCTGCGTTTTTCAGCCGCACCAGTACAGCAGAACGAGATTCCTACTGAAGGATTTTGCGGAAAGCTTCAAACTTGCCGATATGACCATTGTGCCGGAAATCTATTTTGTCAGGGATACCCAAAAGAGCAAAAACGAAGTTAGCTCGCAAATGCTCGTCGATGCGATAAAACAAAACGGCAGCCATGCCGTATTTATTGACTCATTTGAAAGAATTTGCGATTTTCTAAAAGATAATGTAAAATCCGGCGATATCCTGATTAGTATGGGTGCCGGAAACGTCTGGAAGGTGGCAGATGAATATATTCAGTGGCTTGGAAAAAATAGTTGAGAAGGATTACCCGCTGGGCAAAAACACCTGGTTTGGTCTGGGTGGGAATGCCGATTATCTTATTCAGCCTCACAACACGGACCAACTGGCTGATGTTATCAGACGCTGCTATGAAAACAATCTGCCGATTCATGTACTCGGCTTCGGTTCTAATCTGCTCGTGCAGGATAAGGGTGTCAGGGGCGCTGTAATCAAATTGGGCGGCAGCGACTTTGCCGGCGTTGAATTTAGCGGCGATATTCTGACTGCCGGGGCGGGAGCGGATTTAAATAAGCTCGTGCTTGATTGTGTAAGAAAAGGGCTTGGAGGCCTCGAAACACTTGCAGGAATACCGGGGTCAATTGGCGGTGCGGCAAAAATGAACGCAGGCGGCCACTTCGGAGACTTCGGCTCCGCTGTCGAATCTGTTACGCTTATGGATAGCGACGGAAAGGTTTTTGAAAGGGCAAAACCGGAGCTTTCCTTCGATTACAGAAGCACAAATATTACCGCAAAATTTATTCTCGGCGCGAAAATCAGACTGTATGAGTCGGACTCGCAGCAGCTTCTGAAAACCTTAAAGGAAGTGTGGATTTACAAAAAAAACACACAGCCTTTGAATACGAGAAACGCAGGCTGTATCTTCAAAAATCCTCGCGGTATGAGCGCAGGAGCTATGATAGACAGGGCGGGAATGAAAGGCACTAAAATCGGCGGTGCCGTCGTCAGCGAGAAACACGCAAACTTCATTACTGCCGATGAGGGCTGTAAAAGCAGCGGTGTAATCGCGCTTATCGAAAAAATCAGGGAAAAAGTAAAAGAAAAATTTGACGTCGAGCTTGAGCTTGAAATCGAAATCTGGTAGCGGTTTATTCACGGCATAATATAAATGGATTTTGACATACCGGCTGGCTTAAAAGTTGCTGTTCTTATGGGGGCCGTTGGCCAGGAGCGGCAGATTAGTCTTCAGAGTGGAAAATGTATTGCCGATGCCCTCAAAAAGACGAAATTATTAGAGGTTATCGAACAGGATTACCAGCCGCAAAGACCTGAGATTCTCGATGACAGAAGCATAAACGTTTTTTTTCTCGCCTTTCACGGCCAGTTCGGCGAAGGCGGGGATATGCAGGAAATCTGCGAAAAGAAAAAACTCGTTTTTACAGGCTGTGATTCGAAGGCAAGCAGGTTGGCATTTGATAAAATGGCCTGCAAGAAAGCCCTGCGGCGGGCAAAACTGCCCGTGGCCGATGATGTCGAAATCAGAAATCCCGCTCAATTGAATAATATTGGCTCAAAGCTTGAAAAAATGTCCGCTAAGGGATGCCTTACGGCAGGACAAAAGTTCGTAATAAAGCCTATCTGCCAGGGCAGTAGCGTAGGAGTGCAGATTGTCGAAGACGCAGGTAATGCAAAAAACGCCGCTGAAAAATGTGTCGAGCAGTTTGGCGATTGTATGATAGAAAAATTTATAACAGGAAGAGAAATTACCGTTGGAATTCTGGAAAATACGGCTTTGCCGATTATTGAAATCAGAACAACTCATCAGTTTTATGATTATAATGCGAAATATAACGACGATACTACTCAGTTTCTGTTTGATACCATTGCGGATAGGCTTACTTTACAGAGAATAAATGATGTCGCCTTGAAAAGTTTCGACGCGCTCGGCTGCAGGGATTTCAGCAGGGTTGATATGATACTTGGCGAAGATGATATACCTTATGTAATCGAGATAAATACTATCCCGGGTTTTACAACACATTCGCTTCTGCCGAAGGCGGCCGCCAGGGCAGGTATAGATATGGGTCAGTTATGTTTGAGAATAATTAAATCCGCTTTTGAGAGAGCAGCCGGCTGATGTTTAAGAGACTTACAAAAACAGAGAAAAAACAACGGTTTGCAGCTATTCGTACTACTATTATAATTTTTGCCTTCATGGCGGTATTTGTAGCGGCCGGTATAGGTTTTGTGTTTCTAAGCAGATACGTTAAGAGCAATTTGAACCTGAGTGAAAAAACAGTGCCTATCCAGCTTGTTGACTTTCCCGACTGGGCTGGTACCGAACTTAAGCAAAAGATAATTTCAACGGCGGGCAAATCGCCGGACGATTTCAAACTCACCGACGATGCTGCTATGAAAATCGGTGAAAATCTTACGATGCTTGCCTGGCTCTACGACGTCAAAGTTCAGGTAAACAACAAGGCAATAATTGTGGATGCAAAATACAGAAAACCGGTCGGGCTTGTAAAGGACCATGACCAGCAGTTTTATCTGGATAGTGACCTCATTGTCCTTGATTATGTGCCGATGAGTAAACTGCCGATTGTCGAAATTACGGGTGTGCCAGGCTATCTTTTAAGCTGGCGCAGCGTCGGGACAAAATGGCAGAGGGATGATGTCGCTGCCGCCGTTGAGCTGCTGACGCTTCTGGGAAAAATGGACAGTCAGGTCGTGCCGAATAAGCCTTTGCTTGCCGAGATAAAATCAATAGACATGAGCAATTTCAACGGAAGAAGAAGCACCTCGCAGCCTCATATAGTGCTCTACGCCAAAGACGGCACAGAAATCAAATGGGGAGCTCAGAAGGGAATGTGGCAGAGATACCTGGAAGCAAAAGACGAAGAAAAACTGACGCTGCTTTACAATACTTATCAGGAACTGGGAACGGTTCAGTTAAGGGCGGCACAAAAGGGCAGCTTTATCGACCTGACCCGCCCGCAAAGCCTTTCCCTGCCTATTGACAGGTATTAACAATAACAGTGTTGAGTGTCTTATTTTGCCGAAAGCGATTTAATTTTATTTATTATCTCTTCTGCGGTTTTCTTTATAGTTTCAATCTGCCCTTTAAGTTGGCGGACGAAGTTGTTGCCTTCGAAAGTGCCTCTTACTGCTTCGAAATCGGCATCCCTTGTTTTTTCATCGCCGTCGATACCGAAACTAAGCCGCGGCTCATCTGAAAATTCCTTGCTCGCATCGTCCAGGATAAGAGAAATTAATTTTTCACAGGCGCATTCCCAGTCGTTGATAATCTTTATCACTTTTTCGGCCTGCGACAAATCCTGCTTCTGATTTTTCATAATGTTGCGAATCTTCTGAGCCGCCCAGGACCATTTATACTTGCTGTAATTGTCATAAAGGAGTTTGAGTCCGTCGATGATTGATTCAAGTGTACTCAATTTCCCATTTCCAATATCGTCCAGCAGCGAATTTATATGTTTTTCAGGCACAAGAAGCCCGGCAATATCGAGCCATTTACCTGTGTCGCCTGTATCCGTGGTTTCCAGAAGGTTTTGAAGGTCTGCGACCGAACTTAACGAAGAAGACCGCAATTTCTCAATCAGGCAGTCGCCGAGGAACTTATTGATTGCGATTGTGTAATATTCTATTCCCTTGTGAAGTGCAGGAACCCTGAAATGCAAATTGTTACAGACAATCACATTTGATGTATTGGTTTGTGCAGGCTGAAGGTTGAGCAGTATGTCGAGACCTTTAATAATCTTCTGCACCGTATAAGGACTTAAAACATCGAAGATAATCAAATCGGTTTTCTGCGGCGATTTTCTTTCGTCGCGCCTGGGCCATTTTTCGCCGTCGCGAACGGTGCCGACGGTTCGAAGATTTATGCCGGGCACGACAAAAGTTTTACCATTCTCTTCAAAAAGATAAGAAAAAGGTATGTCAGATGTTTGGGGATGAGCATAATGCCGGCCAAGCACTACTGAAAACGCGCCAATCCATACAGGATACATTACATATCCATCAGATGTCATTTTGGTTCCGCGCTCAAATATGCCTTGATGCACTGAGCCGACCTTGTACATATGATTGCTTTCGTTTGTTCCGCTGCCGGCGTTAAAGAAACTGAACAACCCTGCAATCAGCAAAGTGGACTTATGGTGACTGACCGTGTAAGGGCCTGCGAAAATCGAACATATCTCGCCGTGATGGAAACCGCAGTTGGCAAAACAAACCGAATTCTCCGCTGAAAACTGCCTGTTCATTCTTGTTGCTTGGCCGATGAAACAATCGAAAATAATCGAGCCTTCACTTATTTTAGCACCTTCAGCGATGATGAAATCCTTTGCGATTACACCAGCCCCGACCTCAGTCGGGTCCTGCGGACAGCTTTTTATCGTGCCGTTTTCAAGACGCTTTACATTGCCGATGATGGCAGCAGGGCCGATTTTGACGTTCTTGATTGTGCCGCAATTTGAAAGGTGAGCGCCTTTGCCTATTACGCCTGTATCGGATTTGACGCTTTCGGTGTATTGCGCTATCAGCTTTTCCAGTTTTTTGCGAATTTCCGTTCTGTGTCTGTGCAAAGCTGTAATATATGCAATCTGAGCGGTCAGATTGTCAAATATCGTTACCTCTCTGCCGCCTGCCTCGTTTATGACTACCGCTTTGATTCCATTGCCGAAAGTTGTTTGTCCCTCAACTGCAAGTAAATCTATATGGTCGATTATGCAGTCGTCCTCGATGATATAATTTGCAATATGATTTGTTACATTTGAAATATAAACGTTATTGCCCACTGTGCAGTTGTGAAGATACGCATTGTAAATGCCGGCCGGTTTGTTCACGCCGCCATAAAAATTAATCAGCTTATCAAGCCTGCCAAGTTTGACTCTGCCTGAAAACGTTGTGTTTTTGACATTGTCGGGCTTAAAGTCAGGCGATACAAGCACATCCTTCCAGTTGTCGCATTGGCAGTTTTGGTTTTCAAGCTGCTTGATTTGCTCTTTCGTAAGAGAAATGTGTTTATCGCTCATTTTTATCTCCCTGTCTATTATGTCCTTATTCAGAAAACAGTCGTATTATTATACAGACCTGCGTTGTAAATGCCAGAGTAAGTTTGTTTAAAGAATACAGGATAAAAAGCCGAAAAATATAAGGGTGTTTCCCGGGATAAAAGAAATAATAGATATCGCGCTTTAATTAATTACAAAGGTCTGGTTGTATTTCTTGGTTCTTTCGATAATGAAATAGACGCTGCAAAGGCCTATGATGAAGCGGCGAAAAAATACTATGGGGAATACGCAAAGCTGAATTTTGGATAGCCACTAAGGCATCCATCTCGACGAGGCGTCGAGCCGAGGTCGGACGAAGGCACTAATTTTTTAATCGCTGATTACGCTGATTCAAATGATTTTTAACCAACCACGAATGTTTTTTAACAGCCCCAACGTCCCCTATTATTTTACTTTCGTGCCTTCTCAACCCTTGCCCTCACGCGCTTACCCACTGTGAGGTTGAGCGCGGACGGGAAATCAGAGAAGTACTTCTCTGATTCATCGACTGCTTCTTGGATTCGACCGACCTTAATTAAGCAAAGCGTAAGACGGTCAAGGATATTCGGATCTCCCCAATCCGGCCCAACGCCCATCTCAGCTACCAACCCGCGCTCTTTAGTAATGGCTTCGTACTCGCGCATAGTCACAAGAGCTTTGCGGTATCGAGCAATGGCTTGGGCCGGGTCCGTCTTTTCCAGGGGCCGCGTTTCAGCGACGAACTGTCGATTGGCGTCGCGCAACTTGTGAAAGCGATCAAATGCCTGATAGTCGAACTCTCGGCCGGGGTTTATCCAGTTAATGAGTTGCTCGCTAAACTCAGCGATAAGGGACGCCTCAAGGTTTTCTGCCTCGGCTTCAGTTAGACCTTCTCGATGAATTTCGACGTTATAAGCACCGTTCAGCCGCTCCGTGACGTACTTTGTCCACACAGGGTGCCGATCCGTGGACCAAGCACGGCGCCCTGTTCCCTTACCAATGTAGAAAACTTGCCCAGAGCGGTCCTTGTGAAAGTAAACGTAGAAGTCTTTGCGCACCATTTCGAGCCGCCTGTCTTGGCCACCTAACAATAATTATACAGTCTGTATAAAACGGGTCAAAGCCCATCGAGCGCTGCGATTCAGGGGCGGCGTTCGACGCTGTCCCTCTCCAGCGAGATGTTAGAGCTGGCCCTTAATAATACTAAAGATTCCTATGGTAAATAATATAATCCCAAGAAGATCAAATATCATTCCCAAAGTATCTGGCTGACGGATCTTTGTGCTTAGGATACCCGCTGGTCCTGTGTAAGCGTTGGATGGCTTGAATGAACAAGCAACCTTACGATTTTTCCACTCGCCCAAGCCGAAGAAAAACAGACCAGT
>Ga0315294_10005605_pt1 | contig 13770 bp, 10 predicted proteins | sample YL17G13_40_MG_FD_203626 | JGI IMG/M metagenome (GOLD analysis project Ga0315294, IMG submission 203626) | Sediment microbial communities from Yellowstone Lake, YNP, Wyoming, USA - YL17G13_40 | ecosystem: Environmental > Aquatic > Freshwater > Lake > Sediment | place: USA: Wyoming | collected... | reverse complement strand
TGCAGGCACAACTTGTATTGCGGCTTTAGAAAAGAAACGGAACTATATGGCTTATGATATAGAAGAAAAATATTGCGATATGGCTGAACAAAGAATAAAAAATTTTTTGTCGCAAAAATCACTATTTAAAAAATAATAAGGAGCATTATGAAAAAAACACAAGAAAATTTACTGAAGGCGATTGCCGGGGAGTCGATTGCCCGTAACAAATACACCTTTTTTGCCGAAATTGCCGAAAAAGAGGGGTTAATGTGGATTAAGGAAGTTTTTTTGGAAACCGCTGGCAACGAGCGAGCCCACGCCCAGGAAGAATTGGAAAAAATCCCTGACAAAGCCGAGATGACTAACACTTATGGTATAGATGCTTTGGCCGATACTTTAACTAACCTTCGCCATGCCGCCGCCGGTGAGAAGTATGAATGGAACGAAATGTATCCGGGATTTGAACAAATTGCCCGCGACGAGGGCGAAGAAGAAATTGCCACCTTATTTAAAGAAATTTCCGAAGTCGAAGAAAAACACGAAGAGCGCTACAATAAACTGGCTGATCGGTTGGAGCAAAAGAAATTGTTTGAGACCGAAGAAGAAGTTGAGTGGAAATGTCTTAACTGCGGCTATGTCCATAAAGGCAAATCCGCGCCAAAAGAATGTCCCTTGTGCAAAAAACCGCAGGGTTGGTATATGCAGGTGGGGTTTGTGAGATAAGAGATTAGTTCGCCAATCATCCTTAAAGATACCGGCCTTGATTTCCCCAGCGTGGAAATCAGGCCTAAGACGCGAATGCCTAAAGGCGGCTCGCTAACCATGCCGCTCGCCTCCGCGATTTACTTTAAGAACAATTGGCTCACTCTATGGAGTGAAGAATAGAATCCTCCGCGAGTTACTTTGAGTGGCAAGAACTCGCCCTGAAAAGATAAGAGAGAAACGGGGCCGCGAGAGCTACTTTTGAGAATAATCGACTCGCCTTGATAGAGAACTGATTAGCTAAAGTTGTTTTTAGAACTCTTTTTGTATAATCTGTAGTTATGGACGAAGTAGAGGAAATCAAACGAAGAATAGACATTGTCGATCTAATATCTTCATATCTGACTTTGAAAAAAGCCGGGGCCAATTACCGGGCGCTTTGTCCTTTTCATAAAGAAAAAACGCCGTCGCTGATGGTTTCGCCAGAAAAGCAGATTTTTAAGTGCTTCGGTTGCAATGAAGGCGGCGATATCTTTTCTTTTGTCATGAAGATGGAAAATTTAGAGTTTCGGGAAGCGCTGCAGATGTTAGCCGATCGAGCGGGGGTGAAGCTAAAATCGTCCTCCTTCGCTAAAGCTACGGAGGATAAACCTGATAGGAAAACAAGATTATTTCAAATTAATTCTCTTTCCGCCCAAGTTTTTCACAAAATTTTGACCTCTCATCCTTCAGGTAAAGCTGCCTTGGAATATCTAAAAAAACGCAAACTCTCGAACCAAACAATCAAAGAATTTATGCTCGGCTACGCTCCTTCCAAACCGGTCTTAAAACCATGGCTTTTAGAAAAAGGCTTTACTGATTCAGAAATCCAAAATGCCGGCGGTCCGGATCGTTTTTTCCGGCGCATCATTTTTCCAATTAGAGATGTAATGGGAAATGTTTTAGGATTTACCGGCCGGGTTTTGGATCCGAAGCAGGAACCGAAATATCTTAATACTCCCGAAACTATTATCTTCCATAAAGGCCGCATCCTTTATAATCTTGAAAAAGCCCGCGGCTTTATCAAACTTGAAAAAGCCACTGTCATTGTTGAAGGCCAGATGGATGTCATTGCTTCCTGGCAGGCGGAAGTCAAAAATGTCGTCGCCTCATCGGGAACGGCTTTAACCCCAGATCATTTATTGACGCTTTATCGCTATACGCCGAATATCATCTTTGCTTTTGACTCGGATACAGCGGGACTGGCAACGGCCAAAAAGGCCTACGAAATGGCCATCGTTCAAGGTATGAATGTTAAGATGGTCGAATTGGGTTCGCCAGCTGGCGAATTTAAAGATCCCGGCGAAATGATTGCCGCGGAGCCATCGCGCTGGCAGAAAGCGGTCCAAGAAGCAAAGCCGGTGATCGATTGGTATTTTGACATCGCATTTAATAAACAATCGGCAACTAACAACCAACAACAAGAATTAACATCGCAAGAAAAAAAAGAAATTGCCAAGGAGATTTTGCCGATTATCAAAAAAATTCCCGATACCATCGAGCAGGCCCATTATGTCGGACTTTTGGCTAAGAGGTTGGCTGTGCCAGAACAAATTGTTTTTGATGTTTTGGCAAGGGTTCAGGATAAAGAAATAAGAAAGACTCAAGAGCAAAAATCGATCAAAAAATCTTTTCCGCCAGAAGAAATTTTGCTCGGTTTGATATTTTCTCACCCTAAAATATTTTCTAAAGTTAAAGATAAAATAAAGGCTAAGGATCTGAAGGAAACTAATCTAAAGAACATTTACACTAAGATAGAAGACTGGTATAATAAAGGTGTCAAATCAGATTTACGGCCATATCTTAAGGGAAAAATCAAGAGCGAAGAGTTCAAAAAACTTGAACTGCTTTGTTTAGAAGTTGAAGAAATTTATTCTAATAAAGAAACAATTAATCAAGTTTTGCAAGACATCTTAAGCAAAATTAAAAGTGATCGAAAAGAAAATCTTAAGGAATATTATGCTCAAGAGATAAGTAAAGCCGAGACCAAGGGCGATCGCACAAGATTAAAAAAATTAATTAAGGAGTTTCAAGATGCCATATCCGAATAGGGCAAAAAGCAAAACTCAAAAGGCAAAAGATAAATCGAGAAAATTTACCGGAAAGAGGTTTCGCCGGGATGATGAGACAGAGATAAAATTTCCCGAAAATATCCAAATACTGCTTGAAAAGGGTTACGAACAGGGCTTTGTTACCTATCAAGAGATTATGCAATCTTTTCCAGAACCGGAGAGAAAATTGTCTTTATTGGACGCGCTTTATGAAGAGTTTCTCCAACAAGGTATCGATGTACGACAAGGTCGGCGACTTCTTCCGATCCCGGGTGAAGAATCAAAAGCCGAAACCAAAGGCACCACTGAGCTCAAAGACATTTCCGATGACTCAGTCAGGATGTATTTAAGAGAGATCGGCCGCATTCCGCTCCTTACAACTGAGGAGGAAATTAAACTGGCAAAAAGAGTTGAAGCAGGCGACGAGAATGCCAAGAGAAAACTGGCTGAAGCCAACTTGCGTTTGGTGGTTTCAATCGCTAAAAAATATATTGGCCGGGGATTATCGCTCCTAGATCTGATTCAAGAGGGGAATACCGGGCTTTTGCGGGCGGTCGAAAAATTTGACTATCACAAAGGCTATAAATTTTCGACTTATGCCACTTGGTGGATTAGACAAGCGATTACCCGGGCGATTGCCGACCAGGCGCGAACAATTCGCATCCCGGTGCATATGGTTGAAACGATTAATAAATTAATTCGCGTTCAGCGCCAATTAGTTCAAGATTTGGGCCGAGAGCCTTTACCGGAAGAAATTGCTTCCGAATTGGGGATTCCGATCGAAAAAGTCGAGCACATTATTAAAATTTCCCAAGAAACCGTCTCGCTCGAGGCGCCGGTGGGGGAAGAAGAAGATTCACGTTTGGGCGATTTTATCGAGGATAAAGTCTCGCTTTCACCGGAAGAAAATGCCATTTATCAATTGATGAAAGGTCATGTTGGCGAATCCTTGGGGATTTTATCGCCTCGAGAGCAGAAAATATTAAAAATGCGTTTTGGGCTGGAAGAAGCGGTCGGCAGGCCGGGCCGGACGCATACTTTGGAGGAAGTCGGCAAGGAATTCGGCGTTACGCGCGAAAGAATCCGCCAGATTGAAGCCAAAGCACTGCAAAAACTCAAAAACCACGAACAAGCCCAGAAATTGCAGGATTATTTAAAGTAAATTTTGTAACTATAAAGGCCCCGCTTTAGCGGGGCCAGTGGACTCGATAGGATGGCTTGACGGTTTTGAGTTGATGAAAGGACTTTTTCAAAGGGATTTCGGCGGCGGCGATACAATGATCGGCGGCGCCATAGAAAATTACGACAGTGTCATTGACAAGCGCAGCGCCGCAAGTAAAGACGACATTGGGGACGCGGCCGAATTTCTCATAAGGTTTGAGAGGTGAAATGAGCGGATGAAGACTCCGAGCCAAGAGTTTGAAGGGATCGTCCGGATCGAACAGGGCTAAACCGATATGGTAGGTATTGGAGTCATCAACGCCATGATAAAAAGAGAGCCAGCCATCGTCGGTTTTGATTGACGGCGCACCCGGGCCGAGATGATGGCCATCCCACCAGCCTTTCCGGCCTGACATCACCGGCCGGGCACCATACCAATCAGTCAAATTAACAGAATAGGCGCCCCAAATCTGATCTCTTGGGTGCCAGGGCCGGTAGTAGATACCAAACTGTCGGCTGATCGTCGCTGAATGTATAAGGCCGTTTTTGACCCGTGGAAGTTCTGCCAAAATGGTCCCTAAACGTTCGAAATGCTCAAGATCGGTCGTCGAGGCCAATGAGATTTGCGATTGCCATGGACCACCATTCGTTTGGTAAGCCGAGGTATAAGCGAGATAATGGACTCCTTCTATTTCAGTCAAGCGACCATCCTCACAGCCGAGGGTTTCACAAGGCCCGCAGCCTTTGAGAACGGGTTCCTGATCAACAGCGGTGATTTGATAATTGTGATCAAGAAATGCCCGTTGGATTCCGGAGATCCCTTCAGAATTGACGACGCGGCAGAGGAGAAGAAAGGATTTGTCTTTCTCTTCTTCCTGCGAATGCACTCCCGGGTTGCTAACGTGAATAATATCACCCGGAATATCAGACGGTTTAACGAGTACTCCGGTACGTGTCAGGTACATCCGCATCCCTCCTTGGTAAAGATCGCCCCCTCCATTTAATTCAATCTTATAACATTTTGTTTACAGCGCAAGGGTTATCTGATAAAATTAGAGTGTATTCCCCGGTAGCTCTCCGCCATCCGCCAACTGGTCGGAGGCGGAGGTAGAGCGGCAAATGTTTTATCTTTACGCTATTTATAACAAGAAGTCCAACAAAATGTATATCGGTCAAACCGAAAATATAGAAGAACGGTTAAAACTTCATAATGATAAAACATTTAAAGCCAGTTATACATCTAGGTTTGATGGTGAATGGCAGCTAATATATCAAGAGGAAGTTGCCACTCGTCATCAAGCGCTTATGAGAGAAAAGCAACTAAAAAGTTTTAGAGGACGAGAGTTTGTAAAGCAATTTATTCCCCGGTAGCTCAACGGTAGAGCGGCTCCCTGTGAAGTATCGCAGCTTCCCACCGAAAAGGTGGGTTGAAAAATAGGGTTAATTGTCGGGAAACCCCGCCAGCTGGCGGGGCAATCCGCAGCCAAGGTCCGATGTTACATCGGACAAGGTTCAGAGACTATACGCCCTAGACCGAAACGTTAAGTCGTCGGTTATGAGATAGTCCACCCTCTTAAGTAATTAGGAGATCAGTGTAAGGAGCATGTTGTCCGTTCGAATCGGACCCGGGGAGAAATTATCCGCAAAGTAGCCCAGACAGGGCTATTTTGTTTTGAAAGCAAAGAGCCTCCGCGCAAAATCTCGCGGAGGCTCGAGAGTTCGAAGGAAACGAGGATCAGGGCTTCCGAGCCAGGACGACGCCAAGATAGCCGCCTCGATCGGTGACGGCAAATGAACCAGAAACAATTCCTGTCGGAATGTCATAGACGTAGAAACCAAACTGTTCGAAATCGCCGATAATGATGTGGCGGCCATTCGAGGATTGGAGCCTTCCCCAGTGGCACCAGTGAGCCAGAAGTCTCTCTTGGTTGTTTGAGAGTAGGAAGTTTGAAAAACAAATCTCGGTCACTGCCTGCTCTTCGGCGCGTTCGAAGTTCGGTCCGAGCTTGATGATCTGGTCTGTCTGATCTTGCCAGGGAAGATCCGAGAATCGCTTAGTAAAGTCGAAGAGACGGTAGCCCGGTTCAATTGCCTGGTTAGCCCAAGGATCTTCTGCCTTGACGAGCCACCATCTGAAATCGGGATCGAAGCAGGGTTGTTTTTTCAGATCCCAACCTACAACCATACTCTCTTGCCGAAGTGAGTGCCCAACAACGTAGACTAGACGCCAGTCTGCACCCTCGATATTTGCTTTAGCACAATCAAGCAGCACAGCTTCGGAGAATGGTATGGTCGGTTCGGTTTTAGGCAGTTCAGCCTTCTGAACGCGACAGACATCGCGGTAACCCAAGACCTTGCCGGGACCGAGGATTTCGACGGCTCGCCTCTCAGCTTGAGTCAGTATGTTGTTTATATCTATAACAGTCCTTTCGATGATCGCCGGACTGCTCCTCCAAGCTATGACAACACCGATAGATGGATTCTTCCTGTCGAGACCATAAACGCTGGTATGGCCGACATAAACGTGAGACCCCCTTGCCCGAATTCTGCCCCAATGATACCAGTTGGCGAGAAATTGCACATGGCGAGATGAGAGTAAGAAATTCGAAAAACAGACCTCAGCAACTGCCTGCTCTTCGGCGCGTTCGAAGTTCGGTCCGAGTTTCGCGATTGCGGCTTCCTGAGCGCCCCAACCTGGTATAGTAAGTGTCGATGTAAACCGATTGGTAAAGTCGAGTAGACGGTAGCCCGGTTCAATTGCCTTGGTTGTATAGAGGTTATCAGGTTCTTCTTCTTGGGGCGACAAGTGCATCCAGAATAAGAGGGGTGGTCCTTCCACATTATTCAAATTTATAACCCTATTCTCTTCACGCAACGAATACCCGACAACATAGGCCAGGCGCCAGTTGGCGCCTTGGGCGTTTGCCTTGGCGCACTCGCGCAGGACATCTTCGGAGAACGGCATGGTCGGTTCGACATCAGGCAGCTTGGTCTTCTGAATGAGACAGACATCACGGTAACCCAAGACCTTGCCGAGACCGAGGATCTCGACGGCTCGCCTTTCGGACTTGGTCATTTCCGTAGCGAATGCCGGAACGGACATCATCGTGCCGATCAAGGCAGCCACTACCAACAGCAACAGTCTTCTCATCGCTTTCTCCTCCTTGCTGCTCACCGGCAAGCTCTATCGTAAACGATGGCTTCGGTGACAGTGTTTGAGAGCCAATGCCCTCAAAGCTACCACCGAGGCGTTTGTTAAAGAATTGCTTACAATATACCAGATAATAGTTATAAAATCAAGGGATAAACTTCAGGAGGAAGATTTGTAAGAATCAACCTACGCTGCTGATATACTTTGTAGCCCAAGGTCTCCAAGCAAAATCTCAAGTTCTTTATACATATCCATAATAGCCGTATAATAAGTTTGAGTTCTAAATGTGTCTAAGATGGGGAGCCAATTACTGGAATAGTATAGAAGATTATGTTTTAATAAGAGTATAGATAGCTCGATTCCTGAAAAAGGAGGGAAATGGAATTTATCAATGATCCTCGCAAAAGCAAAAATGTTTTTATTTTGATGTTGGTGGTTTCAGTTGTTCTTTTTCTGGGTTTGGCCCTAATGGGCTATTTTTATTGGCAAAAAAACAAGGCTTACAATCAATTACTGACGGAGAAAAAGGCGTTGGAAGATGAGCAGTCATTGCTTTCAAAAGATACAGTCACCCAGGTTAAGGAATTAACCGCGGAAAATAATCTTTTAAAGAAGGAAAACGAGAAGCTTAAAACCGAAAATACAAATCTTATCAAAGAAAATGAGAGTCTTTCGGCCGGAAATAAAGAAAATGAAAGCAAGATGGCCAAAGCCAAAGCCTATAATGATGTTCTGGCTTATTTGGTTCAAATAATTCAGGCTCACAATGGCTTGAATGGTTGGACCGAAGCCGAATATCAGGCCGGCCGTCAGAAAGCCCAAGCCACCGGCGACCAATCTTTTGTTGATTTGATTGATTGGGCTTGGAATAATCAAGCGATTGATCAAATAGAAAGATTAACCAAAGTGATGGATGCAATTGCTGATGGCATTGGTAATAATTTAAAATAGGTGTTTAATTTTAAGTAATCGTTGCTTTTAAGAAAACCATTATTGTATAATAAAATTAAATAGGAAGGAGGTTAAATGAATAGCGAAAAAACGGGTCGAATCGCTTTCATTATTGGGATTATTATCGCGGTTTTACTCGGCTTTGTGACTTTTGCTTATTCTTCTTTGGTCCTGGTAATCCTTGGTTTGATCGTCGGTTTCTTAAACATCTCAAGTAAAGAAACCCAAGGTTACTTGGTGGCCGTAATTGCTTTGTTGGTGATCGGTTTTGCCGGTTTACAAGTCTTCGAAGTTCTGGGCGGTAGTCTCAACAATTGGATTCAGACAGTCTTGGCAAGTTTCATCATTTTTGTCGCCGCTTCTGGTTTGGTGGTAGCGATCAAATCTGTCTGGGAAATCGGCCGAGAATAATGAAGCTTTGATTTAGGGGAAATGCTGTAATATATTGAAATTAGAATCCTTTTAACGGGAAGTTTTTGAGAATAATTTTAAATTATTCTAATTATCCTAATTAAACTAATTATTCTAATCCCTCGACTACGCTCGGGATTACCCTGAGCAAAGTCGAAGGGTAAACAAAGTTTAATGACCAATGAAGGAAAAATTCCAAATAAATATAATCTTGAGGAAAGGACGGCCAAATTTGGTGAAGGAATTATCAGATTTGCCAAGAAGATACCAGTTAATGCCGTCACCAAACCAATAATCAGCCAATTAGTCAGGGCGGGAACATCAGTTGGAGCGCTTTATTGCGAAGCCGATGATGCGGAATCCGGCAAAGATTTTAAACATAAAATCGGAATTTGCAAGAAAGAAGCAAGAGAAACAAAACATTGGTTAAGAATGATTATAGTCGTTGCTCCTGATTTGAAAGAAGAAGCGAAGATTTTATGGCAAGAAGCGAAAGAGTTAAATCTCATTTTCAATGCTATTGTCAATAAAATCAATAATAAGAAAATATTAAAAAATTAACCAAACTATGAATTATTTTAGTTATCCTAATTTCCCTAATTATTATGTAACTCTGCAAAAATTGCCGACGCAATTTAAAGCAAATCCCAATGACTAATTATTGGGAAATTTTGAAATTGGGTATTGATTAGGTCAATTAGGTTAATTAGAGCAATTAGAATAATTAAAGCAAGATAGGTTAATTTAGGGAGTTATCTTGTCATTAAAAGGAGAGGGTCCATATCCAGCGCCAACGCGCAAAAGCATCCAAGACTTGGATGCGCAAATTGCTGGTATCCAAAAAAGTACTCGGGCGACTGTGCCGGCGCTCATTCCTTTGCACGATATTATGCGGCAGCGCTTCCGCTGGTATTATAAGTGGTCGGCTTTTCCGGCCTCAAAAGTTGTTAACTGGCTCATACTATTTATATATGTCTTTGGCGCTAGTTTTGTTCTCTTTAATATATTTAGCCAGCCCAAAGCAGTTTTAGCGGCCGTTACCACTTATGATTTAACGGGCGCCACTAGCGCCGCTTGGCAGAGAACAGATGGTGCTTTAACTCCAGTAGCGCCGACGGCTGCCGGCTGGACAAGCTATGACTCGACGCAAAAAACCTACGCTGCCAGCCAAGATGCAAACCGGAATGCTTGGATGGGTTATCCCAAGCCGCTATATGCTAATCTCTTGTATCGTTTCACCATCAATGAAAATATCGGTGATATTACCCATATTGATTTAACCTGGATCGGTTATGACACTCTGGAGAATGGAGGACAGTACAGATTTTGGCTTTGGAACAAAAGTACTTCACTTTGGGAATCTGTGGCTGTTGATACAGTGGCCCAAAGTTCCGATCAAACTTACACCTATGCGCTTTCGAGTAATTTTGCCAATTATATCGATAGTTCAACGAAATATCTATATCTGGCAGCAGCCGGCGGGTATTACGATCCACCATCTTCCTGTCCTTTTGTCTATTCCTGGGATGGTAAGGATTATAAATGGGATTCAGAAGCTATAACACGTTATGTTTTACCAGAATGGCAAGGCAGCCAATTGTCAAGATTGCCAAATTTAAAACCAGTCATTAGTTGCGATAAAGTAAATGGATGCAAGACAGTATATAAAGTAAAAATCGCCGAGGAATTACCCGAAAGAAGCTACTTTGATAAAGTTTCCCTTGTAAAAGTCTATCATGACAAGGATTCCGAAGTTTATAGCGGAATGGAAGAAAATTTATCAAGTATCAAAGATAAAATTAAGCCGATCTCGGCAGTTGATGATACGGGCAAAGACGTTTCCGCATTAGTTAATGAAAATGATGAGAAATATTGGAATAAAGATGATTATACAGGGACGAATTACACTGATTCTAATGGCGATGGTATGGCTGATAGTATTAATCCTGACGATCTATATAAATATGTCGAGCTAACTTATCCCAAAGAACAAGACGCCAAGGAAGTAAAAATAAATTTCAAAGTTTTGGAGCTGGAACAAGAAACTTGGATTTGGCGGAACATGGTTAGAGAAATGGAGAATAGGGGAATTTTGCACCAGAAAGCAATTGACGGCAGTATTCTAAAATGGTTTAGTGAAGCTCCTTCGATGTTTTATCTCCAGATATGGGACGGTAAAGAATGGCAGACCAAGACAGTGGTGATGGAATACCCGGCTCATAAGGCGGCTGATGTTGTCTACAAATTTGATATCTCAGATATCCAAACCGACAATCTCAAAATAAGATTTTACGGCTTACCCAACGAGGGAGGACTGGATTATGCTTATATTGACTATTCGTCAAATTCCGAACTGAAAGTTGAAAAAATCCCTCTTTCAAAAGCCGAGTTTAAAGGCGCAGATGTTACAGATAAAATTTCGGCAGTTGATGGCAATCTTCAAGAATTAAGAGAGGGAAGTTTCAAAGACGAAATCTTGCTTGAATTTGATGAAAACGAACAAAATGTAAAAGATTTACTGAAGAATACCCTTGAATTACTCACGGCGTCAAACGAAAAAAATGTAACGTATTTTTTAGATGTTAATGGCTATTATAAAGCTTTAGGGCTCGAAAATACAGATTTAACCGATGAACAAATAAGCGCCATTTTATATGAAAAAGCGACTCCTAATATTTTAGTCAAGAAATACCAAGATAAATACAATTCGTCCGATGAATTTCACCAAACGCTTTGGGAGAATTATGTTAAGGCGGTGGTGACCTCAACGGCGGCGGCGACTTACAATCAAGCTCACTATCGTTTCCGCGACGATACGACGGCGCTCAATACCACTGGCGGTTGGCTGGCGGCTGAAGATGCGACGATTTCAAGTGTTCCCAAAAATACCACGCGGCGGTTAAGAACCGCAATTTACAACGACGGCGATTCCGCGGCGCAGGTCTTCAAACTCCAGTGGCGGGTTGCGGCTGGTTCCTGGGCTGATTTGGCGGCGGCCGGGGCGGTCAAGTGGGCGCTTTCGGACCGATATGCTAATGCCGATGGGACTTGCGTTGCAGCGCCTTGTCTACTTACTCAGCAAGGCTCGAGTACGTGGATTCAGGGTTCCGGTCACGAAAACGCCACGACGACGAGTTCAGTTACTTTTGGCGACGGCAAACGGCATACCGAATATGAATGGGCCTGGCAGTTTGATGATACGGCCAGCGGGACTTATGAGTTTAGAGTGGTGAAAAGCGATAGTTCAACAATTACTTATTCAGTTACGCCTTCGGCTGGAGTTGCGGCTGCTGCCTCATTCGATCAAAAGCATTTTATCGTTCGCAATGACGCGGCCGCGCTTAACGCTGCTTCCGGCTCTTTACCGACAGGAACTTGGGCAACCGATCAAGATAATTTGACTTATTCCAATGCCGCCTGGGCAACTAATTATCGGATTAGATTTGAGACAGCCAACACCGCTGCTTCGGCCGGTAATATCACGCGAAGATTAGAATATAATGAAAATGGGGCAGGCTGGACTCAAATTCAGTCGGGGAGTGGCAATGTTCGGTTATCTTTAACTGGCCAATACGCGGACAGCGACGCTACTACCTCACTTTTAACCGCCACCGGTACTTTCACTGCTGGTCAAGGTAAAGAGTCTGGTAGCGACACAACTCAAATTTCGCTTTCTGGTAATTATTACACCGAAGACGAATATTCTATTGCCTTTCAGACCGCGGCCGCTGGCAAAAGTTATCAATTTAGAATTACCAACGCTGGTGCGGCTCTCAACACTTATACTAAGACGCCGACAATCACCGTTGCCTCAGTCAGTGTGAGCGGCACCTCGAACGAAGCCAGCGGAACAGTGGCGGTGGCGATTAACAACGCTCTTCAATCAGGTAAAACTGGCTCAATCTCTGGCGCCGGGCCAGTCTACACCTGGTCAATCACCGGTTTGGGAGCTAATGCCGGCGATATTATTACGGTTTGGATTGATGGCGCCGCCGACGCTGATGAATCAACCGGTGTGACCAAATATGATGGCACGGACAATATCACCGGTATGGTCTTAAACCGCCATGTCCTTTCTGTCGGTAGTGTTGATGATCAAAGTCTGATAGTGACTAATTTAGGTCAATACGATTATAATGATGATCCGAATATAATGCATACGGCTAATTCCTCCGTCCTTAATGTTGACGGCGGCAATTCTTACTCCGATGAAACCATTGATGTACTTTTAGGCGATACTTTGACCATTGGCGCCGCTGAAACTTTGACAACTGTTAATGTTTCTATCGAAGGAAATCTCACCTCTTCGGGCGCGGCCACCTACAATATTACCGGCACCTTTACCCAATCGTCTGGTTCATTTACAGCGCCAACCGGCACTTTGACTTTGTATAGTACTTTCTATCGTACCGGCGGCACCTTCACCCACAATTCCGGCACAGTCAAGTTTATGGGCAATAGCAACTACGCAATCACCACCAATAATCTCACCTTTAATAATCTATGGTTTGATCGAGATAGCCAAGATGCAGTGAATTATACGATCACTCTCAACGGTAGCTTTTCAGTGGAGGGCGATCTCAAAGTTCGAAGTCAATGCAACTCATACTACCAGGGCGGCTGGCCCGATCCCCCCGAATATTATGGTCTTTTTATCCTTGGTTCCGGGAGTCCGACTATCACGGTCAACGGCAACTTAGAATTCCCCTCAACTCCCGACCAGCTTGGAGAAGTTGGTTTCGCCGGTACTGCCCCAAACTACGGTTTCACCGTTGATCTCAAAGGCAACTTTATTTTGTCGGATAGTAATGTTGGAGTGTACTCGAATATTAGCTTTACTGACAGAACGATCAACCCGGCTAATCAAACCATCACTCAAGATGCCGGCGCAATTAGTTCGGGAACCTGGACAGTTAATAAAACCAATCCTTCTTTTCCGACGGTTTCTCTTACCACAAATTTAACTGGTTTCAATAATTTGACTTTGACGGCGGGCACTATCAATTTGGGAACCTATAATCTGATTGTTAATGGTGCCTACAATCAAACGGGCGGCAGTTTTACCGCTTCATCGGGCAATATGACGGTCAATGGCACCTTTAGTTTACATGGCGGTTCATTTACCGCTCCCTCGGGCAATATGATTTTAAACCTTCCTTCTGGCTATGCTGAAGCCTTTTACCGATCGCCTGCTGCCACCTTCATCCACAATTCCGGCACCGTCAAGTTTATGGGCAATAGCAACTACGCAATCACCACCAATAATCTCCCCTTTAATAATCTATGGTTTGATCGAGATAGCCAAACTGAAGTGGATTATTC
>Ga0315294_10005604_pt1 | contig 13770 bp, 12 predicted proteins | sample YL17G13_40_MG_FD_203626 | JGI IMG/M metagenome (GOLD analysis project Ga0315294, IMG submission 203626) | Sediment microbial communities from Yellowstone Lake, YNP, Wyoming, USA - YL17G13_40 | ecosystem: Environmental > Aquatic > Freshwater > Lake > Sediment | place: USA: Wyoming | collected... | reverse complement strand
TAAGGAAGGCCGCCTGGCCGCCAGACTCAATCATAACAATATTGTCCAGGCCATTGACGTCGGCGAAATCGGCGGATTGTATTATTTCGTGATGGAATATGTCGAGGGCAAAACCCTCTACGACGACTTGTCCAAAGGAAAGGTCTTTTCGGAAAAAGAGGCCCTGGATATTATTATCCAGGTCGCCAAAGCTCTGGCCCATGCTCATAGCCAGGGGCTGATTCACCGCGACGTCAAGCCCAAAAACATCATGATTAACAAGGACGGCGCGGTCAAGCTGGCCGATATGGGATTGGCGAGGGAAGCGTCGGACATCAAAGCCGCCAGGCATGAACAGGGCAAGACCTTTGGAACCCCCTATTACATCGCTCCCGAACAGATTCGCGGCGACATCGACATTGACGGCCGGGCCGACGTCTATTCCCTCGGCGGAACGCTGTACCACATGGTTACCGGCAGGGTTCCCTTTGAGGCAAATTCCCCGTCAGAAGTAATGAAAAAGCACCTTCACGAGCCGCTGATTCCGTCGGACCACATCAATACGGCGCTTTCGGCGGGCATTTCTGAAGTCATTGAATTGATGATGGCCAAGAATCGAAACGACCGTTATAAAGATATGGCAGAGGCGCTGGCGGACTTACAGGCGGTACGGGACGGCAGACCCCCTCTGATCGCTCGTCAGCGATTTAACATTGAAGCCCTCGGAGAACTGGGGAATGGAATAGCCATCGAAACCCGCAACGCAAAAACATCCAGAATCAGCGAGGAAGTTGTCACAAAATACCGGATGGCTTTGATTGTCCTCGGGGCCTTGTCGGCGGTACTGTTGCTGGCGGTAATTTTCCTGATGATGAATAAATCCTCCGGGTAAAAAACACAAAGGGCGACGGAATGTCCAGAGGCCCGACAGAAACAAAATCGCGGATTTTGCTTTCGGCTCGAAGCCTGTTCAGCAGCTATGGATTTACGGCAACTTCGCTGGACGACATCCTTAACGCCGCGGGGATTACCAAAGGAGCGTTTTACCATTACTTTCACAGCAAGGAACATCTCTGTCAACAGGTCCTGCAGGACGTCGTCGCCGAGTATCAGAAATTAGTCGAAACGGTGGACAAACGTCGTCCCGCAGCCGAACAGCTAAAACAGTGGCTTGCGATACTGATGGAAAAAAATCAGTCGGGACGGTGGCCCAATTGTCGGCTGATTACGCGACTGTCGGTACAAATGCAGCAACTCGGATCGGAACTGCAGAATCGGCTGATCGATTTCTGGCGGTGGTATGAGGGGGTGTATGAAAGCTGGCTCGCGCAGTGCGGCTTGAACGCCGAACAGGCGAAATTATCCGCTCGTACTTTGGTCGGCACGATATTCGGGGCGATTTGGCTGGAAAAAAGTCTTCCGAGCGAGTATTCCGCCATTGATGTTATCGAACACCAGTTGCGATTGATTTTGCGCGCTGCCAATGTGGTATGAAACGACCAGATGATCCGCAGGATTTAACAGACCCCCGGCATGAAACGCCATCCTTAATTTTGAATTTTCTTGAATCCGCAGGGGCAAATCTGTAAAATCGGCGTTTCCCAGTCGGGATTCTCCCCGGCGGTATAGATTTCCGGCACGGGCAGGCAGGCGAATGAGACTTGGCCGATCGAAACAAAAAGTTTTGCGCCAATGTAGCTCAACGGTAGAGCTCCGGTTTTGTAAACCGGAGGTTGCGGGTTCGAGTCCCGCCGTTGGCTCTTTTATTTTAAGGAAAAAGTAAAATACTCATTTGCAGAAAGTGACAAAGGATAAACAGAAATGGAACAAGCCATTGAAAAGGCCGGTGCCCTGATTGAGGCGATGGAGTACATCCGCAGCTTCAAGGACAAAATCGTCGTCGTCAAGCTGGGCGGCAGCATTCTGGACGATATGGAACTCCAGAAGAAATTGTTAGTCGATGTGGCGTTTATGACCACCGTCGGGATGCGCCCGATTCTCGTTCACGGCGGCGGCAAAGCCATCACTCAGGCGATGAACGAATCGGGTCTGGAGCCGGTTTGGGTTCACGGCAGACGCTACACCGACGAGCGCACGCTCGCGATTGCCGAGCACGTGCTGGTGCATAAGATGAACGCTGCAATGTGCAAAACGCTCAACGAACTCGGCTGCCGGGCGATGGGAATGCACTCGCTGAGCAGTTGCGTCGTTTTCGCCGAGCCGTTGCGTCTGACCAACGGCGACGGGCGAAAAATCGACCTTGGACTGGTCGGCGAGGTGACGGAAGTCAATGGCGAACTGCTCAAAGCCTTGTGTCAGGCCGGCGTAATCCCCGTCATCGCGCCTATCGCACGGGCCAAAACCGGAACCAAACTCAACTGCAACGCCGATACGGTTGCCGGCAGGGTTGCCGCGGCAGTACAGGCTGAAAAACTGGTATTGCTGTCCGACACACACGGCATCCTGAAAAATGTCGATGATCCCCAAAGCCGGATTTCGAGCGTCAGTGAAGCGGAAATCAACCAGATGATTAAAGACGGCGTCATCAACAAGGGAATGCTTCCAAAAGTGGAATCGTGCCTGGTGGCGCTGGACGGCGGCGTGCGAAAGGCGCATATCATTGATGGCCAGTTTGAACATTCGCTGCTGCTGGAAATCTATACCGATAAAGGCGTCGGAACACAAATCGTAAAGTAAAAAGTTTTTAGTTCGTAGTTCTGAATTCTTGGACAAACAATTTTTTCTACGAACTTTTCTTTCAAAACAGGATAAAAAATGAATACTCAGGAAGTGATTTCGCTGTTTAATCAATACGTTATTGGCAACTATGGTCGCCTGCCGCGGGTGATTACGCGGGGCCAGGGCAATTATCTCTACGACCTCGAAGGCAATAAAATTCTGGATTTCTTTCCCGGCTGGGCTGTCAGCGGCATCGGCCATTGCCATCCGAAGGTCGTCGAGGCGATTCGCAAACAGGCCGGCGAACTGCTGCACATCGACAATACGTTCTACACGATTCAGCAGGGCAGACTGGCTCAGCTGCTTTCGGAGCGGGCCTTTGGCGGCAAATGCTTCTTCTGCAACAGCGGCGCTGAGGCCAACGAAGCGGCGATGAAATTGGCCCGCCGCCATACGCCGAAAGAAAAATACAAATTCATCACCGCCCAGCACAGTTTCCACGGACGGACGTTCGGTGCGGTGACCGCCACCGGACAGCCTAAGTACCACGAGGGCTTTATGCCCCTGCTGGCAGGCTTTGAATACGTGCCATACAACGACATCGACGCACTGACCAAGGTCTTTACCGAGGAAGTCTGCGGCGTACTGATTGAGCCGATTCAGGGCGAAGGCGGCATTCACGAGGCGACCGCAGAATATATGCAGACCATTCGAGACCTGTGCGACGAACACGGCGCCCTGATGCTCCTCGACGAGGTGCAAACGGGAATAGGTCGGACGGGTCGATGGTTCGCCTATCAGTATTATGATATTGTACCGGATATCATCACAATGGCTAAGACTCTCGGCGGCGGCGTCGCCATCGGCGCAATGATGGCCAAACCTGATATCGCGGCCTCACTGTCTCCGGGCTCGCACGCTTCCACCTTCGGCGGCAATCCGCTGGCCTGCGCGGCGGCCATTGCGACGATTGAGGCTATCGAGGAGGAAAAACTCATCGACAACGCCAACCGGATGGGGCAATATGCCGTGGAAAAACTGACGGAACTGAAACAGAAATTCCCCGTTATTCACAGTCTGCGGGGCAAAGGACTGATGATCGGCATCGAATTGACCTCGCCCGGAGCCGATATCGTCAATAAGTGCCTCGAAAACGGCCTGCGAATTAACTGCACTCAAGACAACGTGCTGCGGTTTATGCCGTCAATGACTGTCTCCAAAGAACAAATCGACGCAGGTATCAAAATCCTGCAAGAGGTTCTCGAAAGTGAGGCCTAAATTATGAAAAGTTTTCTTTCTATTCTGGACTGCACGAGCGAAGAGCTGTTGGAGCTGCTGGACTTAAGCATCCGCCTGAAAAAACTGTACAAAAAAGGCAAACGCGATTTGTGTCTCGAAGGCAAAACGCTGGCGATGCTGTTTGAAAAGGCCAGCCTGCGAACGCGGGTGAGTTTCGAGGTGGCGATGCACGACCTGGGCGGACTGGCAATTCACCTCAAACCAGACGATATCGGCATCATCGGTCAGCGGGAACCGGCCAGGGATATGGCCCGCGTTTTTTCGCGCTATGTCCACGGCATTATGGCCCGCACGTTCAGGCACGAAACGCTCATGGAACTGAACCAATGGGCGACGGTGCCGGTGATTAATGCACTGTCCGACTGGTCGCATCCGTGCCAGGCGATGGCCGATATGCAAACGGCAATGGAGCACTTCGGTAAACTCAAAGGGCTTAAACTGGCCTACATCGGCGACGGCAATAATGTCGCCCGTTCGCTGGCTTTCGCCTGCGCCAAACTGGGGATGACCTGTGTCATCGCTTCCCCCCAAGGGTATGAACTGGACGCCGAGACGCTCAATACCGCCAACCGGATTTGTCCCGACTGCGCCCGGCAGATTCGAGACCCCAAACAGGCGGTCAAAGACGCCGATGTGATTTATACCGATACCTGGGTCAGTATGGGTCAGGAAGACCAGAAAGAACAGCGCATCAGGGCCTTCGCGGGCTATCAGGTCAACAATGAATTGCTGGCTTTGGCGCCAAGGACAGCTAAAGTGATGCACTGTCTGCCAGCCTATCGGGGCTACGAGATTACCGACGAGGTGTGCGAATCGGCCCAGTCGATTATCTTTGACGAGGCCGAAAACCGCCTCCACTTCCAGCGCGCCCTGCTCAAAAAACTGATGAGCAACGGGTAGTACTTCTTTTTTCAACAAAATATGATATAATACTCCGCCGACAGGATGTGGGTACGAAAACTCTATGAAAACGAATCATAAAATCATTATCGGCGACTCCCGGCAGATGAAAGAACTGGCCAATGAGTCTGTTCATTTGATTATCACCTCTCCACCCTACTGGCAGTTAAAAGACTACGGTAGCGACAATCAAATCGGCTTTAACCATACCTACGAAGAATATATCAATAATCTCAATCTGGTCTGGAACGAATGCCATCGAGTCTTGCATAAGGGCTGTCGGTTATGTATCAACATCGGTGACCAGTTTGCCCGCTCGGTCTATTATGGCCGTTATAAAATCATTCCTATTCGGACCGAAATCATCAAATTTTGCGAAACCATCGGTTTTGATTATATGGGGGCGATTATCTGGCAGAAAGTCACCACCTGCAATACCACCGGTGGAGCTACTATTATGGGGTCGTTTCCTTATCCGAGAAACGGCATACTAAAACTGGATTATGAATTTATCCTGCTTTTCAAAAAGCCCGGCGACAGTCCCAAAGTCAGTCAGAAAATCAAGGATATGTCAAAAATGACCGTAGAGGAATGGAATCAGTACTTTGCCGGACACTGGAATTTCGCGGGGGAAAAACAAGATAAGCACCTGGCAATGTTTCCGGAAGAATTGCCGAGACGACTGATTAAAATGTTCAGTTTTGTCGAGGATACGGTTTTGGACCCGTTCTTAGGCAGCGGCACAACCACTCTGGCTGCCCGCAATCTTGGACGCAACTCCATCGGCTACGAAATCAATCCGGAATTTGAATCGGTTATTCGAGAAAAATTGAACGTCGGTCAAAAAAAGCTGTTCGAGGATGCCACGATAGAATTTTATCGCCAATCTCATCGTAAAATAAACTACGAGCAGGATATTCTATCGCTCCCGTACATCTTTAGAGACCCGGTTCCGTTTGACAAAAAAATCGACCCCCGAAAACTCAGGTTCGGTTCGCAAATTGACAATCATCGACATCAGAGGGAAGAATATCGTCGAGTAGAAAAGATAATCTCTCCTACCGAACTTGAGCTTGATGGCGGCCTGAAAATACGTCTGCTTGGCGTCAAAGAAAAAACTGAAAAGAAAAATCTGGCCATCGAGTTTTTGCAAACAAAAACAAGGGGGCAAAAAGTATTTATGAAGTTTGGGCAGATTAAGCATGATGACAAAAACAATCTGCTGTGCTATCTGTATTTGCAAAACAAAATGTTTATTAACGCTCATTTAGTAAAAGAAGGCCTGGCTTCAGTGGATAATGAAACAGAATTCAAATACAAAAATAAGTTTGCAGGGCTGATAAAAGGAGAAGCGTAAAAATGAAACTGTATTCCAAAAATTTCGGCAAAAAAGAAAAAGTGCTAAACTATGCCTGCCAGACCTATCAGTTATCAAGGCCCAACAAGGTTGGGGCCGTAATGTCCTTAATCAGAGAATGTCAGCCAAAAACTATAGAAGAATGGGAACAATGGTATTTCCAAAACGCCTGTACTGACGGTAAAAGTCCGGCCAAAGTTACAAAAAACGTCCTAAAGGAGCTTGGCGAAAGATTATATGTAAAAATCAAAGAAATAGTAATCCCTGAATGGCAGGAAGCTTTCAATCAGTTGACATTACAGGATTGTATGGACTACATTCACAATCTGACTATTAACAGGACGTATGACGGATTTTACAGAGAAAAATCGGTCGTAACAGATTACCTGGTACAAGAATTTCCCGATGTTGAGTTTGTTGAATCAGACCCCCAACTTGATCACGCCGGCGACATTGATTACATAGTTTACGTAGGTAAAAAAGCGTTCGGAATACAGATCAAACCTGTTACCGCCAAAGCCAACTTTGGCAATTATTCTCCGTCCGAAAGGATGAAAGCAAGTTTCAGAGAATTTGAGAAAAAGTATGGCGGAAAGGTATTTATTATCTTCAGCGTCGATGATGAAATCAAAAACAAAGAAGTAATTGATGAAATCCGGCAGGAAATTCGTCGGCTTCGAGATAGCCAATAGGGCAACTTTGATGAAACACAAAATTCTCGTTGCGACGACCAATCCGGGCAAAATGAAGGAGCTTTCGCAAATGCTGGCTGAATTGGCCGGGCAAATCGAATGGCTCAGCTTACGGGATTTCCCCAATATACAGGAAATCGAAGAAGATGGTCATACCTTTGCTGAAAACGCAGCCAAAAAGGCCCTCGGCTATGCCAGACAAACCGGCTTGTGGACCATTGCCGACGATTCGGGATTGGTAATAGATGCGATAAATGGTCTTCCCGGAGTTTTCAGCGCACGTTTTGCCGCGGAAAACGGGATTCAATTGTCCCGGCAGGAACAGGACAAAAAAAATAATCAAAAAATCCTGTCGCTTCTGAAAAATACCCCACAAGAGCAGCGTACCGCGCGGTTTGTCTGCTGTATGTGCCTGGCCGACGCCCAAAAAATCCTGACTCAGACCGAGGGTAAAATCGAAGGTCAAATCATCGACACGCCGATGGGCGAAAACGGCTTCGGCTACGACCCGCTTTTTTATGTGCCCTCGCTTGGCAAAACCACCGCTCAGTTGGATAGCGTTCACAAAAATACCATCAGCCATCGCGGCCGGGCTGTTTGGTGTCTTAAGCCCCTCCTGAAAAAATTATTGGTCCCGGCTTAATTGCCGCAATGGGGTAAATTCCCTTGACAGCCCACAGCGGGCTTTGTATGGTTCGGCTATCCTGCTGAAAAAATGTTAAAACAGAGCAATAACTTACGAACCGTTATCATTTTTATCGCATACGTCATTATTTATGGCAAAGACAGCAAAAGAAAAATCGCTGGTGATCGTCGAATCGCCCGCCAAGGCCAAGACGATCAACAAGTATCTCGGCCCGGATTTCGAGGTCAAGGCCTCGATGGGACACATTCGAGACCTTCCGTCGAAGGGTTTGAATGTCGATATCGAGCATAATTTCGAGCCGACTTATGAAATCACGCAAGGACGAAGAAAAACCGTCGCCGAATTAAAAGCCCAGGCCAAAAACTGTAAAAACGTCTATCTGGCGACCGACCTTGACCGCGAAGGCGAGGCCATTGCCTGGCATCTGTCCGAGGCGCTGAATCTCAAGGATGAAAACACCTGGCGCGTGGTATTTAATGCCATCACCAAAAATGACATCCAAAAGGCCTTTGCCAATCCGGGCAAGATTGATATGCACCGCGTCCTGGCGCAGCAGGCCCGCCGCATTTTAGATCGCATTGTAGGTTATCAAATCAGTCCGTTGCTGTGGAAGAAAGTCGCCCGCGGATTATCCGCCGGTCGTGTGCAATCGGTGGCGGTCAAACTGATTGTCCGGCGGGAACGGGAAATCCGCTCCTTTGTGTCCAAAGAATACTGGCTTATCCCGGCGGTGTTTGCCGCAAAGTCCTCGCCGCAATTGGCCGAACAATGGAAATCGCTTATCGGCCAGCATACAGCGCAGGAAGAAGACAAAGGCCCCACCGTCGCCAAACAAAACGCCTGGCTGGTCCAACACAGCGCGTTTAAGGCCGACCTTTACAGCGTCAACGGTCAATCTTTCCACGCCGACAACGAATCGCAGGCCAGCGCAGTCTTAAAGGCGCTGCAAGGTGCGGATTTCACCGTCTCAAACCTGACAACCAATCGCGTACAGTCCCGGCCGGGAGCGCCGTTTATTACCTCAACAATGCAGCAGGCCGCGGCCAATCGGCTCGGTTTTTCGACGGCCAAAACAATGATGGTCGCCCAGCAACTCTATGAAGGCATTGACCTGGGTTCAATGGGAGCGCTCGGCCTGATTACGTATATGCGTACGGACAGCACGCATTTATCCGGCGAGGCACTTCAATCCGCAAGACATTTTATCGAACATCAATTCGGCCAAAAATATCTGCCCGAAAAACCGAACTTTTACGCTTCCTCCAAAGACGCCCAGCAGGCCCACGAGGCGATTCGGCCCACCGACCCGGACTTGACGCCGCAGGACATTCGGCCGTTTTTGAGCGACGAACAATATAAACTCTACGACTTAATCTGGCGACGGTTCCTGGCCTGCCAGATGACCGCAGCGCAGTGGGACACCACCCGCGCGGAAATCTCTGCGCAAACCGCCGTTGGACCGTGCACCTATCGCGCTCCCGGCCGCGTACAGGTCTTCGACGGATTTACAAAACTATGGCCCACCTCCACTGAAGAACCCACGCTGCCAACAATGCAGACCGGACAGACAGTCTCTGCTGTTTCTATTGACGCCAGGCAAAACTTCACCAAGCCGCCGGCCCGTTATACCGAGGCTTCGCTGGTCAAGGCGCTGGAAAAAGAAGGCATCGGACGGCCCAGCACTTATGCGACGATTATCTCAACCATCCAGGAACGCCAATACGTCGAAAAGAAAGACAAGAAATTTTACGCCACCCCGGTCGGCGAAATCGTCACCGACAAACTCGACGAGTTCTTCCCACAGGTGATGGACGTCGCCTTTACCCGTCACATGGAAGAACAGCTCGATAAAATCGAAGACCAGCACCTCGACTGGGTCAGCGTATTAAAGGAATTTTATAAGCCCTTCTCCAAAAGTCTTGAAACGGCAACTGAACAAATGAAACACGCCAAGGCCGAAACCCAGCCCAGCAAGTACGATTGTCCCAAATGCAAGGCCAAATTAGTCTATCGCTTCGGCAGAAACGGCCGATTCCTGAGCTGCTCAAAATATCCGGACTGCAAGTTCGCCTGTCCGTGCGATAACGAGGGAAAAATGATTCAGGAAAAACCATCCGAACTCAAGTGTCCCAACTGCGGCAAACCAATGCTTCATCGTCAGGGTCGCTTCGGCCCGTTTCTGGGCTGCTCGGATTATCCGGAGTGCAAGACCATTATGCGTCTGGATAAGGAAGGCCAGCCATTACCGCCCAAAGCCCCGCCGCAGCCAACCGGCATACGCTGTCATAAATGCGGACAGGGCGAACTGGTCATCCGCCAAAGCAAACGCGGGCCGTTTCTCGGATGCAATCGTTTCCCGCGCTGCCGAACCATTGTCAAAATGGACAAACTTGAAATCCTCAAAGATTTACAGGCCAAAGGACAGTGGCCGCCAAAAGACGAACAACAGGCGCTGACAATTCTCGGCCCCGTCGAAAAACCTAAAAGAACACCGCCCAAGAAATCTCCCAGAACCGCAACCGCCGAACAGCCCGTCGAATCGTAATATTTTGGTAGGGTGGGCCGTGCCCACGCGGATATTGTAGGGGCGATTGGCGAATCGAAATAGAAGCGCGGCGGCGCCCTTGTCCCGACCGAAGGGGGAAAGCCGCCCGATAAAAATGGAAGAAATGTAGGGTGGGCTCTTAGCCCACCAATTCTTATTTACATGAACGAATATGACCAACGCAGAATCCAAAGAAACATTTGAAATTGTCGAGCCTATCGGCAAGCGTGTTCTGATTCGCAAGGACGAAGACAAGAAACAGACCAAAGGCGGCATTCAACTGCCGGACAATATCGAAATCCCCACCATCACCGGCCGCATCGTGGCCGTCTCTGCGGAAGTGGAAATGTCCAGCGAATACCCCCTCAAGCAGTATGATAAGGTGCTGTTTAACCCCAAAGGCGCAATCCCGGTGGATTTCGAAGGCGACAACCGCCTTTTCGTGGTGGAAGTGGAGAACATCGTCGCCGTCTTTCGCAGACAAAAATGATTGAACTTCTCTTCTCTGTTCCTCTGTCCACTGATTGACCGGCGACAGATAAATATCGCCCCGCGGTTTACTTGGTTCCCATAAAGCGAATATGGCCGAGGGATTCATTTCCCTCGGCCATACTCAAACAAACCTCTCCTCCAGTGCCAATGCATGTAAAAATCAATCGGACACTCTCTTTATCATCTTATCATTGCAGCCAGCTTACTTTTGCATTCGTCTTGCGGTAATCACGCCCATCCCAAGCAGCAGAATAGTCGTCGGTTCAGGGATCTCGTTGGGCACAGGAAAATCATCGCTCTCTGGCGGAGTCGGCGGAGTCGGCGAACCGGATGGATATTTCGGCGATGGGGATGCCGGGTTAACACCTCCACTTCCGGTCAGCGGATTGGGTGATTGATGAAGTCCTCCCGTTGCAGAACCCGACACGATTCCACTGTCAAGCAAATCTTCGAATCGCTCCCGTTCAAAGACCGCGATAACCAGCTTGGGGCCATCCATACGGACGGTCGTGCGTGTCCTGATCCTGTCGGTCTGCTCCACATCGCCAATCCAGTAAAGGAAACGATACCCCCGCTGCGGCACAGCGGTCAGTGGAACCGACCGGCCGATTTGCATTCTGTGTACACCATTGCCCGGTACGATGCTGCCGCCGTTAACGGGGCTGGACTGAAGCAGCAGCGCAAAACCGGTTTCATCCGCCGCCATTACGGGCAGCGCCAGTATTACTACAGGCAACAGCGCCAAAATCCAAATCCAATTCGGGCATATATGGTTTATTCGCGCGTCCATCTTTTTATCCCCCCGGGACAAATTGAAAATCATGATCTCTTTTGCCCGGCCTGTTTATTGACGATTACGTCTGAAAAGAACCACCGTACCGCCCAAAAGCAATCCCATTGTCATCGGTTCGGGAATGGGCATGGGCGTGTTCTCCTGGGGAACCACAGTATCGGAGTCATTCGGAGCGTCCAGGCTGTAAGTCCCGACCTTCCAATCCTGATCGCTTCGCAGAATCAGAAACCAGGAATTTTCTCCCGCCGTCAGAATCCCGCCGGCAAATTCAAATATCGCGTTGGTTTTGTCGGTATTGAAACTGGCGAGGGTCGCATCAACGCCCGTCAAATCATCCACCGTACCGATATTGCCGCCTGACGAAATTGCTTCGGCTCCGATCTGTTCAATCGTAAAATATGGCACGGAGGCATTGGTCATTCCATAATCATTGGAGGCGTCGTTAAAAATCTGGTAGGCATAAATATACCGTCCATCCCCGGGAGCGGTGTATCCGTCCGACCCGCCAAACTCGTTGAGGTAGGACACGGTGTCGTACACGGCAAACTCCACCCGACCGGTCTGAATTTTACCGCCGCCGAGATTGACCGCATAGTAACTGGTTCCTTCATAATGCGAACTATCCGGAAGACTGCTCAATGCGCCTTCCGCGACGACGGAAATCAACCCGACAAACAAAACCATTGTCATGACAGGCAAAGTCTTTGCCATACATCACTCTCCTTTACATTATGTTTGAGTTTTTTTGTTTTTTGTGGAAAATTAATTTGCGTTTATACGAGCGCAGCATCAGCCAGCCGGCACTGAGCAAAATTATCGTCATTGGCTCCGGAAGAGGAACCAATACATTCCCTTCCGCATACACTCCGCCACCGAGAGACAGCTTGGCCAATGCGCCTATACCGCTGCTCGGAGGATTAGCACAGGTAAACCACAGAGTTGCGGAATTGTTGGTGGCCGTCAGGCCGGGCGAGAAAAATGCTTCGATGCTTGTTGCTGCTAATGAATCATCCACCGGATCCCATGCGATCGGCGTGCTTCCGGGTATCTCGACACCCCAATCGGTAACATTGATGGAGTTAAGAGCGACAGAAAACCAGGTGAATTTTGTTGTCGCCCCGGAAATCTGATACGTGTAAATGTACACACTACCGGCGTCCGCCTTATAGACCTTACTGGTGACATAGGCTGCGGTACCAGACCCGCCATACATCACAGTAAAGTTCTGATTGAGTAACTGCTGGAGATACGGGTCCAAAGCATGATTCGGCACAGCTTCAAGATTAAGCGTGGCCGCAGCCGGGATGCTCAGTAAGCAGAGCAATACCGCGTGTAGAGATACAATTCTTTTCATCATCAAACCCTCTCAATTTGGTCCTGACTCTGCTCGATAAGACAGAGTGATTACAATTCTTCCGGAAAAGCCTTTTTCCGTACACACAGAAACACATCACACACATCACACACATCACACACGCGGCAGTCCCACAAGGACTACAGGCGCAGATACACAGTTTGTGTTCCTCGTCTCCAGAAAAAACTCTTCCTGCTTCCCCCAGTTTGAAGTGCTTTACGCAGAAAAAACGGCTAAAGCATTTTTTTTCCTAAAAAATACCACGTCGAAAAAGCTATGCTCTTGCCTCGTCCCCCGAGTCCATTTGACAGTATTATTGAGACCTGTCCGAAGAAATGCTTCACACAGAAAAAACAGCTAAAGCATTTTTTTTCCAAAAAATACCACGTCGAAAAAACTATGCTCTTTGCCTCGTCCCCCGAGTCAATTTGACAGTGTTATTGAGAGCTATCCGCAGAAGTGCTTTGCGCAGAAAAATACAGCAAAAAGCACACGCGTCCTCATCCATAAATAAGATTATTTCAAAGAAGCTATGCTCTTGCCTCGTCCCCCGAGTCCATTGATGATTTCATTAAAACATATTGGCGATAATATGTCAAGTGGATTTTTTAGAAAAATTCAGTTTTTTTTATCGGCCCTATTCCCCGGCAGCCTAAAAAGAACAAAAAACCTCCGACGGACATCGCCTGTAGACTCTTAACATATTGTAAAAAAAGAGGTTACGTAGATGTCAGAGATTTTGCTCCAGTCACCGTTTTACCCTGGATAAAACGCCCGATATTACGAATGGCCTGGCGAATACGATGTTCATTTTCGACCAGCGCGATGCGCATGCAATACTCGCCGTTCTCGCCAAATGCCCTGCCCGGTGCAATCGCCACATTGGCATATTCCATCAAATCCATCGCAAAGTCGATACTGCCCTTACCTTTGGAATGTTCTTTTGGGAACTTCGTCCAGACAAACATTGAGGCCCTGGGGGTTTCGACTTCCCAGCCGAGCCGGCGAAGGCCGTCGCAGACCACATCCCTGCG
>Ga0315294_10005603_pt1 | contig 13775 bp, 14 predicted proteins | sample YL17G13_40_MG_FD_203626 | JGI IMG/M metagenome (GOLD analysis project Ga0315294, IMG submission 203626) | Sediment microbial communities from Yellowstone Lake, YNP, Wyoming, USA - YL17G13_40 | ecosystem: Environmental > Aquatic > Freshwater > Lake > Sediment | place: USA: Wyoming | collected... | reverse complement strand
ATGTAGTTCTCTGTAGCTCGGTGACAAGATTGTCATTAAACTGCCTGCTGGCGGCTGTAGTAGCGCCAGGTAATGGAACTTGGGCAGTTTCACCAATTTTAATTTTTTTAGCTTCGTCTGCGTTACGAATAAGAGTAGACTCTACTTCTTTAATAGTAGTAGATTGAGCAAGCTCATTAGCAGTCCTTCGGGCTACAGCTTCATCTATATCTGGATTAGCTGCCATAATTTCTACAAACAATTTATTAGCATCTTTTTCGCCAGCAACTTGCTGTAAGATTTCTCGGCCAGCTTTATTTCTTAGTACTGAACTAGCTACTTTCTGTGTACCATATCCAATTAGTGGAGCACCGACTAATCCAAACACTGCACCAATACCACCTTGACGAAGTATAGATTCTTTTGTAGCGTTCTTATTCCGTGTTGCTTCTTCTGCTCCAGCTCCAAGACCAGCAGCTAATGCTTCAGTAGCAGCAAATTTAGCTAAAGCTGTTCTAGATCCTGATAATCCTAGTTTAGGCAAAGCGCCTCCACCAATAAACCAAGCTGCAGTTCCTAAGTAGTTTGGAATGAACCGTTTAGTCGTTTCAGCCACAGATAATGATTTAGCCTCTTCTGGTGTTCTATAAAGTCCACCTGTTCCTAAGATTCCTGAGTCAGCTGTACCATATAAGCTTTTACGCATTTGTTCTTGGCGGCCGAGCGATGCCGCAAGTGCTTCTTGATTACCCGTTATACCTGCAGCAACGCCTCTTGCAGTCTCTGGGACTTCTCTTAATCTAGCTATTAACGTATTAGCAATTGTTGCTGGTTCTCTGAATAATGCTTGACCAATATTAACATCTGGTGTGCGACCCATAGAGACTTGCTGCTCCCTATAAGTTCGTGGTTGACCCGCCTGTTGACGTGTAAAAATATCTTGTGGAGTGTCGGCAGAGACTACATCCTGCGCTTTTCTGAACAAGCTGCTTAGGCCAGTGCCATATGATGGCATTTCATTTGCTGCAATGTCTTTTGGTGCAACCTGAGTATCTGGCTTAAAAGAACGTTGCGGAGGTGTATACCTTACAAATTGCTGGGTAGGTTTAAGCGCTTGTACTCTTGCCGCTGCTGCGCTACGGTCAGCTTGTTGTTGAGCAAAGCTTGCTGCTTGTCCAGCAGCTTGTCTACGTGCAACGTCTTGTGCCGTATTTGGAGATACTACATCAACAGCCCGTTTAGCTAGACCAGACAATCCCCTGCCGTAACTAGGGACGTTCGGCTGTGACCTAGGATTTATAAAATTAGTAAAACTTCTAAATCTTCTTTTAGCATCTTCAAACATTGAAGTTACCTACGCAATCTGTGTTGGTTGAGTTATTTGTTGCTGTAATCTATTTTGATCTTCTGGGCTAAGTCCAGCACTTCCAATTAGTTGCTGAGCTGTAGCTACTTTAAGCCCTTGAGGTGCAGCACTTTGCATAATCTGTGAGAGCGTTCCTTGCAATACTGAGAGCCTATCATTAGCAGGAGCTAGCTGACCAAATCGTTGCATTAATTGTTGTTGGCTCATTGCACCAGCACGTTGACTTTGTGTATCTGCAATTTGTCGTTCAAGTTGATTACGTAGCTGCATAAGCTCGTTTAAGTCTGTTGTCTGACCCAAACGTCCACCTATTGTTCCAAGTATACCTTGTTCAGCCTGAATCTTTGCTTGCTGCTCTGCAACGTATTGTCCAATTTTTGCAGCATCAGCTTCTCGCTGTGAACCTATATCTTCTAATTGTCTTTGGAATTGTTTCTGAGCTGCTTCTTCTGCATCCATGCGATATGAACTATCAAAAGCACCACGTGCCGCATAAGCTCTTCCAATACCTGGAAGTTCTTGGTTAAACTGCTCACCTAGAGCTTGAGTCTCTTTTCCGTATCTTTGATCAAGTGCTTGACGTTGACTAGTTGCAGCTCCAGTCACATCTCCATATAGTTGACTATATGCATTTTGAGCATTTTGTATATTAGTACCAATGTCACCTCTTAGTTGACCACGCTGTGCTTCTTCAGCTCGAGCTTGTGCAGCTGCTTGTTGAGCATAAATTTGATCAGCAGTTGGGGCAGAAGGTTGATTTAAGTCTCCGCCAATCTGCACTTGTTGTTGTCCTGCAATTGGATCGCCAGCTCTGGTATAGCCTGGTAAGCTTGGGTTTGGCTGATTATAAAAATCTACAAAATTTCTAGTAGACTGTTGTTGAAGTTGGTTGACACTTGGGCCTGATGTCTTGCCGCCAAAAACTGGTGAAGATTTAATAGCTGGGTTCATTATATTTACCTTTGTTTATCTGTTAAGTTTTTCATATTGTCATTTTTATCATTATATAACATAAGTAGTTTATAGGTAAATCTTCTTAGTAGAATCAAACAAGAAGTGACTGTATGGGTAGAATGCGTGAATATATCCAAGTAGCACAAAGTTTTCATTGTTTCTCTCGTTGGATATTTTAAAACGTATAGTAGTTGAGCGTGTCTTTATAACGACTCGCCTAACAGTATCAGCGAATGCCTCAGCTGTTCCTGACGTTCCGCCACCAAGACCAAGCATCGTCTCTCCAAGCATAGTAAGACCCATTCCATCTGTTACTGGGTTACCAGCTAGACCGACTTCTCCACCAAACAAGACGTTACCTTCTGTGTAAATTTCAAGGCTAATCTGTCCAGAGATAGTTCTAAACATCAACCCTAGATCTACGAAGTATTTAGTTATGTCTGGGTTCTTAAAATCAAACACCTTACTTAATAGGTAAGAGGATATTGGAGTACCATTATCTGTGTATACGCCTGGAGTAAACTGGTAGATCTGTGTTCCTTCGTGCGACAAGAATAATAGTTTCTGTTCGCTAGAGCTGTTGATGTATCTAAGTAGAGTATCGGAGTTTATATTATCCCATACAGTCCAGCCGTTATGTTCAGTGTGGTAAGTTAAAGTCTTATCTGGATTACCTGAAGTAGTAGCTACTGTAAGAATATACTGCTTATTGAAATATGTAGCATTTGCTTTTTCGTAGTTAGGTTCATCTATAGTATCGATAATAGGTTGAATTTGACGCGACAGTATTGAAGTACGGATTGAGTTAAAGTAATTAGCTTGGTTCCCTAGTACACGCACACCTTCGCGAGATAGGAAGTATAGATCGTTCTCTACGTTGACAATTGACTTATGCGCTACACAGCCAGCTGCTCTAGTAATAAGAGATATTGTAGGTGTTCCAGTAGCATCTAGAGTCATTGAGTATATTGAGAACTGTTTAAAGATTATTACAGTGTCTTGGAATATACCTAATCCGCGAATTGAATCACCGTCATCAGGCAAAACATCAATAAAGTTAGCTGCAGTACCGCTTGCAAATACTGTTGCTCCTGGAACCTCAGTAGAGTTGTTAAGCTTAGTATCAGTTGATATACGGGTAAATTCAGAACTATCTGTTTGAGCGGATATAAATACTCTATTCTTTTTTGTCGATGTTCCTGCGCAAATATGGTAGCTGTTATAGTAGATTGAAAACTTAGCGGACGGCATTGTACCTGGTCGAGATAGAGTAGCACCGTCCCATTTAGAACCGCCATTAGTGCCGTTCCAGATGTATAAAGATCCACGAGCTTGTGTCATATTAGTTTCTCGTGCAGTCACAAACGTAATAGTAGATACGCTAGTCCAAGACGTACCTGTAGTGTATTTAAAAGTATCTCCATCTATTGTGCATACCTGGTCATAACTGTCGTTAAGTAGAAATCCTAAACCGTTAGCCGCAGTAACAGATGCAGAATAAGTGGTAAATCCCATTCTCTTTCGCGCAACACCACCTTCATCAAACTCAATATTATTTAGGTCTGCCCACTCTTTATCATCAATAAGGTTAGGAGAGCCAAGGTTGTTAAGCCCTTTAGCAGGGTTAAACACAGCAACACGGTTAATAGCTCTTACCCGCTTACCTGGTAATTCTGCAACCTTACGAGTACTCACTTAGTTTTCTCCTAAACGGTAGTTGTTGGCGTAGTAGATCTTTCTATTGCGTCGCAATGGTCTAGCTAATTGTTGAGATGCAATGTTTTCATTTAATCGTTTTTGATAAAGTGCCTCGTCCTGTGATATATCGGCGTCTGGGTTTTCACCTAGTTTAATGTATCGGCGAGCACCTAGAGCTATAGTTGTGCGATCCTGGAACGGTGTACCGATGGAAGCATTTATGTCAGGAGAAAGAGTTTGATATTTAGCGACAATGCTAGATACGTCTGTGTCTTTAATTTTAATTGTATAATCGTTATTACCAGTGCTCTCTACCCAGAACTTACGATCGCTATCTTCATACATATCCTGATCGCCAGGGTTAATCTCATCTAAGTTTGTTTGAAGATCTCCATCTAGGAAATACACAGCTAGTTTATGCTGCGGGTCAAATGTAGTAGCTAGAGTGGCTGCAAAGTTTGATATAGCTATTGTCTCTGTAACTTTAGCAAAAGTCCAAGGATATGCCCTATAAATTTCTTCAAGAGTTCTTTTAATAAAATCCTTACGTCCTTCAATGGCTGTCGTTGGAACAGTTCTTTCGCCCATCAGATAGGATAGCGTTGTTAGTACGTCTGTTTCTGTAATCATACTGCTCCTTTATATCTTTCTTGCCAGACAATATTCTGGAAATACTTTTGCTACTTTACGGTGTAATGCTGCTGATGCTTCTGGATCTTCACTCATACGCGTAAATTCTGGATCAACGACGGATAGTGTTGCATACATGTATTGAGGCATTGAGTATAAACGCCTAGTAGATAGTGACTTGCTTGCTCCTGTAGCAGATAGCATATTAAAGTCTCTTTCTTCCCTAATTGCATCAACGTAGTTTTTGTCTACTATCCTTAGTTCAGGTTTGACTCTAAACAAAAGTTCTTTAATAGCTCTCCAGCGAGTAGTTTGAGGCATACGTTCAATACGTTCGACTTCTTTAGCGAACGCTACTTTTGGGTTTAATGCTTCTTGATCCGTCAACATAATATCCTTTCATGTGACTATTTGGAGGCTCCGTAGAGCCCCCTCAAAGCACACGGTATTCTTAGAAGAATAGTTTTCCGTAATAGTTGCTTCGTGCACCACGAGCTTCAAGAGTAAGCTCAGTGATGATTTCTTTGCTGTCTGCGTCACCAGTCTTAGCAAGATCCACAGTTTGTGGTTCGCGTCCAGATAGGTAAGCGATAGCCCAAGATCCTTCGTTCAATGCTAGAACGTCAAATCCAGGAGTAGCAGTAGTAGCATAGTCACCAGCTACTGTTACGTAACGGTGAGCAAATAGTTTAACTAATTTTGCTGCATCACTTTCGTATACATCAACTGAGTTGACAAGTCGCTTGTCAGTTGTTTCTACGTTCTTAGTTGAACCAGCTGTAAAACCAGAAATACGTCGTTTACCCTTCATAGAAGTATAAACAGCGTTTACTTGGTTAGCTGAGTTGTCCCATACAGTCTGGAACATGTCGTTCAATACAGTTTCTGTAAGAGTTGCACCTGAGTAGTTGCTAGTGTTAGTAGTAGCAGTACCAGTAAACCAGTTCTTAATTCCCTGAAGTTGTCGACCGCTAGTAGATGCGTTTGAAGCGACACCTGAAGCGATTGAACCACGAACTAGAGCGAACTCCATGTCGTTCTTTAGAGCCTTAAGTTTTTTCTGGATTTCATAAGCCATGCGGTTTCCACCAACACGGTTTACAGATGCTTCAGTTCCGCTGACTTTTGCAGTCTTAGCGAAGATCTGAGTTACGTTTTGTGCTCTGGTTGGGTTTCCAGAACCGTCTGTTGGAGCGTCTTGACCCTCAGCTTGTGCGTTAGCACCAACTGTTTCAAGGCTGTCGAGAACCCACTCATGAAGAGTGTTTGTAGCTGAGCTACGTTGTAATCCACTTACCAACTGTTGTTCAGTCGGGTCAATGTTTACAACTATGTCTAATAGGGACTCACGTCGGGCGTTGTCGCCATATGTGAAGTTTACACCGTTAGTTGCCATGTTAATGACTCCTTTATATTAATTTATTTTTTCAACCTGTTTGTTTGGTTGCAATTGTTAAAGTTTGCCTTCTTCTAACCATCTTGAGATCAGTGTTTCGGATGCAGTGGAATCTCCTCTGCTCATTCTCTCGATTAAATCAGAATCTTTAGTAGGCTGGTTTGTGTTGGCTGTTTGTGTTTGGAGAGTAGCAGATTTCTGTACACTCTCTGAAACTTGTGCCTGAGCTTTACCTTTAGATTGATAGTTTTGAAGTTTTCCAAAAACTTTACCTGCAGCATTATCAAGATCTCCTTTACCCCCACGAGTTACATCGTTAAGACGTGTCGCGTGAACAAGGTCTCTTAAATCTGAGTCAGAAGTAATTTCTGGATATTTCTTTTCAATCTGTGCCCATGCTCGCTCTTCTGATTTTTGAAAAGCTAACTTGCTTTGTACATCATTCATTACTTGCTGATAAAACTTATTTGGATCTATATATCCATCTTCATCTGCTTGTATTGGTGCTGTACTCTGCGAAGGCATAAACTGAGATATATCAGGTTGCTCGTATAGGCTGTTTGTTTGTGAAGGTTCTGTTTGTGTTTCTGCAGTACTTTGTGGCACTGATTGTGTTTGTGTTTGTGTTTCTTGTTCTACCTGTGTGTTTTGCACTGGCTCTTGTGAAACTTGTGCTTGTTGCTCTTGTTGAGCTGGTTGCGCAGGGGCTGTGTCAGCTTGCACTGCTTCCTGTTGAGGAGCTACATTTTGGTCTTCCATAGTTGCCTTTCATTTAGGGGATGAACCCTTAGCTAAGAGTTAATTATTGATATGCCCTTAGGATAGTACGTTCCGCGTTTACATGACTTACAGATCCAAGCAACAGAGTTGCCTATCGTATCACCGTCTTTTATGAAAAAGTGCACGCAATCTGGGTCATTTATTTGCTTTGCGTTATCTAAGCTTATGACATCATAGTTCGCATCGTTAACATTTATGCTTTTATTATCAGACTGCATACCATAGTTGTCAAGCGACATGCTATTCTCCAGTTTCTGCAAGTTGTAGCTGTTCGCTTAACTGCAGTAGTATTTGTTCATTAGACTGTGTTTCTAATACTTGCACAATCTTTCTTAATAGTGAGATCTGAGCTCTTTTTTCTATATAGTCTTCTTGCTCAAGTCGTTTGTTAGTAAGCTGATTAACCAAGTCGCTAGTAAGCTGCTTAAACCAATCCAGTACGTATGTGCCTTCAGTGCTCTGTACAAAGAACTGTGCATTAACTGCTTTAGTTATTTCACCCTGTAGTTTATCTACGTACTTCTGTCGTTCGGTTTTAACTGTATTGTCCAAAACTTCCTCCTTGTTGTCCTTCCATTTGTGGATTTACTTGTCCGCCAGTTAGTCCCATCATTTTCTGATCTTCCATTGGGCTCATTGGTTCTGCCTGAGCTACGTCTTCCTGTTTAATTATGAAACGTGCAGGATCTTTGACAGCATAGTATTGGATTGATTCATCTAGTAGTTCGCTATAGTTAATGTTTGGAATGAACTGTTTAGTACCAGTAATGTTAGATTGTTCTATTGCTGCTTTCTGAATCATCATAGCCTGTGTAGTAAGCGCTTGCAGTGCTGCAGATTTTTGTTCTTTACTCATAGGTACAAGAGAGTCATCGTCAATCGTAAGCTGTGTGTCTCCTCTATAGTCTTCAGGAAGAATGATGTCAGGTTTTTCTTGACCTAGTTCTGTAGTACGGATTTCTTCTGGTTGATCTTGGAACTGTGATAGGTTAGATAGCCAGATTTTACCAATTGTGACCATTGACTGTTTAAAGTTATCTCGCATGTAGCCAATCTTTTCAGATGCAGCTTCACTAATCATTGATATTCCTTTAGCGGTACCAGCAGTCTTATCCATGCTTGAGTCAGGTACACCTGAAATATATTGTGGAACGGTAGCTTGCTCTACTGCTTTATCAATAACGTTCATAACCATAGATAGTTGAGCTGGGTTTGGTTCAGGAAACTTGAATGCGTCTGGCTTCTCGCCTGTATATGTAATCTCACCACCTGGTTCAATCACAAAGTCAGATGTCAATGTACCGTCTTCGTACATAATCATTGAGTCAATGGATAGGTTCCAGTTATCTAGATAGTGGTTAAATAGATCATTTGTTGCATATTGAAGACTTGAGTTGTTCTCAAATAATGATTCACCCCATGGAGAGAATGATTTACGTCGGATGTAGAATGGCTGTATTGGAAAGTGGTCGTGCCAGTATTTCTTTTTAGGTTCTTCTAGTTCTACCCATTTCTTAGTTGACTTACCTATACCGTAAGTAGAACACATAATTCCATCTGGTGTACGTTCAAAGCATTCATAGATTGTAGCTGTTGGTACGGTCTCGTCATTCTCTTCTGCTTTATTCTGATTCACTACACGATTGCGTGCTTCGTTATGAGTATCAAAGTTACCTTTTTCCATAGTATCACTTAGTAGATCAACGTCCTTTAGGTTAGGCATTGCACGTAATTCATCAATAGATTTAAATGTTCTAACTATTACGTATTTTGATTTGTGATAAGAAGTAGCGTTCTCTCCTATAAAAACATTAAAGAAGTTAATCGGTTCAAATACGTTCTTACCGCTTTTAACAGTCTTAACTTTTTCTTTAGACATGTCAGAGACCATACCTTCATCATCATATTCACGAGAGTATGTTTTCTTTTCTCCGTAATACCAAGCTGCCTTTGCGAAACCAGTACCCGCTACTACTGCGTCAAGCATAGTATCAAATACCTTTAATTTCATTGGTTCTTCTTGTCCGTACTGATAATCAAATGCAAGTTTAGCGTCTATTCTTCTTTGCCTGTCTAGAGTCTCTTTAGATATTTCAAGTTTGCCGTCTTCAGTAAACTCTACCTCATTCATGATTCGAGTACGGAAATAAGGCAATACGCTTGCTAGTCGAGCAACTAAATCCCAGGCTTTACTGGCCATAATAGGGACGTATATTTTTGCACGCCAAGGTGCAACATTGTCCGTGTTCTGTACTGCATACATAATGTCGTAGTAGTTAGAAACTTTTTTGAATAACTTTTCTTGATTTGTTTCCGCTCTAGTAAATCTCTGTGACCAGGTATCTACTCGTTTGCTAGGTGATTTTTTTTCTTGCTTCATGGTTACCCTTATTTTAACACGTTATTTAATTGCCGCTAGTCCTGCATTGTTGAGGTTTAGTCATATATTACTGCTCTGTGCTTATTATTATTCCTCTTGGAAAATTTATTGCCATATCACAGGTATCACATTCCCAAGTAATCATTTTACTTTCGCCGTCATCTATTTTTATAAAGCAGTGGTTGTGTTCAGTTTCCATATATCTCCTTTACGCTATTCCCCATGCTGTAAGTATCACAGAAGGTGTAGTTGGTGTGGTAGGTGTGGTTCCTGCTGCTAATTGTTCAATAGTCACAGCAGTATCTTCTGTCTGCCAATAAATTTGTACATAATCAGCTGCAGCTACTGTTATAATTAAAGCCATATTAGCTATTAGATGGCCATTGTGCGCTCCTCTTTTTCTTAAAACATCAAATTGACTATTTGACGCTGCAATGTCTGTGCCATTTTTTCCAAACCATAGATTAAAAGCAAATTCATCTGTACCAGAGTTATTCATTTGTAAACTAACTGCGACATTGTAAGTGCCAGCTTTTGCAAATGTTAAACGTGTCAAATTTGAACCGTCAGATACCATTGATATATTGTCAGCCCCATCTTGCACGTCAGCAATAATTGCATATGCTGTCGTTGTGTTAGCAGCGCTTTGAGTTGTACTAGAATGAAAAGAACCATAATATCCATGCGTAGTAGTTGCAAGCTCATCAATTGCAGCTTGTGCATCTGTAGCTGTCAATCCGCTCGTAGTATTGTCATAGCCTACGACAGATGAGTAAGTACCAAGAACATTACTTTGTGCACCCGTATGATTAACATGAGTAGTAGATTTATTGCTAGGGTCTACGGAGTCAGAAAATATGTATATATTAGCATCTCCAGCTCCTCTTACTGAGTCGTTATAAAGTATTGGATTTTGCCCTGTCATAGAAAAAATAACTGTTGCTGTTGCTGCTATATTTACTATCTCATAAGTTGGAGTTGCTGAACCAGCTTGAGAACTCACTAGTCCTATTACGCAAAACGAACCAGCTTGAATATTAAATATTTCTTTGCTTGTAGTTTCAAAACCACCACCTCTATCTGTAGAGAATAATAACAATCCGCTAACAGTAATTATAGGTGCTGTGGAAACACTAATTATTCTTACGCCATTAACTATTCCGCCTGACCAGCTTGATGCTACAAATCCATCAGCTAGTGTTACAACTGACCCGCCAATTGCACCTGGTGCATAACTATAAAATTCTACACCATCTAAATTGTAAGTGCCTGCTGGCAATGTTTCGTTTTGTTCAAATACAATCTGTTTGTTACCTTCTACGGCGAACAATTTTGCATAGAGATCAGCCCAGTTATTAAATCTATTGCCACTTTGACTTCCAGAACTGTTATATACAAATTGAGCATAACCCTGAGGTTTACCTATATTATCTAATTGACCTGTAAGCGGATTAAATTTATAGCTCATTATGTTCTCGTAACTGAAGAAATATTCTCTTTAGTAGTATCGGTATATACCACAGTCACGGTTGATACAGTTGTTCCACCTGAACCACCTGTTTTATGCGTATATACTTCTGATGTAGTTGTGGGGTATGTGACACCAACATAATCATATTCGACTTGAATTAAATTATTCTCTTGAATTGTCTTAAGATTTCCAAGTACATCTAATTGCAGATCACCTCTTTGGCCAGTCGTAAGGGTAGGTGACGTAGCATTGTATTTACCGCCTACTTTGACAGGGTTACCACTGTCAGCAACTCCTGACGCAATATTACCTACAGCGTAAGTACCAGTAGTGTCACCTCTTTGTCTGTCCCAAGTAGTACCGTTATATACTGAAGCTCTATTTAATACAGCCAATCTATTAGCCGTTGCTGTTACAGCTATTGCATCGGCATTATCTACTAATCCGACTAAAGACGTACCGCCAACATAAACTTGACTAGATATCTGGTTAACTAACATTGCTGCTGGAATAGATGAAAATGTTATTACGCCAGCACTGGTGCCTGCAGTAATACCTGTAACGTTGAGTCTAAACCATTTATAGTTTAATGAACCAGACCATAGTTGACCAGCTGAAGTTGTACTGGTTGCAGGAGTAGTAGTAATACTGCTATTAGCTAATTGTAAAGTTAAACTTATCCAGTTAGTCCCATCGTTAGATACTTGAAAAGTGTGTGTTGCACTTGTTCCGACAGTTACAAGATGGACAGTAACTTGTTTATAGTTAGTTACATTGGTTAAACCGACAGCGGCAACAATATTAGTGCTATATGAAGTTTCTAGGAATAAAGGGTCTATTTCTACTGTGCCAGCTGTACCTGGTATTAATGTATCTGTTGCGGCATCATAAGTATAAAGTGCTACTTTTTTAGCAGACAAAGCAGCTCTTGTGATATTTTCTTCTCTGTCTATGTATACTGATTTATCGTCAATCTTCGGGTTCGGCATATTTCATTTCCTGTTGTTCTAGTAGCTTTATGATCGCTTTTTGTATCTGTGCATTGTCAACATTTATGTCCATTGATTGTAAAAATCTCTGAATACCTATCTGGTACTGTCTATTATGCTCCTCCCACTTGACTAATACAATCATTTGAGTTCTTTCTGATATGCCTCTTTTTTAGCTCTAGCAGTTTCGACATCCTTGACTACTTTAACATAATCTGCTATTTGACTTAAACGTGATTGGTTTATGTCAGGAGTTACAAGAAAGCTCTGTATATCGCGGATAGCTTTTAATACTTCACCATCGTTCTCTTTATCTTTTGAGTAGTGGTCCCATATTGTTTTAAGTTGATCTGTTTGCCTTGCGTCTGCTTCTTCTATACCAAAGTATTTCTGCAAAGGCTCAAAAGAATTAACTTCTGGAAGCTGAATTTTATTTACTTCACCACTAGTATCTGCAGCTGGCTCTTCTAGTCCAACTACTTGCGCAATGCGTACCTGTAAATTCTGCTCACCGTCCATTACTTATACCTGCAGTTAATTAATTCTGAGTAAGTGTCCATCTCTATTATTCTATCTTTTCCTACTTGTTTGCTCATACTTGTAGCCATGCGTAGAGTTCCGTATTTATTGTTAGCAGTATAGTCTTCATCTGCAAGAGAATATAATCTAATATGACATTTATTCTGTTCATCGTCTTTGCCGTATGTAGGTGCTTCAAAGTCTGGTGTAGAAACTAAGACTTGACCATCTTTAGCCTTTACTCTGTCAATAAGTTTTAACAATACTCGCGGATTCTTGACGTGCTCAATTACTTCAAACAACATGATAAGATCAAACTTCATTTTAGTGTTTTCTAAAAAGTCTTCAATTGTATTTTGCTCAAAATCTATAGCAATACCTTCTAGGCTCTCAGCTCGCTTCCTAGCAATGTTTATTCCGTCTTTGGAAAGATCTACGCCTTTTGCATATTCAACGCTTCCTGCGTGCTTACAGAGCGTTAGGAGAGCATATCCATCTAGGCATCCTAAGTCTAATATTCTTTTAGGTTTTAATTCTTTTGCAACATCTAGCGCCCAGTTTACGCGCGGAAGAAATCTGTGTGCATTTGTTGCGTCTTCGTCTCTTAATGGTTGGAAAGTATGGTCCTCATAAAACTCTTCATACTCTTCTATGTTAAATTGTGTTTCATTCTTCCTCATCTTCAGTGACCTCCACTGTGGCGTTACAATTTGGGCAAGTCTTTATACCCATAAATTCGTACCACTTTTTAGTTTTTTGTACTTTTTTAATAAACCAATGACAATCTTCTGCGTGCTTAGTATTATCCATTTATTATATCCTCCCATTGTTTAGCTACATTTGACCAATCATACTGCTTAGCCCATTCTATTTGTTCGCTAGTATCGTGATCTTCTTTAAGAGCTTTAACAGTAGCGTCAATAAACTTTTTCTGTGCGTATTGGTCTGAATATATTACGTCTGTTTCAATAAAAGTAGCAGACGGGCCACCAGTTTCTTTTAGTGCAGCGACATCTGTAATTACTGGCTTACATCCAGCTAGATTAGCTTTTATTGCAGTTATACAAAAGATTTCTGAGAACTCTGTAGGGTATGCCCATACTTTAGACTCACTCATTTTCTGTGCAAGTGTCTTATGGTCTACTCTTCCGTGCTCTGTAACGCCAAGCTTCTTCATATCTTTGAATTTAGCAACCATTCTTGTGTAGAAATCATCTTCACCTTCCATAGTTACCCAAGATTCCCATCCATAATATATATCTAGGGTAGCTTCTGGCACTTGTTCTTTGATTTTAGGCCACATTCTTAGTAGTTGTTCTGCTCCACGGTAGTATGCAGACGGATAAATGACTGAATATTTCTTTTTTGTTAAAGGTTCAAACTGAGATACATCAATTCCGTTAGGTATTACAGCAAATTTCTCTATCTGTGGGTATCTATCTTTGTGATATTGGCTCTTAAACAGATATGTAGTGTTTGGATAAGGCTTAACGACGTCTTTAGGTACTAGATCATGCATGTCTAAGAGTATTTTCTTAGCCTTAAACTGCGATACAAACTGTGGCATACGCCAAACTACTAGCGTAGAGAACTCATCTCTGCGATCAATGTAG
>Ga0315294_10005602_pt1 | contig 13775 bp, 14 predicted proteins | sample YL17G13_40_MG_FD_203626 | JGI IMG/M metagenome (GOLD analysis project Ga0315294, IMG submission 203626) | Sediment microbial communities from Yellowstone Lake, YNP, Wyoming, USA - YL17G13_40 | ecosystem: Environmental > Aquatic > Freshwater > Lake > Sediment | place: USA: Wyoming | collected... | reverse complement strand
TGAACTATTGACCCGCGCCGCGCGCCAACCCGTTGAAGGGACTCCGTTCCGCGGCACCTGGTGGCGCCGGCGCGGACGGTTCGTCGTGAGCCACGCCGTGCTGGTCCTGCTGGCGGCCACGACGCTGTTGCCCTTCCTGTGGATGGTCCTCGCGAGTTTCAAGCCGCTGGCCGAGGTCGAGGCCCTCAATCCCATCCCCTCCGAGTGGAGGCCCGGCAACTACCCGGAGGTCTTCCGCCAGATCTCCTTCGGGCGCTACTACTTCAACAGCGTCTTCGTGGCCGCCTGGGTCACGTTCCTCCAGTGCCTGACCTGCTCGATGGCCGGCTACGCGTTCGCCCGCCTGCGCTGGCCGGGGCGCGACACCGTCTTCAAACTCTACCTGGCGACGCTCATGATCCCGGGCGTCGTCACGATGATCCCGAACTACACGCTGATGGTGCGGCTGCACCTGCTGGACTCGTACATGGGGCTGATCGTGCCGGCGTCGTTCAGCGCGTTCGGGACGTTCCTGATGCGCCAGTTCATGCTGACGATCCATCCGTCGCTGGACGAGGCGGCGGTCATCGACGGCGCGGGGCCGTGGCAGATCTTCCGGCACGTCATCCTGCCGCTGGCGCGGCCGGGCCTCCTGGCGCTGATGGTCTTCACGTTCCTGGGGACGTACGGCTCGTTCTTCTGGCCGCTCGTCCTCATCAAGAGCGACCCCCTGCGGACGCTGCCCATCGGCATGCTCTTCTTCGACACCGTGTACGGCAAGCAGACCAACCTCCTGATGGCCGCCAGCGTCATGAACATCGTGCCCCTTATCGTCCTCTTCATCTGCACGCAGAAGTTCCTCGTCAAGGGCATCCAACTGGGGGCCGTCAAGGGGTAGCGTCCCACGCCCCAGCGCTCAATCTCAAGCCTCTGCGCCATCGGTATCGGTCTCCGTTCGAACGGCCATGAGGTCATACGGACACGACGGCAGGAACGCAAGAGGCATTCCCCACCCCGACGGCTTGGGCGAGGGGTGGGGGAATGCCTGTGACCGCACGGCGCTGCCGCCAGGTCGCCCGCGGAAGGCGCAAGGGGCACGCCAGCCTACAGCCGCTGTCGTCCCCCTTGCAGGCGTTACGCTGCGGCCGCTCAGTCAAGAACCCGTTGACACTTCCCATTCTTGCCGAAAGCCCCTAGAAAGCGGCCCCAGCCGTTTGCCAAAGGCCGAAACCTGGGCTATACTTCTGTTATTGCTGCGGGCGGGACAGTGCGTCGGGACGCAGGGATGCCGGCGGGCCCCGGAGCCCTTTTTTCTGCGCCCCCGGAGCAAAGGAACGACGCATCATCCGTGCCGCCCGGCGCACCGGCATGAGCCTGAGACTTATGTAGAGACCAGACGTAACCGCAACCTTCTTCCCAGGATTCTGGCGCCCCAGACGACACTGGTAATCCTCGCCGGGAATGCCGCCCATGGGAACACGGCCTTTATGGGTGTCCCCAGATTGCACATTTCAGAATGGGCGATCTCGTGAGAGAAGCACTTGACGCCCCACGCCACCTAGGGTAAACAGGAAATAGGTGGTGCGGGGGGGGCCGCCACCTGCCACAGTTTTGCTCCGCCCTTTGCAGGGGAACTGAGATGGGAATCACATTTTGCTGCAAGTGTGGTACCAAGTACCGGGCAAAGGACCCAGACGCGGGCAAGCACCTTAAGTGTAGGGTCTGCGGCGAACTGGTGACGGTGCCCAATGCCTCCGCCGAGCCCACGCGTCCCCCAATCCCCGATACCCCATCTCGCAGGAGCGCATCACCGCAGGACGAGGACATTCGCGGGCAACTGCAGATCTGCAACGCCTTTGAGAGAGTGCGCAAGATGCTTCTGATGCATTCGGTTCTTTCCATACTTGTGATCGTCGGGCTTCTTGTTGTTGAAGTCGCCGTCATTATTGGCTTCTTCACCCGCGGAGCCCCTATTGCCCACACGCTGAAGACCCTGGCATGGCTGTTTCTTGCTCAGGTTGTTGCTTCCCTCCCTCTTGTGAGCGACGCCCTCCTTACCATGCGGAGGAAACGCGCCGGCCTTATCTTGGCGTCAGTACTGGCCATGTTATCGCTAAACTTTAGGGTTCTGAAGGATCTGGGGTCGATCAGCGGATTGGGGGAAGATACCTGGCTGTACAACCCGAAACGCCTGCGAGCATTCCGCGCGCGACTGCTGGGCAAGAATGCGTCGTAACGCTGCCAGCGAATCGGGGGACATCGCCCGGTGTCCCCGCAAATGTTTCCGCGCCTGAGTAAGACCCGGGACTGGCCAGCGTGGGCGAGCACACGGTCATGAGCGGGCCGCCCGTTCCTTGCGCCAGGTCGCCCTCGCGGGACTCGTGGAGCGCCTGGCCCACAAGTCGCCCCAGGGCGAGGCCGACCTGCCCCCCGAGCCCATCCGCCTCCTGGCCGGCTTCGGCGACAAGGCCGTCCCCGCCCTCGCCGAGGCCCTGAGGAACCCGGACCTCGGCATCCGCCTCGGCGCCGTCTGCGTCTTTCAGACCCTCAGGACGGCCGACAGCAAGGTCCTGGCCGCCCTCCGGGAGTTCTACAAGGGGAAGATCGACGTCCTGCGCGAGGCCGCCGGCAAGGCCCTCGTCGCCAACGGCCAGCCGCTGCCCGAGCCCTGAGGCGGCGCGCGTCAGAACTTGTCGTAGAAGATGTCCGCGGCCCGCAGGCCCTTCGACTCCAGGACCTTCGTCACGGCCACGATCATCGGCTCCGGGCCGCACAGGAACGCCTGGCGCCGCGGGCCGGGCGCGAGGTGCTTGTCGACCGCCAGGTGGATGAACCCCACGTCGCCGTCCCACGTCTCGCCCGGCGCCAGGGGGTCGCTCAGGGCGTAGACGACCCGCAGGGCCGGGTGCCGCGCGGCCAGGGCCTTGAACTCGTCGAGAAGGTCACGGGGTCTTTTCGCAACACGACGGAGCAAGAGAAAGACCTGTCGACGCCCGCCATCTCCCGCGCAGATCCTCGAGGAAGGAAAGACATTCTTGCTCGAAGAGAAACCCGTCGGTTCGGGGATTGGGGCCCGTCAGTGTCCACTTGCGGGAGTTCCGGTGCTGGAAGATGCGTCGTCCTTCAAAATCGTGTTGGCACATGATACCCGACAAGCTCTCGATCCCGCGGGACGGCATGGCATAGGGCTGGCCGAGCCTGCGCCAGGCCATGTGGAAGGTCTCCTTGTCGCCATGGATATGCCGGTAGTAAAAATCGGAATATTCATTATAGTGCATCGCGAGTCGGAGCGCCTTCCACGAGCGGCGCTTGTCGAGCACGATCTCGCCGCTCTCGAACTCCGGCTCGTCCCGGTACGAGACCTCGCAGATCGCCCAGATGCTCCTGGCCGGGCCCAGGCGGCCGTAGTCCGGCCAGAAGACGGCCCCCGTGCCCGCGTACTCGGGCGTCTGGAACAGGAACTCGGGGTTGACGACGGGCACATTGTCGGCGTCGAGGTACAGGACCTCCGCAAAGCGGCTGTGGATGATGGCGAAGGGCTTCACCTCCCAGCCGTTGAGAATGCGCGCCGGGTGCGCTTTCCGCACGTCCAAGGCATCGACGCATGTCACGCCAAGGGGGGCCGCCAATTCGACCATGTCCCGGGTCATCTCCTCGGGGCCGAGGTGCCAGATCTCCACGGGCAAGACGCACCCAAGGTGGCGCAACATGCGGAGGCACACCCAGGCGCACGTGAAGTACTTGACGCCCCCCGCGCAGAGGACGATGCCCCGGCCGGAATACGCATCTTCCGGGTACTCCGTCATCCCCTCGATGACGGCCCGTGCCCGCCTCTGATGCTCTTGGACCTCAGCGTCCGGAGAATCCATGGTCTCAGGAGGGAGGGGACCCCTTCACTGCTCCCAGTGCTCATGCCCTGCTCGCATCACAAGTCAGCCCTTGGGCGAGGGCGCCGGGAGTTCTCTCAATCTTCACCGGTTTTCCGGGGCTCTCTCGCCCCCGGCAGGATTTCTCTCAATATCTCCTGCTTCTCCGGGTTCTTCTCGGCCGCGATGGCGTTCAGGACATACTCCCTCTGCAACTCCGGCCCGAGCACCTTGTCAAGCATCATCCAGACAATGCTCCGGACGTCACCCGGCCGCTCCTTGTACAACTCAAGGACACGCTCCAAGGACGGCACGCCGATGTTGGCCAGGGCCAAGGCCGCCGGGTAGTCTTCGAGAAGCTTCGCGTGGTCGTAGACGATGCTGTAACCCGGGCGGAATCCGAAGTGGCGCACCAACAGGGGGACGGAGCGGACGGCGCGGAGTTCGCCCAGCGCCTGGATGGCCGACGCGGCGGACAGGTACTTCGCGGGAACCGGCTCCCCTTTCAGGGACACCCGGTCCAGCAGTTCCTCGTGGATCTGCCCCCAATCTTTATCGCCAAGGCCTTGCTGAATCACCCCCTCCAGGGCGGCTATCGTCTCGTCGTAGTCCCTGACGATGCCTTCCTTGGCCGCTTGGCGCACGTCGGCATCGCCCGAACGCAGCCCTTCCACGCGGTCCGCCCGAGGGCCGTTCAGCGCCGACGGGGCGGCCCCCGCCAGGGCCGCAACCAGACACACCGCCGCCCATTTCCATGACATAGGCGCCTCCTTCTCCCCCCCTTGCATCCCCTTACGGGGCCGTTATCGTGAAACCCCGTCAGCCACGCCCCGCCTGCCGCTCACTTGCCCTTGAACCCTTCGAGCAGACGCTCGAGCAATTCCTTCTTCTGGGGATCCTTCTCCCCCGCCACGGCCCGCGTCAGGTACGCCTCCGCGATTCCTTCGCGTGCAAGGACACCTTCGACCACCCACCAGGTTGTCACAATCATACGTCTTCCGAGCGTCCTGTAACTCTCGATCACGGGACCGACGGCCGGCAGGCCGATCTTCACGAGTGCGCCCACGGCAGGAATCTCCTCCGGGCTTGGCCCCGTCGACAACACCTGTTCCCGGACCGGACAGAAGAAATCCAGATGGCGAACCAGCAGGGGCACCGCATGGACGGCTCGCATCTCGCCCAGCAGTTGCATCGCCGAGGCCGCCGGCCGGTACTTCGGGTCATAGCCCTTCCCCTCCTCGAACGCAACGATCACCTTTTCGCCCTCGTAGTCCTTCAGGGTTTCCTCGACCAGGGCCTCCAGGGCCTGGACCGTCTCATCGTACGCCGAGCGGATCTCGTCCTGTGCCTTGGCCCGCACAGCCGCGTCGGTGGACTTCAGGCGCTCGGCGGCTTTCTCTGTCCCTTGGTCCCCGGCGGCGCTCAAGGCCCCCGCAAGGGAACACCCCACGAGCAGCACGACGATAGCGCGTGACACGACTGGGCCTCCTCCCGGTTCCCCCATCGGCTAACAATCAAGGTGTGTGTCAGCAGAATTGCCTGACTCCCGATCACTTGCCCTTGAACCCTTCGAGCAGTCGCTCGAGCAATTCCTTCTTCTTGGGGTCCTTCTCCTCCGCCACGGCCCGCGTCAGGTAAGGCTCCGCGATTCCTTCCCGTGCGAGGACACCTTCGACCACCCACCAGGTTGCCGCAGACGCACGCCTTCCCACCACCCCATGATTCTCAAGCACGGGGCCGATGGCCGGCAGGCCGATCTTCACGAGCGCGCCGACAGCAGGAATCTCCTCGGGGCTCGGTCCCGTCGAGAGCATGTGTTCCCGAATCGGACAGAAGAAATCCAGATGGCGCACCAGCAGGGGCACCGAATGGACGGCTCGCATCTCGCCCAGGAGTTGCATGGCCGAGGCCGCCGGCCGGTACTTCGGGTCGTAGCCCTTGCCCTCCTCAAAATCCGAGGCGGCGGTCTCGTGGGGGTAGTCCTTGAGGGTTTCCTCGACCAGGGCCTCCAGGGCCTGGACCGTCTCATCGTATGCTGAGCGGATCTCGGCCTGGGCCTTGGCCCGCACCGCCGCGTCGGCGGACTTCAGGCGCTCGACGGCCTTCTCCGCCCCTTGGTCCCCGGCGGCGCCCAAGGCCCCCGCGAGGGAACATCCCACGAGCAGCACGACGATAGTGCGTGACACGACTCGGCCTCCTCCCTGTTCCCCCTTCGGCTAAGGCTGGGTGATCTCGAACCGGTTCGACAAGACCCCCGCGGTCGTGTCGGCCGGATTCTCCACAACGACGTCCCACTGACCCGGCGTTTTCCCTGTAAGGTCAAACTGGCATGTAATAGTCTCGACAGATCCTTGCGGCGTCTGTACGTTCGTTGCCACAATGTCCTGCTGGCCGCTCATGCGCAACTTGACGCTGGCACCATTCACGAAACTCGTCCCATTGAGGGTAACCGCCACGACGCCGTTATTCATCCCTGTGGCGGGGGCGATCGACGTGACCGTGGGGCTCTCGCGATCCCAGGATAGTTTCCCCCATTCGCCTTCGACGGCGAGCCCGTCGGGCACGGGAAAGGCTATGTCTGTCCATGTATTGCCGGGTGTTGGCGCGGACTGAAGAATAGACATGGCGACGTAATGCTTGCGAATCACCGAGCAGCGTTGTCTGGTGTGATAGGCATCCGTGTAGATGGCTGCCACCTTGAAGTTCGCCCTGAAGCGTTTGACGGTGGACTGCGGGGCCTCGGTCCTGGCGGACCCGGGGAAGTCCAGGAAGAACACGCGGCCTTGTCCATCCAGCACCTTGTCCTGCCAGGTGTCGTCGGGGCCGTCGTTGGAGACGTCTGGGTAGTTGCCGGTCCAGTTGGCCTTTCCGGTCGTGACGTCCTTGGCCGGAGGGACCTCCACGTAGCCCCGCATTTGCCAGTCCTGGGCCCATCCCACCTCTCCCGTGAAGTCCGGCGGCTTGACCGTTCCCGTGATCTCGTAGCCCCAACCTCGGCGAAGTTCTGACGGAAGGGTGAAATTGTGCCGCTCCAGATTGGCGTTGTGGTCGTCGTTCCTATCCTGGTATTGCGCCTTGCGCGAGTTCGTATCTGTGACGGTATCCGCGGGTTCCTTCTTCCACGAGATGTCGACCCAGAGCACCGTGAACTTGACCCAGTCTGTGAAACTGCCGTCGTCCTCCCTGGTCAACCTCAGTTCAACGTCCCTCATGCTGCCGCTTCCCTCGACTCCCTCAACGAAGAGATGCTTGTCCAGAGAGCCGGTGCTGAACTTGTTGTGGGTCCCGTCGAATGCTATCTCGTCTCCACCCGACGCCGCCGTATACACCTTGACCTGGACGTCTTGATTGGCGTAGGAGCGGGTCAGGACGACGTAGCCACTCCAGCCCTCCGGTTTGCGGAGCACGATTTCCTTGCGCGGCGCGTTGTTGTCGTCGAAGTTCCGGACCACAATGCCGCCCGGATCCCGCTTCTGGACATCGGTAAGACCCACGATGTCAAGTTTGAGGGGCGACGGCGAAGGCGACGGTGTCGGTGTCGGTGATGGTGTCGGTGATGGTGTCGGCGACGGTGTGGGGGAAGGACTCGCTGGCATGGCCGGCCTCCTGATCCAGGACTCTCCGTACGATCCTCTGTGCCCTCGCGGGCCGTGCACACTCTTTTTATTAGACCACCCGGGAATGGCGATGTCAAGATTGTTTTCGTGGCATTTCTCACGCTGCGGGCCCACAAAGATGCCCCCGAAGATCGGCGGCCGTCTGGCATCCGGTGGCCGGCACAGGACTCGGCAATCGCCGCTTGACGTTTTTGGCCGGGATGATAGGCTATCCAGATGGGTGACCGCAGAAGGCCTTTGTCTGGGCCCGCCGGCACGGCCGGCTGGAGGCAAGTGTCGCAAAGGAGCACGCGGATCGTGGATGCCCAAGATACCGTCAGGAAAGTGTTGCTGGCGAATGGCTGTTGCGCGGGCGACGTGCTCGTGCTCACGGCGGCGGTTCGGGACCTGCATCGTGCCCATCCGGCCCGGTATGTGCTGGGCGTTGAAACGTGCTTCCCGGACATATGGTGGAATAATCCCTACGTCGCGTCTCTCGACCCCGGCGATCCGGAGGTCACCCGGATAGATTGCGGCCATCCCCCTCTGCTGGACCGATGCGGCGACCAGCCAAGGCACTACGTAGAATCCGTTCATGATCTCCTGCGCGGCCGGCTGGGCGTCGAGATCCCCCTGACGCGGTTCGCCCCGGACTTACACCTCTCTGAGGAGGAAAGGGCTGGCGTCCCGCACGGCTTGCAGGCGCCCTACTGGGTCATCGTCGGCGGGGGCAAGCGAGACCTTACCATCAAATGGTGGCCGACCGCCTTCTACCAGGAGGTCGTGGACCATTTCGCCGGCCAGGTCAACTTTGTGCAGGTTGGCGGGGGCGGGGATTACCATCCGCCCCTCCGGGGCGTGGTGATGAACCTCGTTGGCAGGACGACGGTCCGGGAGTTGATGCGGCTGGTGTACCACGCGGACGGCGTTGTGTGCCCTGTTACATGCGTCATGCACATTGCCGCCGCGTTCGACAAACCGTGTGTCGTTGTGGCGGGTGGCAGGGAGCCGCCGCACTGGGAGATGTACCCGATGCACCAGTTCCTCCACACGGTCGGCCAACTCCCTTGTTGTGCGCGCAGCGGATGTTGGAAGGCCCGTGTCGTGCCCCTTGAGGACGGGGACGAGGATCGGGACCATAACCTGTGCCTCTGCCCGGCCGCGCGGAACGGTCAGGCTGTGGCGCGGTGCATGGCCATGATCGAACCGATGGACGTGTGCCGGGCCTTGGACAGGTATCGCAGCGGGCTTCTGATGCCTGTGCTTGACGGATGACTGCTATCTTGCGCAATGGTTTGAGATGGGCGACTTCAGCCGTCGGGAAAAGGGGCAACATGAAAGGCCCGGTCATTCTGGCCATGATGCTCACGGTGCCGGCCTGTGCGACTGTGGGCGGCGGGCGGGCGCCCTCGCTCGCGGCGAGGGGCCCGCGGTCATCCGGGCGGAGGTCCTCCAGGACGACGTGCCCCTCCGCGCGGCCGAGGCAAACCGTCCCCGCGCGCGGCGCCAGCAGCGGAACGCCGAAGTTCGCCGGATCCGTCGCGAGCGCCTGGCCCGCCCGGACGGCGTCGCCTTCCGCGACGCAGACCTCACAGAAGTGGAACCGGCGGCTCCGCAGCGGCAGGTAGAGCACCTGGGGCTCGGGCATCGCGTCCACGGTGCCGGCGGGCCGCCCCGCCAGCGCGATGTCGTAGCCGCCCCGGAATCTCATCGTTCCTCTCGCGCGCCAGGAGACGCGTCGGAAACCGCCCCGTGGTCAGTATTTCGCGGCGGCACGCGGAAATCAAGGGCCGGCGTCGCGGCGGCGCCCGGCGCCTGAGCCGCGTGACCAAGGCCGGGAAGGACCTCACCGACCGCCAGCACGCCACCATGCGGGCGACGTTCCTGCTGGTGCCCGGCGCCGCCGAGGCGTATGATGGCCTCATCCGGCGCCTCGAAGCGTCGCGGTGACGCTTGGCGGCGGCGCGCGGCCTGCCGCCTGGCGGCGGAAACCGCAAGACCACCTGCGCACCTTGTGGTTTAACCGCGTGGGGACGCACCTGGCGCGCGTCGGAGCGCGCGGACGGGGCGCGTGGCCATCGGGAGGGATCGCTCATGAAACGCACCGCACGGGGGATGAGCCGCCGGGACTTTCTGGCCCGCGTGGCGTGGGGCGCGGCCGTGGGCGCGGCCGCCGGCGCATGGCTCGGTCCGACCGCCCGGGCGGCCGAGGCGGGCTGGACGATGCGCCTGTCGACCTCCTCCATCCACTTCTCGAAACTGCCCATCGAGCAGGCGTGCGAGCGGATCGCCGCCCTCGGCTTCGAGGCGATCGACATCTGGTCCGCCCACGCCGGGTGCCCCCACCTGGACGACGTGCAGACGCGCCTGGGGCCGCAGGGCCTCAAGGAACTCCTGGCCAAACACCACCTCAAACTGTACGCGTTCTCCGTGTACGCGGGCGGCTACCCGAAGTACGCCGAACTCCTGGGCCGGGCCGGCGGCGGCGTGGCCATCCGGGGCAGCGCCGGCCCGTGCGATCCCAAGGACCTCGCCGCCCGGATGAAGGCGTTCCTCGAGGGCCTCCAGGGCGAACTCGAACTCGCCGAGAAACACGACTCGTACCTGGCGATCGAGAACCACGGCGGCTCGCTCCTCGATTCGCTCGACTCGTTCAAGGCGTTTGCCGACGCCAGCACGCATCGGCGGCTGGGGATCGCGCTCGCGCCGTACCATCTCCAGGCGGCCAAGGTCCCCGTCGAGGACGCCATCGCGGCGGCCGGCAAACAGTTGCTCTTCTTCTACGCCTGGCAGCACGCCGACGGCCTCGGCCAGTTGCCCGGCCACGGGCCGACCGACTTCGCGCCCTGGCTGGCCGCCCTGGCGAAGATCGGCTATCCGTGGTATGTCAACCCGTTTATGCACGGCGAGCCGGCGCCGGACGAGATGAGCAAGGCGCTGGAGAAGTCGCGGGACTACCTCGGGGCGTGTGCCGCGAAGGCGGCCGGGAGGTGACCATGGCGGACGGCGGCGTGACGCGGCGGACGTTCCTCGGGGCGGCCCTGGCGGCGGCCGCGGCCCCCTATGTCCTCACGTCCACGGCGCTGGGCGGCGAGGGCGCCCTTCCCGCCGGCGACCGGATCGGCCTCGGCTTCATCGGGCTGGGCGGACGGGGCGGGAGCATCCTGCCGTACTTCCTCCAGCCGGGCGTGTCCGAGGCCGTCGCCGTCTGCGACGTGTGGCGCGACCGCGTCGAGGCCTGGCGCGGGCGCCTGGGCGGGAAGCCGGCCGGCGCCCAAGACTTCCGCGACCTCGTGGCCCGCAGCGACGTCGACGCCGTCGTCATCGCCACGCCCGACCATTGGCACGTCCTCCAGGCGCTGGCGGCCGTGCGCGCCGGCAAGGACGTCTTCTGCGAGAAGCCCCTCGCGCCGACCGTCCGCGAGGGGCGGGCGCTCGCCGACGCCGTCCGGCGCTACGGCCGCGTCTTCCTGCACGGCACGCACCAGCGGTCGTTCGGCCCGTTCCGGCTCGTGTGTGAGATGGTCCACAACGGCCGCATCGGCCGGCTCCACACGATCCACGTGTGCGAGCGCGGCAGTTGGGCCGACGCGCCCCGCCCGCCCCAGCCCGTGCCGCCCGACCTCGACTACGACCTCTGGCTCGGCCAGGCGCCCCAGGTGCCCTACGTGGGCCAGTCGGTCCACGGCGGCGCGTGGCAGTGCCGGTCGGACTACACGGCCGGGTGGATCTCGGGCTGCGGCGTCCACCCGCTCGACATCGCCCAGTGGGGCAACGGCACCGACCGCTCGGGGCCGGTCGAGGTCGAGGGCCGCGGCGCGTATCCCGCCGACGGCTTCAACGACACCGCCACCGACTGGCGCGTGGAGATGACGTACGCCAGCGGCGTCAAACTCATCTTTACGAGTACGCACAACGACGTGGACTCGCCCGAGGTAGGCGCCCGCTTCGAGGGCACGGAAGGGTGGGTGATGGCCCACGGCAACGCCTGCTCGATCCGGGCCGAGCCGCCGTCGCTCCTGCGGACGGCGATCGGCCCGCAGGAGGTCCGCCTGGTCCGCAGCGACAACCACGCGCTGCACTTCCTGGAGTGCGTCCGGAGCCGGCGGGAGACCGTCGCGCCGGCCGAGGTCGCGCACCGTTCGACGACGCTCTGCCTCTTGGCCGACATCGCGATGCGCCTGGGCCGCCGCCTCCGCTGGGACCCCGACCGGGAAGAGTTCCCGGGCGACGACGAGGCGAACCGCCTCCTCGGCCGCGCCATGCGCGCGCCGTGGAGGCTGTGAGCCGCCCGCGCCGCGCACCGCGCGCGGCGCCCCGTCGGACCCGCTTCTTGCCGGCCGGCGCGGGTCAGGCCTCTTCCACGATCGTCAGGCCCACGGCCTTGGCGAGTTCCTCGACCGGCCCGCGGAGGTCGCCGTAGAAGGTCACGCGGTGCCAGCCCCACTGGTCCCAGAAGGTCAGCAGTTTGTCGAGGTCGCCCTTGGGTTCGGCGGCCAGTTTCGTGCGGCAGGCCTTGTCCTCGTCGATGTTGTCGACCGTCTTGGCCTGGTGGAGGACCAGCCGCTTGGCGCCCGCGTTGATCTCCAGCGTCGTCGTCATGTACCCGAGCGGCAGGAGGGACCGCAGGACCGCGCCCTTCCGGTCCTCGCTGTGGCTGCGGATGTGGCACGGGTTCGTCGGCCCCTGCGGGCCGAACATCTTCGTCGGCGCGACGCAGTGGGCGTAGATAATCTGGTTCTTCGATGTGTCGATGACCGGGTCGGAGATGAAGCCGGGCCGCCCCGTGAGAGTGCCGAACACCAGCATGGTGAGGGCCGACGTCAGGTCGCATTCGCAGCCGCCCACGAGCCCGTCGTTGTTGAACTGCGAGAAGCCGAGGCAGGGATACGCCGTGATGTGCCCGCCGTAGAATCCGCCCAGGCAGTTGATCGTAATGCCCCGGGCGTCGTGCTTCCCCATGACCTCGCGCATGGCGCCGTACATCGCGCCGGAGTCCTCGAGGTCCTGGCGCTTGGGCTCGACGATCTTCTCGGCCGCCTTCGTCCACCGGTCGGCCCACTGGCGGGCCTCGTCGCGGTCGGCCTTCAGGTAGGCCTCGTGGAGTTCCTTGAACTCGATGGGCACGACCTTCGTGCCGAAGAGGGCCTCGATGTCCTTGCCGCTCTGGGGCATGCCCCACCCGCCGCCGACGGCCAGGATCGTCGAGGCGCGCAACTTCTTGAGGCACTCGTCCATGGGGACGGTCTTCACGGCGTCGGCGGTGCATGTCATGTCGCAGGGCGCCTTGGTGCTCTTCTTACGGGCGGCGGTGCAGGCGGCGACAAACGCGTCGGCCGAGCCGCCGGGCTGCTTCAGGAGCGCGAAGCACCGGGCGGCCTCGGCCACGTCCTGGAGGCGCGAGGAGGAGGCGGCGGCCACCTTCTGGCCGGCCCGGCGCGCGGCCGCATAGGCGATCAGGAACTCGCCGGAGCCGCCGTACAGGTCGTCGACGAACAGCGTCGGCCGGCCCGTCGCCGCGATCACCTGCGGCGCGCCCGTCCAGAGGCCAACCATGTACACCAGGTACCCGTCGACCTCCTTGTCGCCCTCGAGGACCTTCTTGGCCTCGTCGCCGTTCATGGCGGTCACGGGCAGGAACTCGACCTGCGGGCAGGCCCGGACCAGGCTCTCGGCGAGTTCCTTCTTGCGGCGGTCGAAGTCGTAGCCGATGTTGGGCCAGATGGGGCCCGTCGAGGGGATGTGCGTGAAGACCAGCCGCACCTTCGCCTTCGCGCCGGCCTCGGCCTCGGCGGCCCGGGCGGCGAGCGACGCCAGGCCCCCGGCGCCGACGGCCGCCGCCGCGGCCGCGCACCCACCCAGGAACTGCCGCCGGTTCAGCCGGCAGCAAGCACAACCTGCGGGCACCTTCCGCTGGATTTCCGACATGTCGCGATCCTCCGTCAAGCGTTATGGGCCATGACACGCACCGGGCCCAGGAATACCCGGAGCCCGTCCCGGATGCAAGCAACTTCGCGTCGCGCGCGGCGCCCGGCGGCTTAGAAACTATCTCAGAACTCCCTTGTTTGTGGCACAGCCGCCCTCGGCTGTGCATTCTCCCGCCTTTCGCACGCTCGAGGGCGGGCGTGCCACAGTTCTGAGATAGTTTCTTAGAACTACAACGCGACTCGCGCCTTGGCGCGGTGGGTCTCCGTACCCACCGCCCATGAACCGGCCGTCCTGCCTGCGCCACCGCGCGGCGGGTGCGGAGACCCGCCGCGCAGAGTCGCGTTGCAAGGTTACGGCTGGGGGGCCGTGTCCGGCTTGGCCCGCTCGAGCCGGACGACGGCCACGG
>Ga0315294_10005601_pt1 | contig 13775 bp, 7 predicted proteins | sample YL17G13_40_MG_FD_203626 | JGI IMG/M metagenome (GOLD analysis project Ga0315294, IMG submission 203626) | Sediment microbial communities from Yellowstone Lake, YNP, Wyoming, USA - YL17G13_40 | ecosystem: Environmental > Aquatic > Freshwater > Lake > Sediment | place: USA: Wyoming | collected... | reverse complement strand
TGCAGCGCTCAAGCGAATTCTCAGCCGTCTTCAGACGGCTCCCCCTTGCCCCCGGCTTCAGCCGGTGGGAGAAAGGGAAACTCTCTCTTGAGAAAAGAGCCGGCTTGAGCCGGGCTTCTCGACCCGCTTCAGCAAAGGAAGGGGCAAAAACAAGGCTGAAGCATGTCGAGAAGCCGCGCTGAAGCGCGCTATACCCTGTGGATAAGAGGAATCTTGTTCCCACCGGCTGAAGCCGGGGGCAAGAAATTGCCCGCTGAAGCGGGCAGAAACCATCAAATGGAAGTGGGACGCGCACCAGTAGGTTTCCATGCAACGGGTCAGGGCGATAGTATCCAAGGAACTGAGGACCCTCCTGCGGACGCGGAAGGCGTTTGCGGCGCTGATGGCGATCCTCCTCGCCGTGGGTGGCACCGTCTGGGTTTTCTGGCTGGCCACGATGGAATCCGGGGAAATGAGGCAATTCTCAACCATGGTCGAGTTCTCCCGGGTGCTTTTCGCTCTTCTCAGCGGGGTCCAGCTGGGCGTCCTGGGGCTGTTCGCACCGATCCTGACCGCAGCCGCCGTCACCACGGAACGCGAAGAGAAAACCCTGGACCTTCTGTACTGCACGCGCATCACTCGGTTTCATATCCTGGCCGGGAAGTGGTTTGCGGCGATCTCCTTCGAGGTGTTGCTGGTTCTTTGCATGTTGCCGCTGGTGGCGCTGTGCTTCCAATTGGGGGGCGTGGGTTTGGAGGAGTACGTTTTCATGGCGGTGATGACCCTCATGACCGTCCTGACCTATTCGATGATCGGGCTGGCGTGCTCGGCGTGGTTCCGCAAGACCGCCACTTCGATTTTTGTGGCGCTTCTTATCATTCTGTTCCTTGCCGGGGGGCTGGCTTTGGGGTTGCTCATCCTGGGTGAATTCAGAATCCTCCACTACTGGGGCCCTCGTGGCTCGAGTCCGCAAGGTTTTCTCGACACCTTGGTCATCTGCGTTTCCCCCATCGTCACCACGGGTACCACCTGGGATAAAAATCTCAATAGCCGGTCCTTACAGTCTTCCTGGCAGACCTTTTTCGGTAGCGCCATTTTCCTGTGGCACCTCGCCTACCAGTCCGTCATTTTCCTTCTTGCCGCATGGGTGGGCTGGCGGGGGCTGGCCCGGCCCGAAGCCCACAAGGCACAGATCGTCCGCAAACCCTTGGACGATCCCCAGCTTCTGGAACGGCGGCGCAAAAAGTTCCCCTATTACCTCATAGACCCTCTCCGGCGTCCGCAAGTTATCCGGGACAATCAGAACCCGATGTATGTTCTGGAAGTGCGGACCAACACGCTTTTGCGAAGCACCGTCCTCATCCGGCTCTCCTACGCGCTGCTTCTTCTTTCCTTTTTCACCTTTTACTCCATGCTCTTCGCCGATTCCATACCCTTGGTGGCCGGGCTCTTCTCGCTGTTTGTCCTGCTCCCGCTTGTTCCCATCATGACCTCCACCTCCTTGCCCAGGGAATGGCAAAGCGGAACGATGGAGTTGCTGAAAGCCAGCCCTCTGCCCGCCTCCAGCATAGTCTGGGGGAAGTTCCGGGCCGCCGTGCGTTTCCTGGGCGCGCTATGGATAGCCCTGCTGCTTCTGCCGCTTGTGTTCTGTGTGGCCATTGCCTTCTATGACAGTACCGTGCAGCAGTCCTTATCTCACAGCGCCGGCGTGCGCGGACTGGGAACCATCGGCGGGTTCTTGCAGGTTCTGCTTCCCGTCGCCGCCTATCTGATTCTGTACATTGCCATATCCATCTTTTGTTCGAGTTTCTTCCGGCGAACCGCTTTCGCGCTTGTTACCGCCTACCTGGCGATCACGGCGGTCTTCTTCATGCCGCAGTTGACCAGCATTTCTCTGGAGATATTCAACGAGCTATCCCGCATTTACTACCATACACAACGGGAAGACTTTAGGATGATCAACCCCATTCTGCCCTTCCTGTCGCAGATATTCTCTCCCTGCTTCTATTTCTTTCCCAGGGATTCTGTTTCCTCCTTTAGCATGATTGACAAAGGCTTTCGGCCTGTGCTTGGTCCGAGCCCCGTCAAAAACGCCCTGGTGTTTGTCCCTTTGATATTGCTCACGGCTTGGGGGTTTTTGCGGTTGACGGCTTGGAAGCTGGAATGGGCGCGGAGGAAGGGCTAGACTTCAGAGAGAAACGAGGAAGCACCCCGACATGCTGCGTTTCACCGCCATTCTCCTCAAGGAGTTCCGGATTCTGCTCCGGAGCGGCAGGGCCTACTGGATCCTGATGGCCCTGCTGACACTGGCAGGCGGCGCCTTTTATCTGATGTGGCAGGAGGCGGGGGTCAGTACCCTTTCCGATCGCAGCCGATTGGGCGTGGAGGCGTTTCGCCTCATGTCCATACTTCAACTGTGCGCCTTCAGCCTGATCGCCATGATCATGACCGCCACGAGCCTCACCATCGAGCGCGAGAACCGCACGATAGATTTACTGCGTTGCACGGGGCTGAGTGCCTGGAACCTTCTGCTGGGCAAATGGGTGTCGTGCCTGGGGTTCCAGGTGGTCCTTGCGCTCTGCCTGCTCCCGATCCTGGGGTTGGTCTTCCAACTCGGCGGCGTGGACCTCGGGCAGTACCTCATGGCGGCGGCGTTTGTGGTGGCGGCCATCCTCACTTATGGGATGCTCGGGCTGGCGGTGTCGGCCAACGTCCGCAAATCATCCAAGGCCCTCTTCACGGGGATCTGGATGCTCTTGTTGATCAACCTTGCGCTGCCAGCTTTGCTCATCATCTCTCTCCACTTCGCACTCTACGGTTTCCGAGCATCCCCGTCCCTGGCGATCCAGATCGGCAGTTCCTGTCTCTCCCCTCTTATCACCTGGGTCATAGTCATAGTCATGGAGGGCGGGATAAGTCGTGGGGCGGCGGGATGGGGCGGAGCATACCTCGTTGCGTTGCATTTCTGTTTTCAGGCGGTTCTCTTTGTCTTGTCCGCTTTCATGGCTTGGTACGGTCTGGCCGTGCGCGAGGTCGAGGCGAGTTCAAACATCGGAAAGCCGGTCAGCACGTCAAAAGAGCGCTGGAGGCGGCGGCTGCGCTGGCCGTTCTACCTGATTGACCCCTTGCGCAAGCCGCAGGACATCCGCGACGGTCAGAACCCCGTGTGGGTCAAGGAAAAGCGCGTCAGCGGGATGGCCAAGGCCGAGACGGTGGCCCGGATAGCGTGCTATGGGTCTCTTTTCTCCCTGCTCCTTTTCTTCGCGGCTTTCGAAGACGACGCCGGAGACACGATGCGGACCCTTGCGCAGGGCGCCATGGGGTTCATGTTGTTCTTCGGACCCGCTCTGACGGCTTCCTGCATCAGCCGCGAGCGCGAGGAAAACACGATGGACCTGCTGGCCACCTCTCTCATGCGGCCCTCGCGGGTCGTGTGGGGCAAGATGCGCGCGTGCCTGAGGCTATACCTCAGCATGGCGCTCGGGATCATGGTTCTTCCGCTCGTCATCCGCGCCATTTTCTGGCAAGACCGCCTCAGCATTGTGCTGCAATCCCTGCACGTGGTTCCGTTCCTGCTGGCTTTCTCCGCGCTGTTTGCCGCTGTCGGGGTTTACTTCTCGGCGCGCTGCAGGAAGAACGCCACGGCCATCATCCTAACCTACATCACGATTATCCTTATGCTCCTCTCTCCTCTGGTTCTATTGTTGGCTCAGGAGGGACTCTTCGCGCAGGCGCGCTGGGCTGGACACGCATTTGGCTTGTGGACGATCCGGGCAGCGGTCTGCCCGTTGATCTGCCCCTTCTACTATTTCTATATGGAGTATGGTGGCTTCGGCCACATCTTCCATGACTGGAACAGCGTTCCCGTTGTGGCCTTGCACACCTGCCTCGTGTTGGGGCTCGCGGGGTTTCTATTCCGGCAAGCCTCCGCGCAGTTCGCAAAGCGCTTGTGACAACTCTTGTCCAGAACAGGAGTTACGATTATGAGATTTTCCTGGATAGGAAAGGGTGAAATCATCGTAGACCCAACCATACACCGGGATTCAACCACAAACCGGATTTGTGGGACTCCGATAGGAGTCCAATGTGAATAAACCGGATTTGTGGGACTCCGATAGGAGTCCAATGTGAATAGCCGTGGGTGAAACCCACGGGACAGGGTGAACAAAGCGCCCCAACCCCGCAAGGGGTTGAACCGCGATGATGCGGATGTTCGACCCTTTCCGGGTCGGGCGGAAAAGAGGCAGCCTCCTTCCGTGGGTTTCACCCACGGCTATTCATGTTTCTCCCCTTCGGGGAAACGTTTTGGACAATAGTGGCTCGTGACCATGATAAGAATCCGCTCTCTCTTTCTTCTCCTCTGGATGCTGCTTTGCGGTGTCGTGGGGCATTCCCAGGACGCCGCTGCCCTAACAGGCGTTCCCGCCGAGGACCCTCTGCTTCAGCCCACACCTGGCCTGGATGGGCAGATCCTCAAGGACAAGAAGCCTCCGGTCTTCAAGTGGGACGCGGGGCTGGGATACGCCACCTACCTGCCTTTCATGAAGCCCGGCTGCTGGTATCCCGTCTGGGTCAAGGTCGAGGGGGTCAGTGGCGCCGTAAAGGGGGAGATTCTGGTGACCCAACCGGACAACCCGATCGAGGTCCGGATTCCTGTCTCGGTGGAGAAAGGCAGCGCCAAGTTTTACAAATCCTACTACAAGCTTTCACCCCCGGCCCAGTGGGCCACGTCCCAGGAGGAACTCGCCGCGGAAATCCGCGTAAAGGGATGCCCGGCCCAGAGCATTCCCCTGAATTACCGGGTGGCGGACGTAAATGCGCAACACGTGTTGATCCTGAGTGATGAGACGGGCACTTTCAACTTCCTGAACCGGGGGGCGCGCCAGGATTCCGAAGACGCCGTCCAGCATCCGCGGGAGTGGTCGGTGATATACGGGAAGCCCGATCTGCTGCCGGATAATCCGATCGGGCTGGAAGCGGTGGACGCCATCATCCTCAACGGGGCCGTGGTGCGCCAGATCACGCCGGCCCAGTGGCAGGTGATACAGGACTGGATGGCTGGAGGGGGGCGGCTCCTGCTGGCCGGCGGCGCGCATCAGCCCTTCATCGAGCAGTCCGTTTTTGCCAACGCCCACGGGCTCAGGATCGGCCCGCCGCAGCCGGAGAGGATTCCCGCCTTCGAGGGGGAGGTTGATCCGAAAGCGTCGGGAAGCGGCGGAAACAGCGTTCTGGTTGCCGCGCCGCAAGGGGACCAGGCGCATTGGGACAGGATTTGGCTGGGGGAGGCCGCGCGCCCTCTGGTGGCGGGCAAGCGCGTGGGGAAAGGCTGGTTCGAGTACTGCGCCTTCGACCTGGGGGAGGCGAACCTGCGGGCGATGTCGCGCTGGCAAAACGCGCGGTATTTCTGGGAGCAGGTTCTCGAGCGGAGCACAGTGCCCGGGCCGATGGACCAGGTCGCGGAGAACGGGGTCCAATCCATTGAAAAAGGGCTTCAAGACACGTTTGTCATCCACCTTGCCCCGTTGGGATGGGTGTTCGCCTATCTGCTTCTCTATAACCTGCTGGCGCTGCCGGTCAACCGGTGGCTCTGCCGGCGCTACGGGCGGCCCGAGTGGAGCTGGACCATCCTGTTCCTTGTGGCGGTGTGTTTCGCGGTGTTCGGCTACTATAGCGGCCTCAAGCGCCAGAGCCGCAGTTTCCAGGTCAACGAACTGCTCCTGGTGCGTCAGGGGGACACCGGTTTCCCGTCCACTTCCACCAAGCGCGCTGGGAGCCGCACACCATGGTATTCCCTTTCTTCCCGAACGCACCAAGGCATTCCCTTGCGCCAGACTTGAACCACAGGGGTTTTGGGCCGGTCAAGCGAGTCTTTGTCATCGAGCTCTACCCGCAATACTCTTTCTTCCTTCCCATTTATCGTCTCGTTCATCACCCGGCATCTCTGATTCGCCTCGTTCCCACGGCGAATTGGAGTCTTGTTCCGCACCAAAGGAGAATCCTTGCTCGCATCGTAAGAGTCATGCTCGGCGTCAAACATGGGGCAGTACATAGGAATGTCCATGGTTGTAACCGACAAAGCGACCGGCATGCGTTCGAACTTACGCGAATTGTCGAGAATGTCATCCGGGTTTCCGTGTTCCCGGCGGATCCTTTCCAGACATTTCAGCGTCAAGTCATTCTTTCGGAAGTAGAGTCTGTGGAACTCCAAACGGCCACGATAGGTAGTGGACGTTGTGACTAGATCGTCAATTCTCACGGTCTGCACGCGGATCTGATAACAGGTTTCGCCATCCACTTCCCGCATTCCTTCGACCGTGAATTTGTACGTAGAGACAAACTTCTGCGGTACGAATGGGGGCAAGCTCTCTGGGCGAACTCCTAACATGGGCGGTTCTGATTCCTTTGTAACTTCCACCTTCCAGGTCTGTCCGACTTTCCAAAGAGGTTTAAATTCAGAAAAGGGACCAGCCCACAGGTTTCCTCCAGAAATGGAAAGAAGCCCAATCCACGCTAATACTATCCATCCAATCTCTCGGCTTTTCATGATCTACCTCCTGCTAGGGGTAATTGAGAGCGTCCACATTCGCCTTCGTTATCGAACAATGGCTGGCACGCCAGTTGAAATCTGCTTCGGTCGCGACAGTTCCCAGGCACTGAGGCGCAAAACCGGAACAGCTTATCCAGTTTTGCACGGAACTCCCTTCCATGATTTCGCCCGCGCTATCGTACTCAAGAACGTAAACGTAAGTATCCTGTCTTTTCGCTGAGTCCGGTGGTATGCCAGGACCATCGGTGTTTGACGTGATAAGGGTTGTCAACTCAATCACCTTCTCATTTCCTCCAGCCGCCTCCCTTAGGGAACTCTCGTACTTGTAAACCGCGTGATTCCATATTTGCGCCGGATCGCCGCCACCGGATGCGCGCAAGTTCGCGGTCATAGCTCTGCGATCTACCCGTATATTCCAGACTAAGGCGTTATGAACTTTACCCGGCCATATATCCACAGCGTCGTTTGATGCGGCCGTGGGAGGACCAGGGGGAATCCCATTGACAACCCAAGTCCAGCTGCCGGTCCCGCTCAGTGCCCCGTTTGCGAGCTCCGTGTACAAACCCTCCATTTCATCCTGACCAAAAGAAACGCCATTTACTGTTGTGGCGGAGGGTTGTGTGCGCGCAATTGACGCCAGAGACCAGCCCCAGCAGTGTCCCTCCCAATAGACGCCCCCGGAGAACGTTGCCAGCTCCTTGGCTCGGGTGGAAGTCCCATACACCATATCATACTTCTTGAGCGGAGTGTAGGAACCGGTGCTGTCGTAGAGATTCGGATTCACGGAATCTAGCCTTGGCCAGTACCAGCCATTCCAGGGAGTAACACTGGCGGCTCCGTCTTCCAGGAATGCCGCGGATATTGTTGCGGACGCTGCGGCCTTTACGTAGAACCACCCGTTGTCCTGCGTCACTGAATACTCACACGGGTTCCCTTGCGCGACGATGTTGGGATCCAACCCGCCGGTCAGAATCAGGGCGGCTGTATCGAGAGTCAAATCAGAACCATCGGTATAGAACAGCTCCACGTTGCCGCCCGACAGGGTCAGCGTGCCTCCCCACCTCGTGGGAACGTAGACCTTGCCCACGATGCAATCGGACAGGCCCGCGCTGCCTCCCAGAGGAATCTTCGCAATCCCCGCGTCCGTTCTCACGCGGGCGGATAGAGACTGCACCGCTTCCGCCGTATCGAAAACGCCATTGCCATTGTCGTCAAACCAGGAGGTTACCGTCCAGTGTCGCTCCGGGTCCGAGCCGGGCGGCCCCCAGTCTGAATTGGTGGCAGTCCGGCTTTTGTTCAAAGTCCAGCTGTTGGAGAGCGCGCCATTACTCACGTTCGTGATCTGCCACCAAAAACGGTCCGGCATGAAATTGGCCGGGCTACTGTAGATGTCAATCTTCAACTTCGCTACGCCAGCCGCGTCACGGCTTAGGAAAAGGGTTGGAACGAAGCTCGTGCCCGCCTCCCGTTGAACGAAGTTGCCCGTCAGAAGCCTGTCCGTCAAAACGAGGGTGTCTATGCGAACGATCGTAAAGTTCTGGCTGGCCTGGGTGAGCGCAACGTTGGTGACGGGCGCCTTGACCGTGACCGTGACTTGTTCGGCGTTGACAGCGGAGCTGGGCTGCGAGCCCGCCGTGACGGTGACGGTCTGCGACGCCGCGCCGGCCAGTGTGAACTTGGCTGGGACATTGTTGCCCGTCCACGCAAACCCCAGACCCGCCGCCGCCGCACTGTCCGGAATGATGTAAGCGTAATACCCCACGCTGCCGCCCGCCGCCACATACTGCCGGGGCGGGTCGAGTCCGTCGGGCGGCGACTTGATCTGCACCTTGAACACGGTGACGGGCCGCTCGAACACCACCTCGCCCGAGTCGCAGACGCCGTTGTACGTCACGTTGTCGCACCACACCTGCACCTTGAACTCACGTTCGAGCGGAGTCCCCGTCCAGGTGGAGGAAGCGATCGTGGCGCCGCCCGACCCCGTGAAAGTGCCGTTCGCCGGGCTCCAGGAGGTCGCGGAACTCCCGTCCATCTTCACGATCTTCCACTTGCCGTGGGAACCATTCAGGTTCGGCGAGCCGGGACCCCAATAGAGACTCATGTTCATGGTCTTGGTCTGGCCCTCCGGTGGCTGGGCGAGGTAGAGTGTGGTGCCCGTCCCGCCCGCCGTGTCCGTCTTGTTCGCCGCATTCCCCCCATCCGTGAGAATGAGGCGGGTCGGCCCCGCGACGGTGAGGGGTTCCAGCGTGTTCGTTATGGCCCACGTCGTGCTGTAGATCGTTTGTTTGAACCAGTAGCTGCCCTGCACCCATGTGTCGTCCACGCTGGCGGAAGCGAGTTTTCCGATGATGACGCCGGAAGAGGAACCCAGGATGGTGGACACTTCCGCGGGGGGGGTTCCCCAGTAGAAGTTCACCTTTGCCGGATCGGGGGAATTGGGCGGACCGTGCCGGAACCATGCATATGCCGGCTCATATACCGGCGGCACGACGGGGTAGGCGTTCTCGGAAACTGCGGCTATCTCGCCAAGAAACACATAGTCAATCGGCGTCACGGTTGTTTTCACCACCCCCATCTGGTAGCTGCCAGGCTGCTGATTGTACCATGGGCACAGGGGATTGCGGCAATAGGCGCGAACCGTCAGCATCTCTCCTTGGTTTGAAAAGTAGTAGGTTCCTCCCTTGTCGTTATTCCCGTCGGGCGCGGAATCCGCCACGTAATTGCCGGATCCGGTAATCTGATACTCAATGACCCCCTGGCAGCACTCCGAGGGGTCGTAGCCTGGGTCCAGACGGCTCTTTGAAACAAGGGAGTGGCGCGCTCGAACGCTGCCGCCGCTCACCCAGGGTTCATACACTACACCGGGATCGAAGGCGATGTAACACACCAATGGGGGGACGGGGGGAGGGGGAGGAGGGGGGTTGCAGGTATGCGCGGACTGGGGAAGCAGCCCCGTGAGAAAAGCGATGGCGATAAGCAGCGGAAGGAAGACTCCGCGTTGGGTGGCGATCATGGTTTGCGCTCCTTGGATGTTTGCGCTCCTTGGATGGTTGTGTGGAACCGGATATGCGCCTCTTTTTCCGCAACCTCATGGGTTCCGCGGGGGCGGCTAGGGCGCCTCAATGCCCGCCGGGAAGTCCACTCCGTGTCTTGGGAACTCCCACCAGAGGCGGCGCGCGATCTCGACACGCTCCGCTGTGCGGGGGATTCTGTCGCGGAGTTCCAGGAGACACGCCTTTGCCGTGGCCGGATCGTTCATCTTCTTGGCCGCTTCTATCCGCAGTTCGAGGAGCCTGGGCCACATAAGAGGATCGTAATCCCCAATACCTTCCATGGAGTTGGCGGCGAGCGTTTCCTGCCGTCCGCGCATTTCGTCCAGCGTTTTGGCCGCTTCAGACACCGCCTCCGGGCTGCCATCGTGATCAAGTAGGAGCATGACGTGATTGCACAAGACGACGTCGCGGTACGCGGTTTCCTCCGGCGAGGTTGACTCCGGATGGGTCGCGAGATACCGCGTCACGAGTTCCTTCCATTTGTCGTTGTCTCTCCGGAGCGCACACAGCTCCATAGTGTAGGTAATGTATTCATCCCCCGCCAATTGAAGATGGATATTGAAGACGTCCTGTGCGTAGGCGAGCGTCTTCTCCGCTTCCTCCGCCCTTCCGCCAAACCTCAAGTTCCATCCCTTCCGGAAAAGGGTGGCGCTGAGAACATAGGCCGGCATCACATCCTTCCCTGCCGGGGCCTTGAATGCCAGGACGCGCGCTTCCGCCGCCTTTTCCGCTTCCTCAAAGCGTCCGGCCCGGTACAGGTGGAAGCATTCCATGTTGAGCACACTCTCCAGGGCCGGGGAGTCCGGATGCTTTTCAACAAATTCCCGGCAATACTTCGCGGCTGAAGCGGGATCGCCATTATATGCGGCCAATTCCGCCAGCAGGGACTGCGCGTGGCGGCCGGCGTAAAAGCCGGGGTGCGCCGCGGCCAGGCGTTCCATCTCCGTGATCGCCGCCGCGGGACCCTGCGCTTTCATTATCACCCGGCTCAGGACGTACACCGCGTCGCCCACTGTCACCAACGCCGGGTGCGCCGTAATGTGCGCCTTGAGGCTCGCGATGGCCGCGTCCGGCCCGTCCAGACGCAGTTGGAAGTCGGCGCGCTCCTGGATTACGAACTCGAACCGCGGCATGGTGTCCGCGTAGCGCCGGACCACTTCTTCCAGAGAGGCCAGCCCGTCCCGCGCCAGCCCCATCTTGTCCAGCGCCTGGGCCGACGCTTTCACCGCCTCGTGCGCGTGGCCGCCGTAAAAATCATGCTCGATCACGTAGGCCATCTGCGCGCCCACCTCGGCGGGGCGGCCCAGGTTGAGATACGCCATGCCCAGCGCGAGATGCAGCGGCGCAAGCCCGGGGTAGTCTTCCGCATGGTCCTTCAGGAAACCCTCCAGCGCCGCCGCCTGCGCCTCGTATCCCCCCCGCTCGCATTCGCAATCCCCAAGCGCCCCGGCCACCGGCGCCAGAAACGTGTTTCCCGCGTTGCGCGCGAGGATGTCCTTCAGGTCCGCCACGGCGCCGTCCTGATCGCCGTCCTGCCACTTCTTCCGCGCCAAATCCTTCTTCACCAGCACGACTTCCGGAGCGTTGGGATAGTTCTCGAGATACCACTTGAGCCGCCGCTCGCCCTCGGCCCAATCGTCCTTGGTGAGCGGCGCCTCGGTCCAAAGCTGCCGCAGGGTCTGAATCCGGGCGGTCTCAGCGGTGTGGGAGGTCTCGAAGTCCGCAAGGAGCGTATCGAAGCGGCCAAAGTCATTAGTTGAGCGGGACGCCTGAAATTCCGCGCGGGCGAGGCGGAACCGCGCCTCGATCAGGCGCTCCGGCGAAAGGGCCGCGCCGGGGGACGGGCTAAAGCCCGCACTACCAACACCGCCGCCGGGGGACGGGCTAAAGCCCGCACTACCAACACTGTTCCCCAGATATTTGTCCAAGGCGTTACAGGCCTCGCGCCAGCAATTCTGCCGCTCATAGACCCCCGCCTGATCCCACAGCGGCTCGCCGGAGAGGGTCTTCCACTCCTCCTGGGCTCCCGCGGGGCCCCCCGCCGCCAAGTACAGCAAAGCCGCCGCCGCTCCCGCGCAAGCCAAAACAATCACCGCCGCCCGCATCCAGTGTCTTGCGATCCCGTTCATGGCCGAAACTCCTTTCGCCAAGTGCTGCCAATGCCCATCCAGCCCCGATCGTAATGTGTAGGGCGTGGGTTGTCAAGCAAAAAATGAAGGGAAAGCATCGCCACGTGCGGCATGGTCGGGCTGGCCTTCTCCGCTTACTTCCGCCGCACCATCCCCGCCGCGATGGCCGCCGCGGCGACCGTGTTCTTCCTGGGACTGCTCTTCCCCGTTCACCGCCTCTTCGGCTCCTGGGGACAGCGGGGATGGGAGGCCTCGAGCGGCCTGTTCTGGGGCGTCCAGTTCCTCTTCTTTCTCTTCGTGATGGGGGTTATCCTGATGGTCGCGGCGTTGGCGGCGTGGCACGGCCTTGCCAGAACCGACTCCATGCCGCCCATTGTCCCCAAGCCCGTGATTGCCGATCCCGCGGTTATCCGGCAGAGGCGCACGGAATGGCCCTATTACCTGATAGATCCTCTTGCCCGCAACCAGGAGATTCGGGACAACGAGAACCCCGTTTTTGTGAAGGAGCAGAGAACCGGCACAATGGCTCGTCTGGACGTGCTGATCCGCCTGGGTTACGGCGCGATCTTCGCATCGCTTGTGGTTTCCTTTGTGACCGGATGCAGCGGGGATTTCAGGACCTTCTCCGTGATCGCCGGCTGGATGACCCTGCTTATCTCGTTGTTTGTTCCCATCCTGTCCGCCACCTGCTTCAGCAGGGAACGCGAGGAGGGGACCCTCGATCTCTTGCAGTCCTCGCTTCTTTCCACGCGCGCCATTACCTGGGCCAAATTCCGCGTATCGGTTCGGTTCATTGCGTTCCTGGTCCTTGTCTCCTGGGTCATCCCGGTTCTCATGCAGACCAGCGTCGCCGTGAGCGGGCGGGGGAGCAAGTGGAGCGAGCCAATGGCCGCGGCCATCAAACTAGCCCCCATGATGTTTGCCTTTGGGGTTTTGTATGCGGCGGTGGGGGTCCTTGTCTCGAGCTGGTGCCGGCGCAACCTCACGGCCATCGTTTCGGCTTACGCGGTCATGGCCGGCCTGATGTTTGCCCCTTTTGCGCTGGGCTTTGGCGCGGAGATGCTCAGCGCCGCGCCCGATTCCGCGGGGGGCGGACTGGGGTTCCTGCAAGGCGCCGTGCTGAATCTGCGGGAGGCCGTGGGGCCGGTCGTCAGCCCGTTCCACTACTTCCTGACGGCAATCGAGAGGCGGAGTGGGGATGCGAATTCCACCCGCGCGCAGTGGGGTTTTGTTCTGTGCCATGCGGGCTTCGTTCTGCTCTTATCGACCGTATGCGTGGAAGCCGCGGCGCAGATCGTCCACCGGCGCATCCGGACGTAGAACAATGGAAATCATCCTGGCCACGGAAATGCGCCGGCGGCGGCGGCTGAAATCCACGATTCAGGATTGCCGCAGGCTTGGGGGTCTCTCTCGCGGTTTTTCGCTGTCGTTTTTCCTGCATTCTTTCTGCTGTCTTTCATCAGGGTCTTGCGAAATCGCCTCTTCCGGGGAGTTTGCCCTGGCCAGGAATTGACACGGACAGACAAAGATGGACGTCCTGGAAGACTTGAGACGCATTTCGCAAGCCGCTCGTCTTTCATGCTTTTTTTGTCTTTTTCTCTTGACATTGCCCCCCCCCCGCCATAATTGGAGTTAGCTAGTGGTATGTTGTGCGGAGGGATCGCGATGCCGTCGGGAAACAAAGACTTGTTGGGAAACAACGGGGCCGCACTATAACGCCCTCATGGAAATCGCAGCAACCACATCGAAAGGGGGATGGAATGATGAAACGCTTGATCGTTGCTTCAACAGTCGCATGTCTGTTGTCCGTTCTGCCCGGTTTGGCTCACCGGAACGCTCGAGCCGAGAATCTGGAAGTGCAGGGGACCCTCGCCGTCAAGAACAATGCCAATACCTATATCTGGAATGCGAGATTCACCAACGACGCTGAGCCTACGGCCCTCTATCAGTACAAATCCCGCGGGACATCTATTGATGCTCATGGGCTTGTTCTGGACTGGGATTGCCTGGGGAAGAACTCCTTTGTCGGATCTGGCCGCACAAACGGAGGAACGGCGGCATGGCTGT
>Ga0315294_10005599_pt1 | contig 13777 bp, 14 predicted proteins | sample YL17G13_40_MG_FD_203626 | JGI IMG/M metagenome (GOLD analysis project Ga0315294, IMG submission 203626) | Sediment microbial communities from Yellowstone Lake, YNP, Wyoming, USA - YL17G13_40 | ecosystem: Environmental > Aquatic > Freshwater > Lake > Sediment | place: USA: Wyoming | collected... | reverse complement strand
TTTATGAATTTTATCTCCATCAATAATTTGAGAAAGATTTATTAACTATTTGTTCCATATAGATTCTATATGGATTCTAAAAAGAATAACATCCAAAAGATAACAAAATCAATAAGACTAGATAAAGTTCACTGGAAATTACTAGAAGAATTAACTCCATTCTATGGATCAAGCGCTCCAGAAGTAGTAAGAAATATTGTACTGATGTGGTTACATGACAATCTCGGTAGTAAAACAATAGATGAACTCAAAGAGGATAACGCCATAAAATTAGGAAAGAGAAAATAAATGTTGCATTTAAATAAAGAAGATATAAAAAGAAATAAATTATTCTTAATTGGTTTAAGATTATGGTTAATCTTTTATCGCAAGATGCAGAAGATCTTCATAAATGTAAGAAAACCATTATTGATACTGTTGAAATGGAATCGAACGGGACAACCTTATATTTCAAAGTTAAGGTATACACTGATATGGGGGAGCCCCTGATGCTAAGAGGGCAACTTGGTAAAAAATTTAGTTTTAGTCTCCTCTTCAGAGATTATGTTCCAATTAGAAGATGGGATTTTCAGCATAGAGGACAAATAAGAACTAATCCTAAAGGAAAAAAAATTTCAATTCCAGAAAATAAGGGGCATAAGCACAAATGGAATGACCAAACTAGAGATCGGGAAGTTTACGTTGTAAATAATATTCCTATCAATGATTTCAAAAAAGCATTCTTTGCATTTCTAAAGGAGGAAAATATTGAATTTAAAGGCGCTTTTCCAAGTATGCCTTTATGGGAGACATAATTAATGGATTGTAATCATATTAAAAATTTACTTTCAAATTACATAGATGAGTCCATCAAAGTTGAATCAGGTAAAAAAGAATGTAATTTAATTTTTCCAATTTTTGGCCATGATAGCGATCTTATTGATTTTTACATCAGAGAAAGTGATGAAAAGAATTATCGATATTATATTACTGATAAAGGAGAAACTATAGCAACATTATACACACTTGGTGTGGAAATGAAAGACGACGGTACAAGAAATGAAATCTTACAGTCAATAGGGCACGGTCTTAATGTTTTAATAAAAAATGATGAAATTATTGCTTATGCAAATGATAATGATTTGGGTTTGACTCTCTCGAAAATTATATCTGCTATTCTTGGTGTTCAGTATCTCCGATACATATCAAGGCCTATACACATTCCAACTTTCAAAAGAGACGTAAAAATTTTTCTAGATGATAATCGACCAGATTATGCTGAAAATGTTCCCATCAAAGGCTATAGCGGTGAATTTAAATTTCATTTTAGTTACATCCAACAGGATTTGTACATAGACACGTTATATGCTACCCAAGTAAGAGATGCACAATTAATCTCCGACGAAATTTGTCTTAAAAAAATCGATATTAAAGAAATACATCCTGCTATCAAAATTGCAGCCATCTATGACGATGTTGATAAAATAGCAAAAAATGTTTGGAAAGAACCAGCGCTTAAAATCATGAATAATTATCTTGACCGTTGTATCCCTTGGAGTAAAAAGGAAAAATTATTAGAAATTATTCAATAGTTAAATTCTTTGGATACCACTTTCCATTTATGAAATCATACGGAAAGTAGGTCGTCATATCGGGGTCGGAACAACGATTAATTTATAAAATCAATTCTTTTCTTTTTTATAATGTCTCTCGCTGATAAATTTGATTCAGAATCTAAACAAAAAATGAAAGAGATGATTGAATTATCATCAGAAAGTGAGATAGAATATTTTACTACAGTAAAAGCAGATTACACTTTAGGAGATATTATAAAAGGCAAGAAAAAGTGTTGCGATCCTAGAAAGATCATTAAATCTGAAAATAATGTTATAGGGCTTTTTCATACTCATCCGCATGATCAGAATTTTTTCAAGGAGTCAGATTTGGAAAAAGAGTCTTTAGATTTTGTAGCTGCCGCTTTAAATCTTAATGAAAAGCAGAAAGAAGTTTTTGGCAAACGTGTTAAGGAAAATTCGTTTAGAACAAGTGCATTTATGAGCCCAAATGATTTGAGATTCTCATTAGCGTATAATTTAACTGCGGAATGTATTGGAACAATTGATAAAAATATGAAGCCTTTTGTTCTTTGTTTTGAACTATATCCAGATGCAAAAGAAAGATTGAGAAAGCAGTTGGGCACTTTAAAAGGGAAAGAAAAAGATATTTTTTTAAAAGTTTACAATAATTGGATTGGCAATAAGCCACCTGAAGAATCAATTGATTTTGCTGAATCTTATGTTTTGCTGAAAACCTATAAAATAATAGTAAAAGAAGAAAGTGAAATAAAATTTGATTAAACTACTAATAGCTTATATATTTCTTTTAAGATTGTAAATTTGAAGAAAAATGAACCTCCCTACTTTAGATCCGACATGGGTATCTGTGCTTGTCACAACTATTTTGGTTTTTGTTACAGCAATTTATGTCAGGCATACAAAAAAGATGGTTGATTTAGCCAAGAATACCCTTAATTTGAATCAAATGAGCCTACTTTACCAAAGAAAGCCAAATTTTACAGTCAAAATAGATAATAATACTTGTATTCTGAATGATATATGGTGTTCAATAAAAAACAACGTAAATAGCATTTCTCCAGTTTCAAATATTACAGTAAAGTTTGATTTAAATATTGATAATAAAAAAATTCATCTTGGTAAATATCATGTAAATGGTCCTCTGTTTCCAGGAGAAGAAGATGCATTAGATTTAACTTACAAAATAAGAAAAATTTTATTGGATTTACAATTTTTAAAAAAACGGAAGGAGATGGATTTTGTTAAAGAAGACGAACAAGGACTGTATATACCAACACTTTATGATTTAGCAAAAGGAACTTTTGAATTTGAAATACTGTTGAAAATATCTTATGAAATAGATATTAAAATCAATGAAGAAAAAATGCAGAATATGACACGCATATACAATGTAAAATTTACAAGTAAATTTGCGCCTCCAGATTCAAGATTTGATTTATATGATACAAGTATAGGAATGAAGTCTGGCGACTGGTCGGATTAATATTTAAACCTATTTCATCTGCACTTTTATTCCATATCTTGCACTTTAATTCGTTTGTTTTTACCATTTTAAGTGCAAAGCTGGTGACGTGGGCTTTGCACATTAATTAATAATTGTGCAAAATTGCACAATAACTAAAAAAATCAACTTTTCAGATTCTCTTCAACAATAGCGATTTCTTCTTTTGTTAACCCATAGAGTTTGTACACGAGTTGATCAATTTCGTTATCAGTCTTTTTGATTTCTTCATCGATTCTCGCACTTTCAGATGTTTTTTTGTTACCGAGTTCATTGAGGCGCTTGTTTAAAGAAAGCGTTTTCGAAACTAATCCAATTATTTTCTCTCTATTTTTTTCTATTAAATTCATGTTAATAGGTAATTTACTAAGATATGTAGGTTTGATATTATAATCGATGAAAGTATTTGCAAAATAAAAGTTCATAAGTTTAGAATTTAAAATTCCCAGTATACTTTTAAGTAAATCTTCGTCCCCTGTTATATATGAGTAATTGTTCAATGGATAAAATTCGCCCTTTTCATCAAATCCACAAATAAGTCTTTGTTTTAAACTTAATTTACGGATATATTGAACAATTATTTTTTGCACTTCCAGAGAATCTTTTCTATAACCAGCCAACTGTGGTTGATAGTCAAGCCATAAATTTTTCCATTGTATTCTATATTTAGTAATTTCTTTCGTTTTCAGACATTTTTTAAAATTATTTGAAATTTTACTCGTAGCAATAAATTTCTCATTATCTCCAGTTTTGATACCATAATTTATACGAATTGATTCGAGTTCGGCAAGCTCCTTCGAATTGAATCTAATCTTATCAAGTAATACTTTAACTTCTGGAGTTAAATTCAAATTGAAAATTTTTGAATAATTTTCTGCAACATCCCTCTGATTTACCTTTTTATATGCAAGATTAATAAATTCATTTGGATCAATGCTTGTTCTATCCGAAAATGAAATGGTTTTAATTATCCTTTTTTTCTTTTCGCCAGATTTAGATTTTCGGAGAATTATGATAACAGGAACAATATCTGGGGCTTCAGCAAAGATATATTTAGTTAATTCAACAATTGAAGCAATTTCGCAATTAGTCAATATCATATCTCGCAAAGGTTCTGTAGAAAAAAGATAAAGCCATGTGTTGGGAACAATTAATCCTATAAATCCGCCATCATCCACAAGTTTAAGACTTAATTCAATAAAAAGAAGATGGCTTTCTATCTCTCTTTTCGTACTTTTGTAATGATGCATAAAATATTCTTTTTCAGCATCTTCTATCTTCGCACCCCATGGAGGATTCCCGATAATAACATCGAATCCTCCTTTTTTCATTAATTCTTTAAATTTTTCCTCCCATTTGAACGCATCTAATCTTGCAATGTTTTCATCATCTATCAATGAGTTTCCGTGCCTTACATGAGTATCTATTTCTTCAGGTAATCTCCTGTTTTTCTCAGCAGCCTTTAACAATAGATTTAACTTTGTGATCTCAACTGCTTTATTATCTAAATCAACGCCATAGAGATTATTTTTCAATATCTCTGTTTTGATAGAATATTTTCCTTGGCTATCGATTCTATATTGTTTTGAATCCTTGCCAGAGGATAGATTGTTATACAAGTAATCAAATGCTTTAATCAAAAACGAACCAGATCCGCAAGCGGGATCCAAAATCTTAAGATCTTTGACTTTGATTTTCTTATTCTTTAGAAGTTCTCCAACAGTGTTTTTAACGATATAATCTACAATATATGTAGGTGTATAGTAGATTCCCTGCTCTTTTCTATGTGCTTGCCCATTGGTGAGTTTTGCTTTACCAGATTTTGTTTGCGCTAAAAGTTTCCCCAGATATTGTTCATAGACTTGACCGAGAACGTCGGCATCAATCCAATCAAAATTGTAGATGTACTTCCCATCTTTTGACTCATAGAGATACTGTGATAATTTCTTTATTATTGTTCCATCAATCGTGATTCTGTCACAATCATTATCTTTTGCAATTGCGAACAACCCACTGTTGTAGACATCATTATATTTTGAAAAAATTTCCTTTAATTTTGAATAGGATCTGCCATCAGGAAGCTCTTGAGCCTCTTTCAAAATGAGATTTTCAGGATTGATACCAGTATCCTCGCATCTTCTGATAAATATCAACCTATCTATAATACGTTGAATTATCTCATCCTTTTCGTTAATCTGATATTTCCCAGGGTAACGACCTTCTATATCCCTTGCAATGAGACTTCTTATGTACATTAGATCGTCAAGCAAGGGTTTATCGATTGAGACTCGCTTCCGTAAACGATTCTCATCCTGTGCCTTTTTAAGGATGAGGCCCTGCTCGAAACTCTCCTTTGACAGGAAAAAAACATCTTGGAAATTACTTACATAATCCTCTGGTTGTTTTATGGCTCGAAAGACATTATTGATTGCATTTTCTTGCTCCACACAAAAGATTTTCAGCTCTTCAAAATTCGTGGAAACCGCAAACGGAACTCTTTTTGACAATGCATAAGAAATCACTTGTTTGTCTGCTTCTTTTTCAAGAGGAATCCCGACTCTTTTCACTTCTAAGAAAAAAACCTTTTTATCCCCGATATAAAAGGCATAATCTGCATGTCCTATTCTTCCGTCTCGCTCTGCTTTCTCTTGTTTACGAAAATCTTTTTCAGTCCATCCCAACAGTTTGAATAACGGTTCGACAAGCTTTGTTTCAACACTAGCTTCGGATTCTTTTTTGTATTGTTGATAATTGACTTTAAAATCATCAATTAGTTCTTGAATATTATTTTTAACTTGTTTTTCATTCAACATTTCTAAAAACAATATCTTTAGTTTCTACTTTAATATTACTTTCATCAAACCCTAGTTAGATTACTTATTACCATACGATTTATTAACTATAAATCTATTAGGTAATTAATGGAAGATGGGATGCGGGGCAGAGAAGCGAGGCATAATACATATGGGGAGGTATCTAAAAGATGCCATCTTTAGCTGAGGGAATCTTGATAGCTATTGAGGGCATCGATGGCGCAGGAAAAACAACACAATGCAATTTATTGAAAGAATGGCTAAATTCACAGGGATACAAAGCTGTGGTTATCAAAGAACCATCAAAAAACGGAAAATATTCAGAACAAATTCGAATTAGAAGTCAACATCATAGAATATTTGATTTTTCAAATGATCCTGAAGCTGAATTAAAGTTATTTATTGAAGATAGAAAAGAAAATGTAGAAAAAAGAATAAAACCAAATTTAGAAAAAAACAAAATTGTAATCATGGACCGATATTATTTTTCAACTATTGCTTACCAAGGTGTTTTAGGAATTGACCGGGAATATATCAAAAAAATAAATGAAGCATTTGCTCCAATACCAGACATCACAATCATTTTAGATATTCCTCCAGAAATTGGCATTAAAAGAATCAATGGACGAGGAGACACATGTAATTCCTTCGAAAAAAGGGATTATTTAGAAAAAGTCAGAGATATTTTTCTTCAGATGAAAAATTATCCGAACTTTTATATTATCGAAGGCAACAATCTAAGATCTGATTCGCAGGTTTTTAAAGAAATACAGAGTCTCGTTGAACCAGTACTTAAAAAAAAATCAAATCTTGAGAGGGAAATCGTTGTCTGTCACTGAAGAAAAAGTTAATTTTTTAAAAGATTTGCAGAAAAATAACAAATCAAAATTTGAAAAGGAATTAAAAAAAATTGATAATGAATTATTTAATGAATATTGTTCTAAAAAGAGTTATAAAAATAAGTGTGAGCCAGCTTACTGCGCTGATGCACATACCAATACTTGTCAGTATCTCCATGAAATGAGAAAAATTTGGAATGAGACGGGCATAAAAAACTTTCCATAGATTCGTTTATAAATAAGAATTCATTTTGTAATGTTAATGGCGAAATTTGAAAATGTTTGTATTGATAATATAGATCAGCATAGAAGATATAAAAAAGCAGAATCTAGATTGTTTCCAATTTACAAAAGAGACGGCGATATAAGATCACCTTTTGCAAGAGACTATAATAGAATAATTCATTGCTTTGGATTTAGGCGATTAAAACATAAAACTCAAGTTTTTTTTCATCCTTACAATGATCACGTTTGCACCCGAATGGAACATGCTTTGCATGTCGCAGCCATATCAATGACAATATGCAAAGAACTCGGATTAAATACGGAATTGGCAAATGCAATTGCCATAGGACATGATTTAGGTCATGCACCTTTTGGTCATCATGGTGAATCTGTATTAGATGATCTTTGGAGAAAAAATATTGAAAAAATAAATGTAAAAACCGAAAATGAAAAAAATTTGTACTTTTGGCATGAAAAAAATAGTTTATTCATGGCGGATAGCATAGAAACAGTTAAAGATGACAAGGGTTTCCAAAGTAATTTGAATCTTACTTATGCTGTTAGAGATGGTATAATTTGTCATTGCGGCGAGCATGAAGTTAAGAATTTGATCCCCCGAGAAAAAGATTTTGATTTGACAAAAATAACTGAACCTGGAATAACAAATCCCTATACCTGGGAAGGTTGTGTAGTAAGAGTATCTGATATTATTTCATATTTGGGAAGAGATATAGAAGATGCAGAAATGAGTGATATAGTTGATGACATGATGCTAAATGAATTGAAAGATACTATCAATAAAAAAACAAAATTTGATTTAGCTGATCTTTCAAATGGAGTTGTAATACATAAATTAATCTTGGATTTATGTAAAGCTAGTCACCCAAAAAAAGGATTATCATTTTCTGAAGATGGTATTCAATTAATAAATATAATCAAGAATTTTGATTACAAATCTATCTATAGAGATGAAAAAATTGGAACCAATAAAAAATTTATTTCTCTTGTTCTTGAAACCATTTTTAATGAACTTAAAGAATATTACGATAAAAATATCGTTTATTGTTTACTTAAGCTTCAAAAGAAACAGGCTTCTGTGTATCAAGAGTTCGTACGATGGCTGGAAAGGTATCATGAACCTTTTAATGGGGAATATGAAAACAAGTATATCTCAGGAGAAAAGACAAGGAAAAATATCAGACCCATTTATAATATAAAAGAGGAAAAAGATTACATGAGAGCTATCATTCATTACATGTCAGGATTTACTGATAATTTTGCATTGTCTGCATATGATGATGTAAAATCGATAATTTAAAAAAAAACAAATACTTTCAATTTACTCTCAAATTGATTAATAAACGATAAATTAATTAGATGTAACAAAATGTGAGGGAATAGATGAAATCAATATACATTGCTGGCCCATTATTCACTGAAGGCGAAAAGTATTTCTTAGAAAAGGTAGAACGTGTATGTGCAAATATGGGTTTCAAAACATATTTACCTCATCGTGATGTTAATCAGAAACTTGATTCGAAAATTGTTTTTGAGCATGATTTAAGTTTGCTCAAAGATATAGATTTGGTAATTGCTGTATTAGATGGAGCAGATGTAGATAGTGGAACTGCATTCGAAATTGGTTATTGTCTAGCAAATAATAAACCTATAATAGGAATACGAACAGATTATAGAGCAATGGCTTTTTTAAATAGGAAAAATCCTCTATCAGCAGAAATGAATTTAATGGTGAGATATGCATTGAAAGGATATTGTAAAAATTTTAATGATTTGAATAAAATTTTGAAAAAATATATAGTTCATTAAAAAAGAATACATCATCATTAATTTTTTGAAGCAATGGATAATAATCATTAAAAAACAAAAAATTATATATACTAGTTAGCCTATTTAAGGTTCCCTACGTATGTAACCTACAAAGGCCCTCTTAAGGTTCCCTACATCTGTAACCACAAAATGATTAGTAAAAAGAGGTGAGATAATTAATTCGGACATGAAAAACAATATTTCAATCAATATAGAATCGATAAAACAATTAAGCCCTGAAAAAAGGTCAGATATGATCAGAATAGCGATAAAGGGAATTTTAAAAGAACATCCTGAAGGTGTAACATCACCTGATTTATCTGAAATTACGGGATTATCAATAAAAACAATTAGAAAACATTTAGAATTTCTTACGGCAGTTAGAGAAGCCTATAAAAAAGAATATGGGGCGAGATTGACTGTTTATTTTCCAAATGGCCGATTAATACATCCTTATTCAGATGCTGTAAGAAAAATTGGGGAATCTATTTTTTCTTTTCAAAGAATTGATAATACTTGGGGTAACTTTATTTATGTTCAAGAAAGAAAAAAAGACCTCCATACCAATAAAACAAAGACTGTTGGAGGAATATTAATAGAACGAAATAGTATAGAAAAATTTATTGAGGCGTTAAAAGAAGAAGAGGAAGCATGGAATATCGAAGAAAGAAATAATAAATTTAAAATTGGTAGGTGATATAATATGGCCGAAGTTACAATAAATAATTTAGGAAGAATTGAGGGCGCATCGGTTAAAGAAATTTCAATTGGAGGAAAAACTCTAAAATCTTTACAAACTATACCAAAATTTCAGATTAAATCTGATATTGATCTGTTTTTAGATAATATAAAAAATCTTCCTGAATTCGGAGGAGTTGCTTTTGATCTATGGTCAATTCCGAGTATTTATCAATCAATAACACTATCTGAAGGGCAACGTAATTTAGATAATTTGGCGAAGGCAATTACACCTGCAAAAAAAATGATTGATAAAAGAATATGTATCATTGATCCAAATACTGAATGGTATAGATACAAATACATTACAGAAATTGAAAAGAAAAAAGACGGAACAATTATTCATACAAAACAAACAGACATATTTAATCAGAGAGGATTCCCTAAATCGATAAAAGAAATATTTCTGAAGAAAGGGACCGAAGGACATAACATAGCATGGAAAGAGATAGAAAAAGAAAACCTATTGTTATCTTTTGTTCTTTGGCATATTGAACAAAATTTAAAATATAATTCAAATTTGATTATTCCACCTGCCCCACTTGTAGATGGAACAAATCAAAACATGTTGACCATTGTTGAAAAAATAAATAAAATTGCTAAAGAGTTAACCTTCGAAGATACTGATGTTTTTGGATCTTTTTATTTACCAATTCATCCAGATGTATTTGTAGAAGATGACAGATGTACCAGAGTCTTGCAAACTATAAAAAATAATTTGATGGTCAATACTATATTAGTTTTAAAATTCTTTAGAGTAAAAAATGCGATTATTGATCCTTCATCAAGAGCAAGATTAAGTAGATTTTTAAGCACACTTGATAATCTAAAACAATCATATCTTGACAATATTGCAATTATTGCATTGGATACTTCAGAAGAAGGAATGGCATTAATGTCAAATGGTATAGATATAGCGTGTGATCCTCTGGGTGGCGTTAAAGATAAAGTTCCTTTTAGAAAATCAAAAAAAGATAGTAAAAAAGATAGCAGTGATGGCCATGAAGAGCAAATCGAAATTAATCCATTTAAATCATATGGAAAATATGTTCATCCCGAAACAAGAGAATATACAAAAATTACAGATCTTATGAATATGCTTGACGGTAAAGGAAACTTGCCACATGATTGTTATGCATGCAAACAACTTCATGGAAGATTAATAAATAAAAAAGATAAAAAATTTCCAAATTTCAACGAATGGAATCTTCACAGAAGGCTACATAACTTTACTTTTAGGAGAGAAGAAGATTTATGGCTTTCTAATGCAGTTATAGATAACAACATTAAGGCACCAGAAATATATCTTTCCAAAAGAACAAGAGCCGATAAAAATCTTGTAGACATTTTACCTTCATCAATATTTGAGTTGAAATAATCTAGAGAGGATTTTTAGCAATCCTTTTCTTAGGGACATTCCAGTAAGGGCTTTTGCACTTTGGACAAACTTTTGGCATATCTTTGCTCCTAGTGATCCAGCCATGCCCGCATCTTTCGCATTTGCAGTTTCTGACGGTAATTTCTTTGATACTCACGATATGATAATCCGTGTTTCAGTATATAAAAATTTACCTGTGGTATATTATCTTAGGTAAAGTTTATATACCTTCAACTATATACCTATGGTATAATACTATGGGTATAGTTTAGACTTATGCCCATAAGACAAGAGATACTTGACCAATGGGGCATGTCAGGTGCCCCAAAGGCCTTGGAGCTTGATAATATGGTATCAAACCCCGACGAAGAAAAGGAAACTAATGCAAATAAAAGTTACGATAAAAAAGTTAAACCAGAATCTAACTTCGAAGAACTAGACTTTCATCTTGATGTTAACTCCATTGTAACAACATATCCTCAAAACTGGCATGCATATAACCAAACACAAACAGCAGAATTTTCGATGTTCCAGGATATATTAATAGAACTACTTGACTCACTTATTATCTCTAAATCACGTAAACGCCCTGGCCATCCTTTTAATGATCTAAAGGAAATGATCTTCTGTTGTGTAATGCGCACCTATTATGGCAAATCAAGTCGCAGATGTGTATCATTTCTTGACCACGCTATATCCAAGGGGTACATTAGTAAGAAGCCTCATTTTAACAGTGTTTTGAATTATTACAAAGAAGAGGCTATGATTGATATTCTAAAGTTTTTAGTTGAGAAATCATCAAGTCCACTTAAACAACTGGAAATGGATTTTGCAGTCGATTCAACTGGTTTTAGCACAAGTTTATTTGGTCGCTGGCTTAACGTTAGAATGCAAACAGAAAGCGACAAGCGAATCTATAAAAAGGCACATGTAACAAGTGGAGTCATAAGTAATATTATCACAGCTATCGAGGTAACTCCTGGTCATTTCGCAGACAGCCCAGAGTTCAAAGATTTAATTAAGATCACAGCTGAGACTTTTAAGATACGAGAAGTAAGTGCGGATAAAGCCTATAGCAGCCGTAAGAACCTTCAGACTGTTGCAGAACTCGGTGGAATACCTTACATCATGTTTAAGGATAATGTCGTTGGCAATGCACGTGGATGCATGGTATGGAGCAGGATGAAAAGGTTCTACGATGAACACAGAGAATACTTCCTGATGCATTATCACAAAAGGTCAAATGCTGAAACTGTTTTCAGCATGATTAAAAGAAAGTTCGGTAACCATCTATACAGCAAGAGCGATATTGGTCAGTTCAACGAGATACTCTGTAAAGCATTGGCTCATAACATCTGTGTTTTAATTAAGGAATACTTCGAAAACTGCGTAAAACTTAATTTTAGTTATTGTGCAAAAATGGAGGTTAAGAGGTAAAAGGGCTATTTATTGTGCAAAGCCGGTGACGTGGGTAGTGTTGCATTGGTGGGTGTTGCAAATGGGTTGTTGCAAAAAGGTTGCTAATCCTAATTTTAGAATTATCTCGAAAATAAGAGTGTTAAACTAATACTTTTTATAAACGCACCCAAACCTTAAATAAGAGTATTGCATTAAGAATTTTGGTCAAACATTATGAAAAAAGGATTATTCATTCCGCATGCATATTTTGCAAATATAAAAAGAGTGGCGGAACTCTTATATGAAACAGGAAATAAATCTCATTCTGCAAAGGATTTATCAGAAAAACTAAATTTTTCACCAAATTACATTTTTCAAACAACAAGAACAATGACTGCATTCAAACTTTTAGATAATATAGGCAGAACATATATTTTATCTAATAATGGTTGTCTTTTTTTAGAATATTTACAAAAACACGATACAGAAAAAATAAAAAAACTAGGGGAAGATATTTTATTAAATAATCCAGATACAAAGATTTTTAGAATAGCATATGACAAACTTAGATTAAACCCAAAAATCACAGATTATGATCTCGGTAACTTTATATCCGATGAGTTAAAACTTAATTCGAAATCACAATTTTTCTATCAAAGAGTTGGTAGTTCCTGCAAGAGTATTCTTAAAGGATTTAATCTTATTGGAGAACAAAAAGACTCAAAATTAGATACAATATATGAATCTACAAAAAACAAGACTAATGAGGATATATTGGCATATTTGCATAAAGATGTGAACACCTTTATTTTATTCGTATCAGAAAACGAAAATTCTTGGAAGAACCATATTGACCTTAAACAAAAAATTATAAAAAATTTCGATGAACTTATAAATCGTCAATATGAAACTGCAACAAAAGATTTCCTTGAACTATCAAAAGCAGTATTACAAGAAGGATTTAACAACAAAAATATTAATCTTATCAGACTTTCTCGTAATACGTTAATTAAAATTGAAAGAGATAATTTGCTAAAATAACCTATTCTGAAACAAAATTATTATTCAGAGGGGGTGGTCTATAAAGCAAATGAGAGATAGAACAAAAATATGGGCGAGTGACTGAGCGGCCAAAAGTGGCCGACTTTAGATCGAACTTAGTGTTGCGGCACTATCAAGGGTTCAAATCCCTTCTCGCCCGTTGGGCGTGTAGCTTAGCCAGGATATAGCAGTCGCCTACTAAGCGAATGGTCGAGGGTCCAAATCCCCCCACGCCCACTTAATATTTATAAGTATAAAGAAAGGGAAATAAGAAAAAGCATCATTTTGCGGTCAAACATTATGATACTTTCCCTTTCTTTAATATTACCATCTATCTATCTATTTATAAACTTTCATAGAATTTGATACATAATACTATGCGTGATAGCATGAAATACGTATAATCACCCATAATTCGGGAATACTTTCAACGAACCCAACAG
>Ga0315294_10005598_pt1 | contig 13777 bp, 8 predicted proteins | sample YL17G13_40_MG_FD_203626 | JGI IMG/M metagenome (GOLD analysis project Ga0315294, IMG submission 203626) | Sediment microbial communities from Yellowstone Lake, YNP, Wyoming, USA - YL17G13_40 | ecosystem: Environmental > Aquatic > Freshwater > Lake > Sediment | place: USA: Wyoming | collected... | reverse complement strand
ACAAAAAACCAGATCTCCGCGATTAGGATTTCACGGGATTATGTATTCATCTTCAGATTCGCGATGAACATGACCGACAAAAGCCGCTCGTTCTTTATCGATATCTTTGCCATAAAGGGCGAATTCACGGGGGTGGCTCAGCTCAATGACCTGCCGCTATTTATTTCCGAGAGAGCGATGTACTTTGATCGGTCTGACGAAAGCGGGAACGTTTTTCTCGTCCGAACAGAATATTCCCTGCCCAAATTCATTTGGGAAAATTAATGCCGCTTGCGGGGAGATGTCAAGCGGCCGGCGAATCACATGATCCGGCTGCTCTTAGCCCCGGAGGAAAGGTCTGTCGAATTTCCGACACTTTTTAGCTCGTCTGCGGCTTCTTGTCCTCTTCCCGCAGTTTTCAGTTCAATTTGACATCCGACTACGCCCCGATTTATCATTCCCAACGATGCGGTGAGGCGAAATTGGCGCATGAACACTCATTCAGCCGGCGCAGCAGAAAAGCAACCTCTTATCAACCGTCGGCCGGAGCGGGAATTCGCCGCGTCGTAGAAAGAGGGAACTCCTATCTTTGATCCCAACTCGCCCCACTCGGAGGGAGCGTGATGTATTACAACCGGACCATCTCGAAAGAACTCTTCGATGCCCTCGGCCCAGGGGGCCCTTTCTCGTTCTTGGTCCGTTACGCCAAGACAAGGCACCTCGCGGACCTGCAACTCCGCGGCTACCCGCATTCCAAGCGCTATTGGGCAACCCTCTACTGTGGGCTCACTATGGTCCTTGACGTATTCGAACAATATGGTCAGTTCTGGCTCAAGGGAAAGAGCGACAGCCCAGCGTGGGACGAGTCGTGGACAGAAGGTCGGAAGCTCGATGAGTGGCGATCGGCCGAGGAGCGAATCGACAAATACATCGACCGCGCGATACGGGATGTTTGTGATCGCTTCACGAACGAAGGCACCATTCAGGCAATGCTCTGCACCCGCGCCGGGGACCTCTTCAGCGTCATCGATCGCGAGGCCGTCATCGGCTTCTCCCACATGACGGAACGCCTCACCACCTATACGCGACTCCAAGATCAACTCCGCGCCGCGTGCTCACCCGACCCCGCACGCCCGTGGTTCGTCCCGAAGAAATTTGGAGGAAAACTGGATCTCCTCGCCCTCGATCCCGATGGTCGGCTCCTCGCTATCGAGGTGAAGCCAGGCTCCGCTACCGCGGGCATCGCCTGGGCACCATTGCAGGCGACCTTCTACGCTGAGCTCCTCAAGGCGTGGTCCAACGAGGTCGGCCAGGAGAGCCAACGATCCCTCCACGAGATGCTGAAACAGCGCATCCACCTCAAATTGACCCGTGACCCTAATCGCTCCCTGAAGTACCCACTCGAGATCGTACCCGTGGTAGCGATCGGAGGCGCGCCGAAGATCCCCGCGCTCCCGCGACTAAAAGCCGTGCAGCAGGCCCTGCTTGACGCCAAGGTCGGATACCCGACCCTTGAAGTCTGGCAAGTCGAGGACTCGGTGAAGCGGGAGATCCTCTGACCACGCCTTCCGTCGGTCGCCAAGAGCCTGGAAGCGTCTGTTCGGCATCCCCAACTTCCGCCTCTATGCCCTTTTCGGTATCCTTTTTACTGCCGCCTACAGCTAGTCTGGAACTGGCAAGGAAGAAGAATTTTGACAAGGAACTTAATGGGGTATCTGACGCCTGTCAACTCTAGTGTCGTTCAGACCACTTTATTTAATAAGCATCTCTCCGACTTCTTCATAACACTCAGTACAAAATTTCCTCGAATGCAGGGACTGTAGGAATCTGTCCTTCATACTTTCTGCATAATAGTCGTCGTTTGCATTTATCGTTTTCCCGCATCTGGAGCATTTATGGTTTACCCTTGCTATTGTCTTTTTAAGAAACCTAAGCTGGTCGTATTTTCCCATCATTTCACCTTAAATATTTAGCCATCTCCTCTCCCGAAGATTCGTCTATCTCATAGCGGCAGTTGATCCCATCAAGCGTCCTTATCGCAACCGGGAAGCTATGCCTCCGGGCCCTTGGCTTCCCACGCGCCTCAAACTCTCTGTAGCAATGCAAATGCCTCACGAATCAATGGGATAAGCTCATCACGGGTCAACTTCTTTGCCTGAGCATCTACAATTTCACCATGATGAGGCCCGCTCGTCACCGAGCAGAGATCAAACAACCTGGGTTTCAAGGCCTCATCGAGAAAGCCAGAATTAAAGAGCGTCGTCAAGATGACTGCAAAGCCATGCTTAGCCTTGATATCCTCAGCTAGGTGAAGATAGTACTTTGTCTTTAGGACGGTTTCAAATACATTGCGGATATTGCCCTGAATGGTCTCTGGTCTTGGCCCGAAGTCCTCCTCGATGTATCGTTCCATCTCGTCGACAATGCGCTCATAATCGCCTTTTCGGTCTTCTTCTACGTCGAAGGATTCAAGTCGACTGCCGTTCGTCTTATCTGAACGAATCTGCAGAACCTTGTTATCCGGCATCTTGTCGAACAACATCCTGAGGAAGTCCTTCTTATGTGTATAGACGAAAAGTTGGCTAAATTTTGGGGATAGGTCAAACAAGACAACCGCGCTCGAATGGCGCCGGTTCTCATCCAGACTTGAGAGGGGATCATCAAAGATAACGATTTGTTTGTCCAACTCCGGCAATTTCTCCAGCGCGGCAACGAAGAAGGAAAATGCGAGTGTGCTTTTATCCCCTTCACTGAGCGTGTTCTTGAAGGAAGGCGCGTCTTCCTGGGTCGCACGAATGGGCACTCTCTTTTGCAGAATAAGAAAAGCAAAGTCGCTGTAGACTTCGTTTGCCCGTTCGTCCGTCTTCCCGGCCAAGTCAGTAATCTCAAAGTCGGCTCCGAGGGTCAAGAGCAACTCGTTGATTCGTTTCTGATGAGAGGCAAAAATGGCTTTAGTATAATCCTCTAGTTCCTTCTGCTTGGCGTTCTTCTGTGCCCGGAGGACTTCCAGATTGTTCTTGGTTGCTTGGCAGTCTTTTGCCCAAATCTTCCATTCAGCCTTAAAGCGCTTCTCAATCTCCTGCTCTTTGACCAAAGCACGTCGAATCGAATCAACATCTGCTATCGGTAAGTTTTTGATGAAAACCTTTGCCTTCGCAGTGAACGCGGTCAGCACGTCGTTATAGGTCTCGATAGCGGCCTTCAGGCCGGCGAGTTCGGTGGCAAGAAAGTCGAGTGTCGTCAGGTCGATATCAGCTTTCGAATCCTTAAGTTTCTTCTCGAGTTCGGCTTGTACTTTCACTTTCAATTCAGCCAGCTTCGGGCGGCAGCATGCTACAAGTGTGTCCACATCTATAAGATTAGTTGTTCCGATGAAGGGTTCCCATTGTTTTACCTTGCCGACGTTGGCGTTATGGGTGGAGACAAGCATCGTCAAGTCATTATCAAGATTCCACTTTGCAAATGCCTCCGTTTGTATCGCAATATTCTTCTGGTACGCACGAAAAACATCATCAAAGTATTGCTGATAAGCCGTGAGCAAATTAGAGGCGTTCTTAAGATCTTGCCCACAAAACGGACAATCAGCCTGAATAAAATCAAGCCCGTGCCTAATGAAATACATAGCCTGGGCGTTGTTCTTGAAGTTTTTTTGAATATGAACACGAACACGCTCTTCGGCGGCCTCATGAACTACTGGGATTTTCTGAGAGGCAATGGTTTTTAAGCCTACCAGGTCAAACATTGGGGCCGCGAGGAATGTGGGGTTCTCCAAAGCCTTTATTTGGGATTCAGATTCTTTTGACTTGATGTCCTGTTCCAATTTCTGTATTCGACTGCCAACAATTTCTTCTTCCGTGTCAGAAATTGAGAGAAAGGAATCGAAGCTGTGAACGAACTCTGCATTACTGAATGTCGCTATAAGTATGTCGAGATGCTTGTGTCGCGTCTTCTCACTTTCCTTAAGAGCAGTGAGTTCCTGGGCAAGTTTCACGCCTTGGGCACCGATGATGATTCTATGAATATTCTTTCTATGCTCGTGTACAATCTCGTGAGCAAGAATATTCTCTTGGATGAAAGGCATGTCGAATATTTGGATAGTCTTGTAGGTCTTATTCCATTCAGTACCATTGAATACATAATTCTCCCCATCAATGATAATAACCGCTTCTGGCTGGGTATGCGCATTCAGCGTTTTACGCGCCCGCATTACGTTAGCGTCGTTGTCTCGCAAAGACCTGAACAAATTGACCAGGGTGGACTTCCCATATGCGTTCGGCGCGAATATGAAGGTGTTCTTGTGCAAATCGAGTTCATTCGCTCTGCATGAGAAGTAATAAAACTTACCGAGGTTCTTGATAAATTTGATTTTCTTAATCATCATCGCCCCACAATTTTGCCAATCCTATCCTCGATGACCGCCTTCGGTCCAGTGGTCGGCTCTTGCGTGTCTTTATTTCCTTTTTGAGATTGTTCAGTTCCGTAGCAACGTAGTTCTGAAACTCAATCTGAAGCTTGTGTAAGTCTCTTATTGAATCGATCACATTTTTACTCGTTCGAGGTTTGCTTTCGACGTCATGGCTTCCCTTTCAATGGGAAGGTTGGCGATGACCCGGCCTTCCCCCCCTCATTACCACGCTCCATGCTTCTTGAGAAGCTCGTCCATTCTCTCGTCCCCATGAATCCACTCACCTCAATTTGCGTACGCATACGCTTGCTCATAGACACTCTTCCCCCCGTCTGCGTAATTATCATATACATGTTGATAGACGGCCTCGCACTTCGTTTGGTAAATCTCTTTCGAGTAGACTGGAGGGAGCTTGTCCAAAAATTCTTCGATACAAAGCTTCACGGCGGCTCTCGATTGCTGACGCTTACGCCAATCGAGAACGAGTTTCTGAGCCTTGAGTGTGCGAATCATGTCGCTAGCGACTTTTTTCACTTCCCGTTCTTCCTTTGGAGAGATGTCCACCCGAGGTTTGGTCAGGATGTCGAAGATGGCCAGTTCTTCCTCGGTCAAATGCTCCTTTATGTGACGACGCTCTTCCTCGTTGAGCTTCTCGGCGAATCTTAAGAGTTCATTGAAAATCACTTCCACGTTGGCCGACCCAGCATTGTATTCCTCGATGAGCTTCTGGAACTTCTCTAAAAAATCCACCCTCATTCGGTTCATTGCGACCATGGCCTGAAGCTTCGTCATAATCGCCGCCTTGAGCTTCTCGATTTCCGCCCGTTTATAACCCTTGTTGAAATGTTTTCGGATGGCCTCGAAGTCGATTTTACTGAGGTCGAGCTTCTTCGGGACCTCTTTAATGGTGTATCCGCTCGGAGCAATAGACCTGTCTAGCACTTCCTCGATTTCACCTAAAACTCCAGAGATATCTACGGGCTTCGCGAGTGACAGAATCATATCCGCCAACGTCGAGAACAAGGCACATGTCGGCGAGAACTGGCTCGCGCTGAGGTCAGGCAATATGGCTTGATAAAGCAGTCTGACTCGACTGGCTAGGGTCAGGAATTTTTTTCGCGACTCGTCGTTCACAAGAATAACCTCACGAGCATCCTTGAGAGCTTTTATGCGATGCAATTTCTCCGTTTGTAGAATACGCTCGACTTTTACTCCGCATCCCCTACAGAACTCGGTCATTTCGACGATGGCTTTCTTGAGTAGCTCAATCAGTTCCTTCTTCTCTTGAACAGGAGTCTGTCCGCCCACGCCGCCACCCGCATAAATTGCCAATGCCTTCTGGAGGTCTCGAAACACGCCGACATAATCCACAATCAGCCCGTTTACCTTTTCCCTGAATACCCTGTTCGCTCGGGCTATGGTCTGCATCAGGGTGTGGTTCCGGAGAGGTTTATCGAGGTAGATGGTCGAACAACTCGGCACGTCAAAGCCCGTCATCCACATAGCACAGACGAACACAAGCCTGAAGGGGTCATCAGGTTCTTTGAACTTCGTTTCCAAGTCCTCTTTAACCATCCGCAGCCGATGCAGAGTGATGTCGACGCCCTTCTTCTTGAACTCGGCAACTTCGTTCTGAGCCTGCGAAACGACGACCGCTATGTCCGTGGTTTTCATATAGTCTAACGTGTCCTGAATGGCCTTCTTTTCGGCTCCGGAAGTCTTGCCAAGTTGTCTTCCTAGTTCCTTCTCGTATTTAGCCCAATGAGCCTTGACCTTGTTGAACATTTTCACGGCGGTGAGTTTGTCGATGCAGACAACCATCGCCTTACCACGGAACCCTCGACCTAGAAAGTGCCGCACGATGTCGTCCGCTATCTTTTCGAGCCTCTCTTCTCTCGTAATCAAGTGGTATTGCCGTGACAGCACTCGGTCAAGCTTCTTCTCCTGTTCCTCATCCAGCACGGCTTCCTCGATAACTCGGTAGATGTCCTCGTTCAACTGCTCGTTCGTAAGTTGGAGTTCAGGGATACGGTTTTCGTAGAACAAGGGGACCGTAGCTTTATCATCGACAGACTGCTTGAAGTCGTAGATACTGACATAGTCGCCAAAGACTTCCTTGGTCTTTTCCTCTCCCACAATAAGCGGCGTCCCCGTGAATCCAATAAACGCAGCCTTGGGGAGAGCATCACGCATGTTCAGGGCGAAAATGTCATACTGCGTGCGATGAGCCTCGTCGGTCATGACGACAATATCGTGCCTGTCCGAGAGCTTGGGAAACCGTTTGCCCGCGTCCGTTCGGAACTTCTGGATGAGAGTGAAAACGTAGCGATGGTCTTCAGTGAGCAACTGCTTGAGATGTTCGGCACTGTCGGCCCTAACCCGTTCCTCAGGCTCTGTAACTGCCCCTACGCCGGCGAAATTCTTGTAAAGCTGGTCATCGAGTTCCATACGATCCGTTACGGCCACGAAGGTCCAGTTGCCAGGAATTTTTCGTAGGACCTTCTGGGCGAAGAAGACCATCGAGTAGCTCTTGCCACTGCCCTGGGTCTGCCAGAACACGCCTAAGCGACCTCGATTCTCTTTCAAGCCAAGGACGGCTTGGATGGAGTTGTTCACCCCTAGGTATTGATGGTTCTTAGCAACAATTTTCACGACATGGCCGGCCGCTTCGGAAAAAAGGGTAAAGTTCTCAGCCAAATCCAAGAGCCGTGTCTTCTCACAGGTCCCTTTGAGGATGGTTTCGAGCGACACGATTCCTGGTTCCGCCTCGCTACTGATTTTCTTCCACTCGCAGAAGTGTTCCCATTCCGCTGACACGCTTCCGAGCTTGCTCTGGACGCCGTTCGAAACGATGATGAAGGCGTTATACCAGAACAACTGAGGAATGGTCAGCTTATAGTCGGTGATATTGTTTGCGAAAGCTTGCTCCAATCGTTTATAGATAGCCTTGACTTCCCACACTATCAAAGGCAGACCGTTCACAAAGCCGACGAGGTCCGCACGTCGTTTATAGATTTCGCCCGTCACCCAGAACTGTGATACAAGCAGAAAATCGTTGTTCTCGGGGTCATCCCAGTCGATGACCCGAATGCGTTCGGTTATCATCTCGCCATCAGGCGTGCGCATTTCGACCCTTACACCGTTTTTGAGAAATCCATAGATCTCACGGTTTGCCGCCCCAAGAGACATCACGCTTCGGACACGGGTCAGTTCATTGACCGTGGTCTGAATCGCTTCATTCGACGCCGTAGGATTGAGCTTACGTAAAGCTGTAACGAGGTAACGGGTCAGAACTACCTCGCCCGCATTCTCGCGGCCTAAAGTCCCGCTTGATCCATACGACTCATAGAATGCATTAATGGTCTGCCAGTCGAGTTCCTCAAAAAGCTCGATGGCTGGCTTTTCTATTAGGATGTCTTCGGAGTAATCTTGAACCATATGAATTTATTACTTTCCAGACTACTTATTCTTCATCGGGTGCCGAAGAGTAGTCTTGGCTTTTTTAGAGTAGCTATCAGATTCCCAATAATTGAATTCCAGCTCGCCCGAAACGGGTTTGGCCCGGTCGTTCCAATATTTTCCTTCAAGCCGTATTTTCTTTTTCCCAATTATACGAATCTTTGCGGTTCCCTCATGCGGTTCACTCCGCTCCTTCACAGAAGGTTTGGGTTCATTCTGGTAAGAAAATACTAACTGCTTCGCACCAGAGTCTGGCTCAATTTCAAAGCATTCACTTGAACTTTTGCTAATGCTCTCGGCGGTAATCAGTTGGCATGTTATACGCTTAAAACTTTGTTTAACTTCTAAGCGCGCCGGAATCGAATCAATTCGTTCGCCCGTAGCCGGATTTATCCAATTTGAATGAATTTTTCCCTTCCAAGTTCCATTAAGATTTGGAAAAGGAACCAACCATCCTTGCCATATCCTCCATACCCAGGCCCACTTAAAAAAGAGCCACCATATAAACCCCTCCCCCATGACTATCGTAGAAAGAAATTTAAAGAGATTCCAATCGACATTCTTGGGAATTCCAAACAACTTTGCAGCTGCCACAAGAAATAAAATAGTAAGCCCCGAAAAAAGCCATATGAAATATTTCATTTTGAGATTTTTCATTTTAGTCCAAGATAGTCGACCGCTGATTGTATGAATAGGATAGCCTGTTCACGGGTCCACCGCTGTGTAATGTGAAACAAATATTTTATCTCATTGACCTCGGTCCAAGATGAATACAGTTGGCTTATAGCAAGGTTTGAAAATATAAAAGAAAGAGAATATTTAACATCGTCGGTTATCTTTTCATTTCTAAAAAAAGCATCCGGTACTTGATAAACTAGACTTTCAATTAAAAACGACGCGATATCTTTAGACGCGATAATGCCTTTTTCTTGCATCTCATTTCGAAGTCTCTTTAGTATTCGCACAACTCGCTTATATTTCTGGTTCGTTCTCACATTTTTCAACCGACCATTTTCTAGCGTCTGTTGTGGATAGTTATGGATTCGTTGATTATCCCCGTCACAAAGAAATGCGATACCGCTCAAGTATCGCATTGATTCGGGGTCATTATAGTAACGATATTCAAAAGACGGAACTACATCGGCATCAACCCGATAAGTATTAGAATGGACATCAAACGCTTTGCGACCGCGTGTGACTCCGCTCGTACCAAACCTGTCAATAAGTGCAGAGTTAATTAGATTTTTATAATCGTTGAAGTAAAACGATGATAAGATAATATTGTAGTTTTCCGGTATTTTACACGCGGGTAAATCATAAAAAAAGGTATCCCGGCATAAAATACAAACATCAACATCGCTATCTATACGAATATTCGTGTTTGCTGCATAGGAACCTTGTGCAAAAACGGCTATATTTTTATCAGCTAATCTTTCGTACATTTGAATAGCTTTTTTAATCCCTGATTCCGCATTAAAGGATTTTTCCGATTCTGTCGCACTCGGAGGCTGCGACCAACTTTGAAAAATATCTTCCCAATTAGGCATAATTTATTTCCCCCTTTTCGAAATTATTTTTTAAAACGTCCAATTCGCCAGAAATAAGTTTGGGCAGCAAGAGGTCGCGGGTGTGACGGAGATTGTCACTCCTGTGTCGGAGCGTTGTGACCATGGCGTAGCCGACGGAAACGAACTCTCCATACCGCTTCTGTACACTCATCGGTGGTATGACTAACGGCAGAGAACATAAGGCATTCTTTGAAATCCGAGGTCTCGTAGTTCCAGTTGCGTTCTTCTCGCAAGCTGCCAACTGGTTCGGCGAATTCAATTGGTATGTTAGAAAATAGGGGTCAACCCTATCGGGAGCGACCTTGACGATTGCTACGTCAACGGCGGTTATCATTCGCCACGGCATCTGAGTGACGAGCCATGCTCTGCCAATAGGGGTCGGCATCCGCGAAATCAAGATATCATCGGGTAACACTTCTTGGCATCTCAATCGGGCGAAAGTGTCTTGAGTAATGTATCTAAAATTACCGGTTTCTATGAGTTCATTCACTCCGACATTAGATATCTGTAAAAGACGATATTCGTCGCCGCCTTGGTCTTTGGTTTCTATCCAGTCGCCATCGTTTACTGATTTACATACATCCGTGAGCGTCGCAACTTCCCATCCTTGCGGAATCTTGCCCATCGGGGATGCGACTAGTTTGGCTTGGGCGTGGCCGGGGAAGCGAAAGTGGACGAACCACTCCTGGTAAAGTGCCTGCGCCATCTGTTCCAAAATCTGGATGCGCCGCATGTTGTTCTCAATCAGGTCGTCGTAAGCGGATAGGATGTCAGCGATTCGGCGTTGGACTGCAAGGTCTTCGTGATAGTCAACGTCGAAAGAACGCAGGCTCATAAGGCTGATAAAAGGTTGAGCCGATCCTGAGCGAACATTCATAACATTCGCCTTAAATACTGGGCTCATTACCAAGTAATACAAGTAAGATGGCTCAATTTTGTTTGGGTCAGCACGAAATAAAGCGACATTCTTGATACTGAACTCGCGCTCAGATTTAATGACGGCGGTGTCGCCAACCGACCCGATATTACTGAAAAGAATATCGCCGCTCTGGGGCTTTACACGGCGACAAGCCTCTTGGTGGTCTTCTTGTTTAATAAAATCACAGTGCTCGAAGTCAACTATACCGCTTGAAATGTGCCTGCCTTTAATGAACGGCACCCCTTCATTTTGAAGTTTTGGAGAGTCGTGTGTGCCGTCGGTTACTAATATGCACAAATTAGCCATTCGTTCTCGCTTCATCCGATGCTTCATTTAATCTCCAACAACTTCGCGGCATTCTTTCTGATTCGTTCTTCTAGTTCACATGCCTCAGCGTTTAACATTTCAAGTTCTTCGTTTAATTCTTCGAACTGCTCCATAAATTCTACGACATCGTCACTGCCTTCATCCGCCACACCTACATATCGGCCAGGATTTAGGCTCCAGCTTTGTGCTTCGATTTCTTTCCTCGTGGCGACCTTACACAATCCCGGCACATCTGTAAATTTCAGTTCCGGGAACTTCTCTTTTAGCATCGTCTCGCAGCCTCGGATGAACTCTGGGCTTTTACCTCGGTATAGCCGAACGATATTCGCTAGAAACTCAATCTGCTCAGAAGCGAACTCGCGGTGGGCGCGGTCAATTTGACGGAAGATTTGCCGAGCATCGATGAATAGAATCTTGTCTTTGATAGTGTCGGATTTTCCTCGATCAATAAACCAGAGAGTGGCGGGGAGAGTGACAGTATAGAAGAAGTTTGGCCCGACCGATATAACGACATCCGTTGCCCCTGACTGGATAAGCTTTTTGCGGATTTCGAGTTCCGAGCCACGAGCATCCGCCGCTGAGTTCGCCATAACGAAGCCAGCACGCCCCTTGGCATTGAGCGAATGATAAAAAATCTGAATCCAGAGGTAGTTTGCATTGTCCGTGTTTGGCAATCCAAATCGAAAGCGGGGGTCGTCCTTGATTTTTTCCTTATCGACCCCCGAAACGTTAAAAGGAGGATTGGCCATCACGAAATCGAACTTGCCGACACTCCCGTGGATGTCTTCGTAGTAAGTGTTCCCCTTCCGGATGTCGCCAGACAGCCCATGTACAGCAAGGTTCATCTTGCATAGCCGGATGGTTTCCGCGACCTTTTCCTGGCCATAGATGCTAATTTCGTTATTAGGATTCTTACGGCGTCTTTGCACGAATCTGGCACTGGCTACGAACATACCGCCGCTACCACTGGCAGGGTCATATAAAAGGCCATGAAACGGCTCGATTATCTCTACGATAAGGTCAACCATAGAAAAGGGGGTAAAGAATACTCCACCTTTTTGACCCTCTTTCATAGCGAAAGCACTAAGGAAATACTCGTAAATCTTGCCGAAAGCATCACCTGGGATTTCGAGAGGGATGCCAGACATGATTTTCAAAAGCTCAAACAGCGTGGCATTGTCGATGCGCTGGTAAGTCTTGGGAAGGACGTCCTTGAGGTCCTCGTTTTCTCGCTCGATGGCCTTCATCGCCTCGTTTAAATGCTTGCCCAGGTCGGCGGATTCAGGGAGCTGCAAGAGGTTCGAGAAGCGAGTTTCTGGGTGAAGGAATACAACGCCACGAGCTTGATAATCCGTCTTGCCGATAGTGCGTCGACCTGAAGAGGGATCTTTCAGTTCGTTCTCCACCTTTGTAAAGGCGTTATCAGCGAATTTTAGGAAAATTAGGCCTAGGACGGGAGCCGAATACTCAGAGGGGCGAAGCGACGAGTTCGCCCATAGTTGGTCAGCTGCCGCCCAAAGCCGCTTCTCAAGTTCGACCAAATTGTTACTGTTTTTTTCGTTACCCATAGGCAAATAAACCTCGCTTGAATGAATCCCAACTATGACCAGATGGGTATATTATCTTTCTCTCTGGAGAGATAATCAAACGGAAACTCATCCTAAATTTTCCCTAGGGATTTTTGCTAAAATCTTTCGATTGCATTAATCATCCTTTTCGCTTCTCCACCTCTTGACTCAAATTCCCGCCCCCCGCCCCGAAATATCTCATACTCCGTGATGATTCCAAACGGTTTTTTGAGACAATCTTGAATCTGTTTCTCTATGTTCTCCCACTGGCCCGGTTTCTTCGACTTCCCCTCTTTGAGCTTGGACGAATCCAAGACCTGAATGAATAACACAGGACCGACGATAGGATGATAGCGGGCTTTGCCTATTCCCTTCCCCATGTATTGGTCAGAAAACGCTGATGCAAAGAACTTGCCGAATATCTGAATAGGCTTAACGTTCGATTCCTCTATCTCAATGATGACCCTCGGTTTCCTATCGATAGCGACGAGGATATCGACGTCACTGTATCGAACAGGCGTTCCAATGCCTTGTTTGTAGAGCGAGATTCGCTGTCCCTCAGGGTCGCACGATGGGTCTTTCAAGATCTTAAGCGTCTCGTATTTGGGAAAATCCTTTGGATTTATTAAGCGTCCAATGGCTCTGTGAAAATTGTGCGGCTCCATGCGTTACCCTCCCTCAAGAGTCATGATAACAAATATCCTACCGCAGGCACAACCAGGCTCTCTCAAGGCCTTAGGGCGACAAGCAACGAGGTGGGCCAGTCAGACCTCTCCCCGTGTGCCTCCGGTGCGACAAAAAATGATGAAACTCGCCTAACTATGAATAAGGCTGATTAAACCAGAGGGGCAAACCAAAATTCCAAAATTCAGGGGAAAACCGGAAAACAAGGAGTGCCGAGGTCCGGACTCGAACCGGCATGGAGCTTGTGCCCCGAGGGATTTTAAGGTCATTGCGGCTGTCAATGCAGATACTCCAGCAACTGCGAATCGAACAGCTAAAATTATAGAACATCCACGGAAGAGGTTGGATTCCTTGGTCGGACTGCCGTACGGAACCCCTGCTGACGTTCTCCTGTAAAAGCCGTCCGCCCGTTCTCCCCGGCGCGCCTTGACAAGGCGTGAAGCCGGGAGCTATAGTCCGTTCGTTCCCAACCGAAGAGGAGAATTCTTCATGCCGCGCTTGCCGATCCGGCCGCACTTCCAATCCTTTCTCCGCGCCCGTCGTCTATGGATTCTTGCCTTCATCGTTTTCATCGCCGTCCTGACGGCCTGTAAACCAGCGGCCTCCGGTCTCGACCAAGGTTTCCTCAATCCCCCCGATTCGGCCAAGCCCCGCGTTTATTGGTGGTGGCTGTTCAACCGCGTCGACAAGGCCGCGATCACCCGCGATCTCGAGGAGTTCAAGGCTAAGGGCATCAGCGGCGTCAACCTGATCTGTACGGGCGGATACGCGGGCCTGGCGCCCCTTCCGGGCGTGAAATTCCTGGGCCCGGAATGGCGCGAGCTCTTCCGCCACGCCGTCGAGGAAGCGGCCAGGCTGAAGATCGAGA